>Ga0105348_1001820_pt1 | contig 13656 bp, 10 predicted proteins | sample EN8Hudsemesocosm_2_FD_83504 | JGI IMG/M metagenome (GOLD analysis project Ga0105348, IMG submission 83504) | Methane-oxidizing microbial communities from mesocosms in the Hudson Canyon - EN8C Hudson Canyon | ecosystem: Environmental > Aquatic > Marine > Cold seeps | place: Hudson Canyon... | reverse complement strand
ATTTTTAGCCGACGGCACCACGACGGTGAATGACGGCGATTATATTACTTACGGGCAAGGTCAAGGGGGTTTGAAATTCACTCCTGATATCAATGCCAATGCTGATGGTTCATTTGGGGTTGAATCTTCCGAAGACGGCGCAACCGTGGCTGCGCAAAGTGGTGTTGCGACTTCTACGATTACCGTAAATGATGTTAACAACGCAAACGCAAACGCAAACGCAAACGCAAACGCAAACGCAAACGCAAACGCAAACGCAAACGCCGCAGCTGTTGTTGCAGAAAACTCACCGGTTTTTGAACCAAATACAGGCGAATCAAATAGAAGCGAGTTAACGCCTTCACCGTCATTTGTTGAGCGTTCTGCGGAGTCTTCATCGGTAAGTGAGGAATCTCCCGTGTCAGAACCGGCAAATGCGTCTACAGTAAATACTGGTGAGGCATTACCCCTAGGTACAGATGACCTTGAAGAAGGTGTGTTAAACGAATTTAGTGAAAGTGTTATTGAGTCTTTTGATGAGACGGTTGATAGTGAACTAGGGGCAGCGTTAGGAAGTAGTAATGTGTTTCCGTTTACTGGGGGGCTAGGGTCTTCACTCAATATAGATTTACCTCAATCGAATGTAGGTGAGGTTGCTGGTCGTGAGGGACTAGGGGACGAGTTAAGGCTTGAAATACTCATGCAAAGTGAAAGTTTGGGGCTTCTGGTAAATCAACGCATGGCCGAATTCTCCATGGAACTGAATGAAATTATGGCTAACGAGCAAATGTGGCAGCAATTGGATGATGTCTATGATCAGTTAGATGAAGTCAGTGAGTTGGAGAATATGTTTGGCACCTCAGTGAAAAGCGCTTCAATGGCGGCCGCTGCCGGTGTTGTTGGTTGGGCGTTAAGAGCAGGTTCACTACTTGCGGGCGTAGTGAGTACCATGCCAGTGTGGAAGGGGTATGATCCGATGGCTGTTTTATCCATGGATAAAGACGAATTGGCTAATCGTCAGCATGAAGTTGAAGTTCAGGAAGACAAGGGTGCCAACGATGTGGGGTACCTATTTGATGAAAACTAATCTCTGATGAGGTTGTGCCGTGCTAAATAAAATATCACCTGCCTCCCGCCTTAGTCTCAGCTTGGTGGGCTTAACCATTAGCATACTCATTACAGCCGACTTAATTGGTTTAACCCCTAGCCCTGATAAATCCATCATCGATGCACGCAAAAAATTCGTCGAATCCATGGCTGTGCAATTTTCCTTAGCCGCGATGCGTAATGAACCGCAAATGATGGATATTGTTCTGCGGGCAGTGGTTGGGCGAAATTCTGAGGTGGTTACCGCAGCGGTGCGTCGTTCAGATGGTGTGATTCTTGCCAAGCTGAGGGAGCATGAAAGGGAATGGGTAAATCGCTCGGATGGTAAGTCTACGCCGACTCATGTGCAGCTGCCGATATTTAAAGGTAGTCGGCCCTTTGGTAAATTGGAGATTGTATTTTCCCCTATAAAAGTCAGCACACTATTTGGTTTGCCTTTAGGTTCCTTGGGGAGTTTGGCGGTATTTGTCGCACTGGTAGGTTTTTGTGCCTACTGGTTGATTATTCGTCGGAGCTTGAACTATCTAGACCCTTCATCAGCCATTCCGTCACGGGTTAATACCGCATTGAATGTATTAACCGAAGGTGTCGTGGTATTGGATGAAAAAGGCCGTGTGGTATTGGCTAATAGTTCTTTTACTGATAAAACCAAGAGTTCATTGAGGCATTTACTAGGGGGTAAATTAGCATCATTTCAGTGGTTGCGGCCACAATCTGATGAGGCTATAGAAGAGCTGCCTTGGGAGTCAGCTATTGAAAACGGTGAGAGTAAGGCTGCCTTTCCTATGGCGTTGAAGGGGCCAGGAAGCAGTGAAATTGTATTTATGGTGAATTGTGCTCCGATTATTGATGGAGCCAAAAAAGTAAAAGGTGCCATGGTTAGCTTTGATGATGTCACCCAGCTGGAGGCAAAAAATGTTGCCTTGCGTGGTATGTTAAGTGAATTATCAAAATCCAGAGATATGGTGGCTAAACAAAATGAAGAGCTGCATATATTGGCGACTCGTGATGGATTAACCGGTTTGTATAACCGCCGAGCTTTTTTCGAAGAGTTTCAAGAGTTATTTTCACAGGCGCAGGCCAGTAATAAAAATCTATGTTGCGTTATGGCGGATATTGATCATTTTAAATCCGTAAACGATGATCATGGCCATGCGACGGGTGATGAGGTAATTAAAGTATTTTCCAGTGTGATGATGGGAGCTGTGCGAAGCGGCGATATGGTTGGGCGCTATGGTGGGGAGGAGTTTTGTATATTACTGCCTGAGTTGGAAATTAGCCGCGCTATGGATATTGCAGAACGATGCCGTCAAGTAATGGAAGACAAAACTTGTAGTGGTAAGGTAAAGGTTACGGGCAGTTTTGGGGTGAGTTGCTTAGATTTGGGGGCCTCTACGCCAGAGGAGTTGATTAATGAGGCAGATCAGGCGCTGTATTACTCGAAAGAGCACGGTCGTAATCGTGTGACCAGCTGGCAAAAGATTTTAGGTAAGCCCGAATTGAAAGCGGTACCTATAGAAGAATAATTAAATATCTGCAAACATTTGATTTGATTTGATTTGTTTCAGTACAGTCCTAGAATTTATAGCCGTTAAATTTTTTGTCGAATTCTGATTAGATTAAGATACTTTTTTTGCGGCAGTGTTAATGCTTACATCTGTAAAAGGAACCGGCTTTTGTATGCCGTACCCTTGCGCATAGTCGACGCCAATCTCCGTTAATTTATCAATAACAGGATCGTTCTCTGCAAATTCAGCAATGGTTTTCATACCCATTACGTGACCTATTTCATTGATTGATTTTACCATGGCAGCATCAACCGGGTTGTCGGCAATGTTTCTGACAAATACGCCATCTATCTTGAGAAAATCAGCCGGTAGGTTTTTGAGGTAGGCAAAGGAGCTCATGCCGGTACCAAAATCGTCCAGTCCGAAACGACAACCCAAACTACGAATTTTAGCCATGAAGTTGCGTGCTTTCTCAAAACTGTAGACTGCTGCAGTTTCGGTGATTTCAAAGCAGATTTTTTCAGCGGGCACAACGCTGTCAGTGAGTCGTTGATACAGATAATCCAGAAATTTATCATCGGTAAAGGTTGGTCCGGATAAGTTAATGGAACAAAGAGCTAGTTCTGTTACGCGCTGTGGATTTGATTCAAGGGTTTTTAAGGCTGTTTCTACAACCCATTTATCGATCATGGCGTTTAGGTTGTAACGTTCAGCGGCACCGAGAAAAACAGCAGGGCTGACAGTCTCGCCATTTTCATCCAGCATTCGAATCAGGATTTCATAATGTTCACCTTGTTCGGTGCTGGAAATGGGTTGAATGCGTTGGGAGACTAAATAGAAGCGATTTTCTTCCATGGCTCGGGTTATTTTTGATACCCAAAATACGTCACCGTAGCGTTGAGCAAACTCGATGTCATCTTGCTGGTATAAATACACACGATTTCTTCCGGCTTCCTTAGCCGCGTAGCAGGCTGAATCTGCAAGACTTAATACGCTGACGTATTCACCGGATTCTTCCGTGATTTCAACGGCACCAATGCTCACGCTGGTTCGGAAGATGTGTTCTTTCCAGTTAAATTGGTAATCATTGAGGTCCGACTGTATCTCGCCCGCAATTCTCAGTGCTTTTTCCTCTTTGCAATGTTCAAGAATAATACCAAACTCATCACCACCTACACGGGCAAAGGTGTCTCTTTGCCGTATTCGGTTATGGATTATATTGGCAATCTGACAAAGCATTTGGTCACCAGCAGCATGTCCACAGGTGTCGTTAACGGCTTTGAATTTATCAAGGTCGAGGTATAGTAAGCAGTGAGTAGAGTCTTGATGTTTTGCATTAATTAATGTGGATTTTAAGCGTTTTTCGAATTCCCCGCGATTGACGAGACCGGTGAGTGAGTCATGGGAGGCTTGGTAGGAGATTTTCTGGATCAATCGATGTAGTCTGGTTACATCTCTAAAAACAACAACAGCTCCCATAAGTTCATCGCGTTCATTTTTTAGCGGAGCGAGTGAATTTTCCACAAAGAATTCTTGCCGGTCGGGTGTTACCAGCATACCGTCAGGCTTCCAATTACTGCTCTTGCCGCTAATGTATTCGTTAATTGGGTTGTCGAACTGAATATGATTTTTTAAATCAAATATCTTTAAAATCTTGTCGATAGCATAACCTTTGACTTCAACGAATTCTCTGCCGGTGTATTTTTCAGCAACAGGGTTCATATAGGTGAGGTTACCTTCAGTGTCTGTAGTTAGAACACCATCGGCGATGGAATCAAGTGTTACCTGGGCACGTTTCTTTTCCTTGATGAACGCCTCTTCTGTGAGTTTCCTCAAGGTGACATTGTTAATAATCAGTAGTTGGTCATTACCACCGGGTAATTCATTCAAGTGCAGTTCAACGAATTGAGGTGCATTGGCATGATCTCGGCAGGTGTGGATGGAGTCATTCACAAAACTACCGTCGGTGACTGAGTCAATAACATGATCTTCTAGGTGTAGTTGGTTCAGTACGTCCTGAATAGTGAGGCCCTCTGGCGCAATTTTGTAACGGCTATAGAAGGGTTGATTGAAGCTTTTTACTCGTTCATCTTCTTTATTAAAGATAAGTAACGCCGCATTCACGTTATCCAAAGCTGTCTTGACAAAATCATGATCAATTTTGAGTTCATCTGCTTTTAATTGCAGTTGCTCAGTCATGACACGGTCTCTTAACTGAAGTTGATTAAGCATTTCATTAACGCCGTGTACCAGGTCTCCAAGTTCATCTTCCCGTTCCATGGGTAGACGTAGTGAATAATTTTTTTCTACGGAAAAGTTTTTGGTGGCTTCTGTAATGTCATCAATGGGTTTTGTGATGCTGAGGTGAATTTGTCGGTATATAAAATAGACAAAGCCGAATGCGACGAGTGTGGCTAATGCAAAATAAGGGAAGAAACCCTGTAGTTGCTCTAACAGAGGGGTGATTTCTTTGCCCATATAAAGCGCGCCGATTAGTCCATTTTTACCAGTGATAGGAAAGAACTGATGGACGTTATTTCCATCGGTAAATTTGCCTTGCTGTTGTATTTGTTTCGGAAGGTTTTTGGTTACCCAGTCTGTGCGTGGGTAGTAGCTGACTAGGTTTCCATCGGCTTTGAAGATCGCGACCTGGTTGGCTTTGGATTTTTCGGTAAAGCGTTCGAGAATGAGATCGAGCTGTGTATGATTCTGAAAGGTCAGGTGCCGTTCGGCATTATCAGTAATTAGGGATGCGTAGTTTTCTAGGTATTCGGCATTTTGTGCTTCTTGCTGTTGCGTGAAACTGTACGCAAATAATGCGCCCGAGACGGAAATGGCAAATAAGGATGAGAGTAGAAGTAAGGCCAGTAGCTGGCGTTTTATGGAGGTCCGTAAAATGGTTAAATTCATGTTGTTATTGACTCAACTCACTAGTGATTCCATGTCGTTGATTTATAAGGGCGGATTGATACTGGTTTTATTGTTTCTCACCATTTCAGCATAGTTCATTTGTTTAGCTTTGCCTGAGAAGCAGTTGAGTCGGCCCTAAGGGCAGATGATTGGGAAAGGGCTGCGACTGGCTGGGTAAACACCTTGGCTATCTATTTTTGTCATCCTTTGGTATTGCAAGTTAGAGTTTTAGCTCTAGAATGTCTCTACTACTATCTATTTGAGCCAAAGCTACCTGTGTGTGTCAGCTTGGTTTGGATATTTGGTCCAGGTATGTGTTGCCAAGACAACAATAACTATAAAACGAGGAGGCCATTCATGTATGACTATATTATTTCCGGAGCTGGTTCTGCCGGTTGTGTGTTAGCGAATCGATTATCCGCTGACCCCAAAGTGACGGTTTGTGTGCTTGAGGCGGGTCCAAAAGACTGGAACCCTTTGATCCACTGGCCGGCTGGTATTTTGTGGATGATGCGTAGCCCCTGGTTGAACTGGAATTACAATACAGAGCCTGAGAAGAAATTAAAGGGCCGTAGTTTATTCTGGCCACGTGGCCGAACTTTAGGTGGTAGTAGTTCAAGCAATGCCATGATCTATATTCGTGGCCATAAGAAAGATTACGATCACTGGGAATCCTTAGGTAATAAGGGTTGGAGCTTTAAGGATATCTTGCCTTATTTTAAACGCTCTCAGCATCAAGAGCGTGGTGGTGATGAGTTTCATGGCGTTGGTGGTCCGTTAAATGTTCAAGATTTTGCCGTTAAAAATGAGCTCTGTACGGCGTTTATTAAAGCGGGCGTAGAAGCTGGCCATAAGGTAAATGAAGATTTTAACGGCGCTGAGCAAGAAGGTGTTGGTTATTACCAGGTTACGCAAAAACAAGGTCGACGCTGGAGTGCTGCGCAGGCTTATTTGCGTGAAGCGGAAAAACGTCCCAACGTAACCGTGATCACAAAGGCGCATGTGACGAAAGTGAATTTCGACGGTAAACGCGCAACTGGTGTTAGCTTTCTCCACAAAGGTAAAGAATTAAGCATCACGGCGAAGAAAGAAGTTATTCTTTCTGGCGGCGCGATTAATAGCCCTCAAACATTAATGTTATCAGGTGTGGGGCCTAAGCAGGAAATCGAAAAGCACGGTATTCCTGTAGTGCATGAATTGGATGGAGTTGGTAAAAATCTGCAGGATCATTTGGATGTAATGATTGTGCAGAAGTGTAATAAGCCATGGTCTTACGGTTTAACTTTTAAGTCTATGGTGACCCACCCTCTTATTAATCTTTATGAGTTTTTCGTGAAGAAAAGAGGTTTTATGTCATCGAATGGAACTGAAACCGGTGGCTTTATTAAGTCTGATCCATCTGAGGAAATCCCGGATTTACAAATTCATTTTGGTTGCATTAAGTTACGTGATCACACCCGTGATTTAATGTTTTTAGTAGGTCATGGTTATTCCATGCATATTTGTGATTTACGACCGAAAAGTCGTGGTCATATAGGATTAAAGAGCGCTGATCCATTGGCACATCCTCACATTGAAGCAAATTATTTAAGTGATGAGCGTGATGTGGAAAAAATGGTTAAGGCTGTTAAAGCCTCGAAGAAAATTCTAGGCACACGAACCTTTAGAGAATTAAATGATGGTGAGCTTATTCCAGATTACCCCTTAAATTCTGATGAAGATATCCGTGAGTTTGTCTACAAGCATGCCGAATCGATTTATCACCCGGTTGGTAGTTGTAAAATGGGTAATGATGACATGGCTGTGGTTAATGATCGTTTACAGGTGCATGGTGTAGAAGGTTTGCGCGTGGTTGACGCTTCAATTATGCCGACCTTAATTGGTGGTAATACCAATGCCCCAACCATAGCGATTGCTGAAAAAGCTTCGGATATGATTATTGAGGACAACTCTCGACAGAAGGCTACTCAGTCTGAGGCGGAGTTAGAAACCGCATAATTTTCTTCTGATGTTTTGCCAATAAAAAAGCCCGCTGAAGCGGGCTTTTTTATGTCGTGGATTCAATGTATATGTAGTTATGCCAGTATAATGACTAAAAATAACAGTAGTACATTCGCCAATATCCAAGAGGCGAGAACAGATGTGTCAATGACAGCTATGGTTGCAGTGCTCATAGGAGGCTCCTGAATAATATTTTCTCGCTTACCTAGATAAATCTACAGCTTACTAGCTGACTATAGTCAATTTGGGTTGTTTCATAAGACTGGTTTTTCCCAAGCAGTAATTTTTCATTCCTGATAAGCCTACAAACGTTATTGTAAAGTAAATGTGGTGAATACCTGCCAAAGTATGAGGTTTGACCCCAGCCATGCAGTAGCGATCGTTGCGACGATAAGTTTTAGTGTTAGCAGCTCCATTGCATTAACTCCTTTAACGATTAATTCAGCTTATTGGTTAGGACTATAGTTCGTGTAATTGCAGGTGTTAGATGGATTTGTTTTTGAAACACTGATGTCTGCCATACATTGGGTATATAACGTGTGTTATTTCATAATGCGTGCTAATTGGGTGTGGGTGTCGTTTTGGTGGACCGATTAAGTCTGCTTTTATCTCTTTTGTCGGTCACTACTTGGTCAGTACCTTACGTCGAGACAGTATGTAGTCATAATTGTCTATACTGTTTTCAACCACTTAGGAGAGGTTTTAGCTGTGGCTAGTAAGGGTCGAGTATTAGCGGTCGATGATTCCGCCATGAATCACAAGGTGATAGCTAAATTGCTTGCCGATAAGTTCGAGTTGGAGTTTGCCAGTTCCGGGCAGGAAGCATTGGCAAAATTTGATAGTTGGGCTCCAGATTTAATTTTGCTCGATGTGACTATGCCTGATATGGATGGCTATGAAACCTGCCAACGACTGCGTGAAAATAAAAAGGGCGCATTAACCCCTATTCTGTTTTTATCGGGGCGTTGTAGTGTAGAAGAAAAGCTTAAGGGTTATGAAGTCGGCGGGGATGATTACATCACTAAGCCGTTTGAGGGTGAAGAAGTCATCATCAAAATTGAAAAGAGCCTGGCCCATAAGAAGCGCACTATACAGCTAGAACAAGAATTACAACAAACTGGCGACCTAGCTACGGTTGCCGTCGGTGATACTAACCATCTCGGTATGTGTATTGAATTTCTTGATAATTCATTCCATTCTAAAACCCTTGCAGATTTGGTGAAGTCCTTTTTTAAAGCGACTGAAACTATTGGTTTGAATTGTACCGTTCAAATTCGAGGGGGGGAGCAAGCTATTACCTTGGCGGATGATACCGTTGAAAGAGAGATAGAGCTTGCTCTATTGGAGAAGTTACACAGTCAAGGTGATTTCATCGCTGTGGGTAAGCGCATGGTGCTTAACCATGAAGCGACTTCCTTGTTGATTAAGAATATGCCGGATGAATTGGATTCCCGGTACAACAGCATCAAGCATTATGCCTTTATTTTGTTGAAGGGGGTGAACGCACGATCACAAGCGTTGTTAAATCAACGTGAGCTAAAACAGCAACGGGACGTGCTGGTGAAGATGATAGAACGGACTCACGGTTTATTAACAAAAACTGACGAGGCATATCATCATATTATGGTCAAGAGCGGCGCAATAGTAGAAGACATGGTGCAAGAGCTGGAGGGGATCGTGCAAAGTCTAAACCTGACTGAGCAGGATGAGAAAAAAATATTTGAATTGGGGCGTAAAAGTCTCGATATGAATAATCAGCTGTTTCGAAACGTGTTGGCATTGGATCAGCGTTATACGCAAATGTTGGATGAGCTCAGTGTGGTAGCTAATATCACTAAGTGACGTGTGTGATTGGCTTCAACCATTGCGAAGAGCGTTATAGATTTCTTCAGGCTCATTTAATCGTTTGATGCTTTTAAATAACGTTTCTGCTTCAGGGTAGGTTTTCTTGAGAAAGCTCGTCCACTGCTTGATGCGGTTAGCGATATATTGGCTTTTGTAGTGAGTCGCGGTTAAATCGCAAAAACTGAGTAGTAACTCGGTAATATCAGTCCAATTATGGGGTTGTGGTTCTTCGTTCGCTATAGACTTCTTGATATCTCGTGCTAACCCCGGTTTTCTTAATGCACCACGTCCGATCATGACATGTTCGCATCCTGTAATTTCTCTGCAGCGCCAATAATCATCAACTGACCAAATATCTCCGTTAGCAATAACGGGAACAGACACCGCTTCCCTTATTTTTGCAATGTATTCCCAATGAGCGGGCGGTTTGTATCCGTCCACTTTACTGCGTGCATGCACGGTAATTTCACTAGCGCCGCCTTCTATCGCTGCTAGGGCATTTTCTAAAAAGAGGGATTTATCTTCATAGCCTAAGCGTAGTTTGGCGGATACCGGTTGCTCGGCGGGTAGCTTTTTACGAATGGCCGATACAATGTCAAAAACGCGATTCGGGGTTTTTAATAGAATTGATCCTCCATCGCTGCGATTTACGGTCTTTGAGGGGCAGCCAAAATTGATGTCGATACCCGGTGATCCAAGCTCGGTGGCGCGATAAGCATTTTCGGCCATAGCATCTGGATTGCTACCCAGCAATTGGATTCTGATTGGGGTTCCTGCGGGTGTTTTGCTGTTGTTGTTCAGTTCAGGGCAGAAGCGTTTAAAGACACGGGCTGGCAGCAGCAGATTAGTGACTCGCACAAACTCAGTGACGCAGTGATCATAGCCACCAACACGGGTCAGGACGTTGCGCATGGTGAAATCCACCACGCCTTCCATGGGTGCTAAAGAGATCTTCATAAATGACTATTAACTTGTTTGATTGGTCTTGGAATCAGTTGAGGCTGTCGCGTCTATACTTGATAAGTACGAATAAGGGCGTAATTCTAGCGAAAGTAGGGGTCTTTTCCCAATCGGATGTTTGGGGAATCCTTAGGGAGTCATGTAAATGCCTGAAAAACCTACCATTTTGGTAGTCGATGATGAAAATATGGTACGTATTAACCTTGTTGCTTTTCTAGAGGATGAGGGGTTTGAGGTGCTGTCTGCTGGCAGTGGCGAGGATGCTTTGGATTTGTTGCAAAATAACAAGGCAGACTTGGGCATTATTGATATGCGTTTGCCCGGCATGGATGGCAATGAGCTAATTGCTACAGCTAAGCAGCGTTTTCCTCACATGCACTTTGTTATTCACACGGGATCAACTGAATACACCTTGCCAGATCACCTAATAGAGTTGGGACTTTCTGATGAGCAGGTCATGCATAAACCCCTTCCTGATATGGGGTTATTGGTGGATAAATTACGCGGTCTTATGTGAGCTCCATTCCTGCTTCTGCCTTTGCGTGCCACAGAAAATCGATCATCACTAATCTTCCGTCCAGATTTGGGTAAATCTGCGGCTTCCTTTTACTTAAATTGTTGCCTAAATCCTTGAATCAGGGTAAATTAGCGCCGAAATTTTGCCTGGCTGGTAAGGTCCATTTGTGCCTTTTGTCAGGCGAATCGCGCTTCTTATACGTGTCTTTTTGGCTGGTTTAACCCGCAGGTAAGCATGTGTACTGAAGTTTTTCCTTTAGATTGTGGAGCTTTTTACATGACTTCGCCCGGAATAATGAATGATGGCCTTACCCTGATGCTATTTGGCATGGGGTCCGTTTTCATCTTCCTGACTCTACTAGTGTTTGCAACGACAGTTATGTCCAAGGTAGTTGCAAAGTACGCGCCGGAGGAGGCACCTAAGCCTGCTGCCCCTGCGCCAGTGCCTGCTCAAGCCGGCGCACTAGATGATCAGACTTTGCTAGCAGTGATATCCGCTGCGATACAGAAACATCGCTCGCGCCAAAAGTAGCGAGCGAATCGGAACCTACGTAAACCATACGTTAAAATAAATAAGGCCATATACCCATGACCGTTAATTCTGAAAACAGTGGAAAGAAACCACTTGGCATTACCGATGTTGTGTTGCGTGACGCGCACCAATCTCTGTTTGCAACCCGTCTTCGCATTGATGACATGTTACCCATCGCTGAAAAACTCGACAAAGTAGGCTATTGGTCAACAGAGTCATGGGGCGGCGCAACATTTGACTCCTGCATTCGTTTTATTGGTGAAGATCCATGGGATCGCATCCGTGAAATTAAAAAGGTGATGCCAAATACCAAGCAACAAATGTTGCTTCGTGGTCAGAACTTACTTGGGTATCGCCACTACGCTGACGATGTGGTTGAGAAATTCGTTGAGCGTGCTGCGGTTAATGGTGTTGATGTATTCCGTGTTTTCGACGCGATGAACGATCCACGTAACCTTGAGACAGCGCTAAAAGCTGTTAAGAAGCAAGGCAAGCACGCACAAGGTACGATTTCTTACACTACTAGCCCTGTGCACACCCTGGATACTTGGGTTGATTTTGCCAAGGTTATTGAAGACATGGGTGCCGACTCTATCTGTATTAAAGATATGGCCGGTGTTATGGCGCCCTACGAAGCGTTTGAGTTGGTTTCGCGCTTGAAGGCACAAACAGATTTGGAAGTTCAGCTGCATGCACATGCTACCGCTGGTCTTTCTGATATGACTATTTTGAAAGCCATTGAAGCGGGTATCGATCGTGTAGATACAGCCATCTCTTCCATGGCCATGACATACGGCCATACAGCGACTGAAACGGTTGTTGCTGCGTTGAAGGGTACTGAGCGTGATACTGGCCTTGATTTGCTTCAGCTTGAAGAAATTGCAGCCTACTTCCGTGAAGTTCGTAAAAAGTACGCTGAATTTGAAGGCAGTTTGAAAGGTACTGATTCGCGTATCCTCGTTGCTCAGGTGCCTGGTGGCATGTTGACTAACATGGAAAGCCAGTTAAAGCAGCAGGGTGCTGCTGACAAGTTTGATGAAGTGTTACAAGAGATTCCGCGCGTTCGTAAAGACCTAGGTTACATTCCTCTGGTAACGCCAACTTCTCAAATCGTAGGCACTCAGGCAGTACTGAACGTACTAACCGGTGAGCGCTACAAGAGTATCTCTAAGGAAACCGCGGGTATTCTTAAAGGTGAATACGGTGCGGCTCCGGCTGAATACAACAAAGAGTTGCAAGAGCGTGTACTTGAAGGTGCGGAAGTGATTACTTGTCGTCCTGCTGACCTGCTTGAGTCTGAAATGGATAAGTTAACGACTGAAGTGAAAGGTTTGTCGAGCGAGAAGGGCTTTGCGCTGGCATCTGACGAAATTGACGATGTACTAACTTACGCCTTGTTCCCACAGATTGGTCTTAAGTTCCTTGAAAACCGTAATAACCCTGATGCCTTTGAGCCTGTTCCGACGGGTGAAAAAGCAGCGGCAAAAGTAACGAATGATGCAGGCGAAGAAGTTTACACCGTATCTGTTGCTGGGCAGGAATATGTGGTTGCTGTTACTGACGGTGGCGATGTAGCTAAGTTGGCTGCCACCGGCGCTGCGCCGGTAGCTGCGGGTGCTGCTCCAGTTGCCGCCCCGGTTGGTGGTGGTGATCCAGTGGCTGCGCCATTGGCAGGAAACATTTTCAAAGTTAACGTAGCTCCGGGTCAGCAGGTGAATGAAGGTGACGTCATCATCATCCTAGAAGCGATGAAGATGGAAACTGAAATTCGTGCGCCGCGCACTGGCGTTGTTGGCTCCATTAATGTGAAAGAAGGCGATGCTGTCCAAGTGGGCGAAACGCTTCTTACGCTGTAATCGAGGGTTACTACAATGCAAGAAAAATTAATCGCGCTGCTTCACGACACTGGCTTTTACCAGATGGAGTGGGGGCAGCCAGTAATGATTGCGGTGGGGATGTTATTGGTCTTCCTCGCAATCAAAAAAGGTTTTGAGCCTTTATTGTTGCTACCTATTGGTATGGGTACCATTTTCGTGAACGTCCCTGGTGCGGGCTTCTTTGATGCAGCAGTGTACGATGCGGCTGGTCATATGGACTCTCCAGCGGGTTTGTTGCGTTACGTCTACGACGGTGGTATCGCTACCGGCTTGTTCCCGCTCGTGATCTTCATGGGTGTGGGCGCTATGACTGACTTTGGTCCGTTGTTGGCAAATCCTAAGACCTTGTTCCTGGGTGCTGCTGCACAATTCGGTATCTTTGCTACCGTACTGGGTGCTGTTGGCATGACCGCTATAGGTT
>Ga0105348_1001816_pt1 | contig 13671 bp, 10 predicted proteins | sample EN8Hudsemesocosm_2_FD_83504 | JGI IMG/M metagenome (GOLD analysis project Ga0105348, IMG submission 83504) | Methane-oxidizing microbial communities from mesocosms in the Hudson Canyon - EN8C Hudson Canyon | ecosystem: Environmental > Aquatic > Marine > Cold seeps | place: Hudson Canyon... | reverse complement strand
TACGCTAGATGCTCACAGCCGTTTTTGGAGTTAACAAAAACAAGGGCTTGGCGCCATTCATTCTTCTTAATCAAGTTCGCTAATACGGCTGTCTTTTCGCCCTTATTCACTGTGAAAACGCGCTGCACTAGGGTACTGGCATCCGCGCTTTGAACTTGAATTTCTACAGGGTCGTTAAGCAGCTCCGCCGTTAATGCTTTTACTTGCTCTGGAAAGGTCGCTGAAAATAATAAGAATTGTTTTTGTTTTGGCGTTAGTGCTAACAATGCAGAAAGCTCTTCCGCAAAGCCTAGGCTCAACATGCGATCGGCTTCATCAAGCACTAGAGTTCTGATCATATCGAGCTTAATGGCATTGCTTGAAATCAAATCGAGCAAACGACCTGGAGTCGCAACCAAAATATCAGTACCGCCACGTAATGCCTGCATTTGAGTATTAACCGATACACCACCAAATACGGCAACCGTCTTGATCGCGCCGTTAAAGTGCACCGCATAAGATCGAATGCTGTCAGCAACCTGCTTGGCTAACTCACGAGTAGGTACTAAAACCAGCCCAGTAACGTAGTTACCTTCTTTGCCTTTACTAGACGATGATTTTTCTTCATGGATTTGTTGTAACAGCGGCAGTGCGAAGGTCGCTGTTTTACCCGAACCGGTATTTGCCCCTGCAATCAGGTCACGTCCCGCTAATACACTGGGGATAGCTTGCGCTTGAATCGGTGTTGGCTGCTGATATTCCAGCTCAGTTAAACGAGCTAATAGTTGTGGAATAAGGCCAAGCTCGTCAAAAGAGACGGTAACGCTGTTAGCTGCTGTGGTATGACTGGAATCTAGAGTTGTATCAGAGGACATGAGGGTAACGGCTCAAAGCTAAAGTAATACCCTCTATTTTAGCGTATTTATGCTCATTTAAGTTAGCGGAATCGATAAACCTCTACCCTTTAGACCTTTGATTGGAATTAACCCTGAGCATAACCGTCTAGAAAGGTTCTCAGTTCATGTGCCGACATTGGGCGAAAAGGTTCTTCGCTAAATCGTTGCTGGCAAATCTGGTACAAGCCACGACTGTAGGGCACATGCACACCATGAGCATCGGCAAGCTTCAACATGTAGCCATTGATCGAATCCAACTCCGACTCACCGGCTCCACGCGCAATAATGTCATTGGCCATACTAGTACTGCCAACGATTGCCATTTTTCGCCTAAAGATAAATCGAGTCAGTATCTCAGGCAGACGTTTGATCAACCTAATGACTTTCCATGGTGGTAACGGGCCCGCTTTCGTCTCTTTAATTCCTGCCGCCTGTAGAGTATTGATACCTTCATTGGTCAATTGGGTGAGTACCGCTTGCAGCGGCGCGAGTGCAGATTCCTCTCGATGAGAGTTGCCAATAATCGTCGTGACCGAATTGGCAAGATTATTGACTAATTTTGCGTGCGCATGATCTTGAAAAGATTGGCTGAATTCACAGCGAATAAAGCCAGTAAAAAGTGCCTCAAGGTCCTTAGCCTCGGGCAACATTTTAGGGCTTAGCGCACCCAAAATGATGGGGCCAAAAATACTAACGTTCCAATTCAGTGTATTGCTATTGTGTTCCTGATTATTCAAGGACTGCCACGCATTGTAATTGATGATGGCATACACTACTCGGTCAAAATACTTAGGCAAAATAGCCTGGTTCTCAACTCCGTTTTGTAAAGCAAGCACTCGGGTATTACGACCGATAGTATCGACAATGTCTTTGCAACAGGCGTCTAAATGAAAGTTCTTAACCGTTATAATGAGCAGATCAATATCCTCTGCCGCACCTAACGTTTCGATCACTCGAACGCGAGTATCGTCTAGCAATACTTTATTATCGTCCAATATATGGATGCTCTTTTGCTTCAACTGCCGAGCATTTTCACCTCGAGCCAATAGTGAAACATCATGGCCAGCATGGGTTAACCAAGCAGCTAAGGTAGTGCCAATGGCGCCTGCACCGTAGACAGTAATTTTAAACGGTTTCTGCATAACTCACTCGCTTTCTGTAGGCCAGAATAAATAGCGCGACATTCAAAAATGCGACGCCCGTGTAAATCATTGCCGGCAACGCCAACAAGGTATTATTAAGTAATGAGGTGGCGATGAATATTCCGGTGGCACTGTTTTGAATGCCCACTTCAATGGTCAGAGTTTTGGTCTCTTTAAGCTCTAGGCCCGCAACCGAGGCACTGATATAACCCAAAGCCATGGCTAAGATATTAAGAATAAACATAGGGAGGATGAGCGTATTCATATCCCCAACAATCTCTTTGCCACTGCCAAACAGTGTTAGCCCAATGATCACCAATAACAGAACATTTGAGCCACGAGCAATAGCCGGTGCTATACCGATGGAAAACTGTGGCCGCAGCTGCCTAAGCAACATCCCCAATACAACGGGAAGAATGGTCATGGCCAATAAACGCAAGCTGGTAGCCAGAAGATCTAGCTGAACATACTCACTTTGTTGTAAAAAGTGGCCGAGTGATAAGTTGATAATGAAGGGAATACTCACGGTGCCTACGAGCATAGTGATTGCGGTCATTGTGATGCTAAGGGCGGTATCTCCCCTCGCCATTTGCGTTAATAAACCCGAAACAACACCGCCAGCACAAGAGACCAAAATCATAATCCCGACAGCCTGAGTGGGCGACAGATTAAAATTGGAGGCGACCGCAAAACCCAGTAATGGCAACCCGATTAGCTGGCCTATTATACCGACCAAAACTGCTTTGGGTCGCTGCCCCAGCCGTTTAAAATGGTCAGGTCTTAACGACAATCCCATACCCGCCATCATTAAGCCAAGGGTGATGGAAGTAAGATATTCAAATACAAAACTCATAATCTATAAATACCATCTGGATGAATTAAGTGAATAGTATACGCAATGCGTGAAATCCAGCCAGACGGCGCTACGCCAAAAAACAGTTGTTATTCGCCACTATTAAGTAGACTCTGTCTTCAGGTTTATAGAGACGATATTCTCAATGAGAGACACAATGAAAGACACAACAACAGATCAGGTATACGGCCACTATATTCCTTGTAGTCACCTCGCTATTTTAGTGACTATGGCTGAACTCTCAGGCATAGCAATGCAACCTTTGCTAAAGAAACAATCACTCAACCTTGAGACCATTAATACTCCTGGTGCCCGTATTCCAGCGTCTCAATATGGCGAAGTTCTATTGGCTATTGACGCACTGACTAACGAAGACGATTTTTGGTTTCGCTTCGGCCAGCAGTTGGATTTTCCGGCATTTGACGTTTTAGGCCAAGTGATGCTCTGCTGCGATTCACTGCATCAGGCCGTACATTTATTAGCTCAATATTACCCGTTACTCAGTTGCGGGTCTGAACTTAGGTGTGTCGATCAAGAAAATTCGGTCTCTCTTTATATCTATCGACAAGGTGACGTGGATTCTCGCGCGAGTCTCATTCGCTCTGAATTATTGGTGGGAGTTATATTTAAAGGTATTTTGGAATCGTTGGCTGATGAAGGTGAAAAAATTCATTTTGAATTTGACTACCGCAAGCCAAAATATTCTGCGCTGTACTATCAATACTTGAACAAAAACTGTATTTTTTCTGCGCCTCAATCAAGGCTTGTGATTCCGATGGAATACTTGCAACGACCAGGCTTGCGCCCGAATGCAGTGATGCTAAAAATTCTGCTGAAACAATGTGATCAACTTTTAGAACCGCTACAACAGCATCAATCGATCTGCGCTCAAGTAAGAACCGCTATTGCAGCGATTCCCGACAACTACCCAACCGCAGAACAAGTGGCCGAAAAAACAGGGCTCAGTTCGCGCACACTGAGTCGGCGTCTGAAAAAACAAGGCACCAGTTTTCAACGTTTATTGAATGAGGTGAAAACCCAACGTGCGTCTAATTACCTTCAGACAACACAACTGTCTATCGAAGAGATCGCCACTCGAATGGGGTTTAGTGATTCCGCCAATTTCCGCAGTGCCTTTGTCAACTGGACAGGTGTCTTACCCTCTCACTATCGACGCTCTTGCCACAAAGAACCGTGAACAAAGCGACGAGCATGATTCGTATTTATTGCTTTATTAGTTCCTTGGCGATCACCTTTAAGATAAATGTCTCCCGCTCGATCGAAAGACCCTTCTTATCACTGTTAGCAATGACCTCTTCATTATGAGCAGTCTCCTCATGAATGTTCATCCACTCGGGCGTCATGCCATTTCTCACTTCATGTGGATAATATCGGCATCGATTTTATACCAAGGTCCTCATGGCGTTCGACGAGGATATACCCACGCTACATACTTTCGATCAATTTCTCATTAATCTCATTGAACACTGCTTGCCACTGGTGTTCATTAACGTAAGAAATAATCATCTCCTTTAACTCCTTACCTTTATACCAAATACGAAACCTTTCAACTTCTACGGTGCAAGAACTTGAGCCATTATCTGAAATTAGAAAATAGTATTTATTTGCGACTGAAACATCATGTGTTTCAGTATATTTCAACGTATCAGAGTAGTTAGTTGTAGTCTCTTGAGAAATAAAACTTTTCCGTTTTGTGATTATTTTACCCTTGTCGCTATCGGCCTTATCTATTTCATAATCCAGCTCTTCCATAGCTTCTGTAGTTGCTTTATAACATTCATTTTTTGAATAGTTATATGTTTTTGTAAGATGTTCAGTATATATTTCTTGAGTCATGGGAGATGTTGAAGCACAACCAATCAAGGATAATATTACCGCTACGACTGAAATTTCTTTTAAGCTCATATATACCTAGTATTTATTATTTAGTTAAATTGGGGGAATGCTATAACAGCTTACTTTAAAAAAGTTGGCTCACAGTATAATCTAATATAATTCTTGTCAATTTTACTTAAAATCAGTTAAAAAATGAATCATAATTTCCTTAAACTTAATACCACTTTCATCAGTAATACTCCAAAATCTACAGTAATTGTGATAGTACTCGGTGAAGAGTGCTGTCACTTTTCAGCACAATGACACGGTCAGCATACGTTCGATTCGGACAACTCCAATTCGATTAAATTGGTAGAAATTTCGTCTATTTCATTATTGATGAGAGACAAGCTGTTATTAATGAATAAGCTACGCCTTAATGACTGGAAAACCAATACGGTGATTGGAAAAGATCATCAAAGTGTACTCGGTAATGAGAAAGATAATGTACATTCGATAACTTTTTATAACGGCAAAGAGTTTTCATTCCATAGAAAATTAAAAAAATCTTTAGAGTGTGATAATTATTTTGAACCCCCACATTGCTCGCAGGAACGTGGACTCAATGAAAACCATAGTGGATTAATCAGGCAGTATCTACAAAAAGGAATAGCGTTTGATAAGATGAAGAGAAACACTAGGCTATAAAATGCCTAATGAAGTTTACAACGAGATTAAACTAGCCCCATAATAAAGGGGGGTTGCACTAACGTTTAGAATCCAATAGTTTATTTTATTATACGAAAAAATCCTTAAAAATTTATTTTCAAGGGCTACATCTATTTAATGTTTAATCTTCGTATCATTTAAAAATATATTATCTTAGTTTCTAACCTGTAGTTCTTCTTTAGTTGCTGGCTCTGAACGTGTATTTGCTGTGATTGCCAGTAAAAAGGCCTGCAATGCTTCTGCTTCTTTTAGAGTTAAATTTAAAGGCCTAATTTTTGGAGACAACTGCGGAAATGTTTCATCATAGTTCTCCCAACCAAAGGCATCATTCGTAGCCATACCTTCTGAGTACATTGAAATTAGCCCTTCTATTGTGTCTACTAATCCATTATGAAACCAAGGACCTGTATTCATCACGTCACGTAAACCAGGTGTTTTAAATTTTCCAACATCCGCATTATTTTTAGTTACATTAAATCGGCCTAAGTCTTGATAGAATCGCTTGTAATAGGTTAAGCCGACATTCTCAAACTTATGATCCGTCATCTCTGGCCCCATGTGGCAATTGACGCAACGACCATTGCGACGGAAGACATCCAAGCCCCATAACTCTTGATTGCTTAAAGCGCTGCTACTTCCATTTCTATTAACTTGGGATATGAATTTATCCAGCTTATTTTCTTTAGACACTATGGTTCGCTGAAAACTGGCAAGCGCATTCGATAACTGCTCTCTATCGATAGGCGAACTCGCGAACACTTGATTAAATTGATCTCGATAACTGGGAATATTATTAAGCTCGACTAATAGCTCATCTAGGTCTTGCGCCATTTCTACCGGATCTTGTATTGGCATTAATGCTTGCTGCTCTAACGATTCAGCACGTCCATCCCAAAATGCTATGGGTAAAAAGACACTATTAACAATACTGGGGGCATTACGCTTTCCGCGTAATTGATTATGCCCAATAGAGGTTTCTAAGCCATCTGTCCAGCCATTCTCTGCCGAGTGGCAAGATGCGCAAGAAACATCATTATCTTGTGAAAGTATCGGATCAAAGAATAGTTTTTTTCCTAGACTAATTTTAGCGTTATTGTAGTTACTTCCCTCGAACAAACCTGCTGTCTGCAAGGGCCCTAATTCCAGATAACGATCTTTTACATCGTCATCAATAAAAGGCGCTGGCCATAACTCTGGGCGTACTTCGTAAGACGTTCGTAACCAATTAGAGCTTGGCTGCTGGTGATTATTCACCGAGCGAATATCTTCTTTTGGGCGATATTCATATTCAAGCGCCACTAAAAAAATATGTCCCTTCTTGATGTCAGCTTCATTAACATAAATAGTAATAGGCGTAATATCAGAAGTTTGGGGGAATTGTTGCAAGCGGTATTCGTCACCATTTTTTATCCAATAATTACCTTGAGCAGGATGCTTCAAAGACGCAGAATAAGGAGCGTTATATTCACCGTTAGTCTCTTTATGCAATAACCAGCTCAGCTCTTCTTCTGTCGGTAAACGCCAATCATTACGCTGACATCTACCCTCTTGATTAGTTTTCTGTATTGTTTCATCCAACTCAGATATTAATAATTGTTGAGTATTATCTTTTTCAATAAACCAATAACTGCTTGCAAATTTACCGTCACGAAGAAATATATTGTCACGCACTAAAGGCCTTAAATCTTCGAGGCATTGCCAAGGCGTTTCAGCGTAATCATCCTGCTGTTGAGAGCGAAGTAATGGCTGGCCATTATCAAGTAATCGAATGAAACTGTCTTTTTCTGCTAGAGGTTCAGCTGTCTCTGTTGGATTTAATGCATCACGTACTTCACCAGAAACTAATAATACTTTTTGAGGAATACGTTTATTAATCGTTTTTTTAATCGCGTAATCACGTGAAAAACTCATGCCATACGCTTGATTATCTAGGCCCAATGCAGCGCTATCTTTAGATAGCCAGTACGTTGAAAAATCGATACCCGAAAAATAGAATGGATCAACACCGGGCTGGTTATCTGCTACGGACAGAAAATCAATATCGAAAATATTGTTAACTTCATACGCTTCTGGCAATCGCCAATCATTTTTACCGCATACCTTACTATTATTCAGGGTAGAAATTAATTTTTCAGTATTACATTCACTATTTCCTAATTCCCCTAAGGTCGCTACACATTGCGCTTCAAAGCCAGGAAGAATCGCTTTCCACTCACCCCAAGCGTAATTAGCCGTATTGGTTTTATTAGCAACTAACCAGGTAATACCGTCATTGGTATCATTATCTTGAATGCACGACCAAGCCGAAGTTTCATCATTGATAGTAGGGTGCTGCAAAATCTCAAATCTAGGTTCTTCACCGGTAATAGAAAACATCCAGCGTATGATTTTAGGTTTATTCGCCAAACCGGTAGAATTTGTACTATTAGAATTTTCGAGTTGCTGTAATTCAAAACGTATGACATCGGTTCCTAATACATCACCAGCACTGTACTGTAATTCATTATCAACAAAAGCTACTTTCCCCAAATACTCTTCTTCTATAAAACGCAGCTGCTGCAACTTTCCTAATTTAAATTGATAAGAAAACACCTCTCCCTTTTGAACTACGGTCTTACTTAATATTTTCTGATCAATGACATCGACTAGCTCCTCATCGATTATTACTTTATCAACTGCTGGAGGTGTTTTTCCGATATCTGAGGATTTCGATGATCCTCCACAACCCATCAAGCTCATACATAATATTAGCGAAATTACATACAAACGATTAGATACGAGCTTGAATAACGGTTTCATAAATTTACTTACTTGCTGGCTTACTTAAAGAAAATGTTGAGATTAAACGTACACGATAAAATGAGATCAGTTTATCTTCGGAACTACTATCAGCATATTGATCTTGAAATGACACGGCCATTTTTTTAGGATCGCCATATTCATCATCAGTACTGGTCCAGTAGTAGCTACTATCGCCGCCTCTACCGACAACCGTATCATTGAAAATACTGGTCTCGTAGCCTGCTCGCTTATCTTCATAGACCCAGCCCTCGCCCAGTACAATGTCATATTTAACTAATAACGATTTCAGTTCTTTTTCTGAGGGTAAACGCCAGTTGACCTTCCCGCATAACTTAGCTGCATTAACGCTATCAACATACGCGGCAATCGCTGCATAATTCATCACTTTTGTAGTATCAGTAATACGCTGCCAAACAATCGTTATATCTTGCAAACCATCCGTTGCAGTTTTATACAATTTGTCTTCTGTGCAGCTCCAGCTATCAGCATCTTGATCTACCAATGCGAGCGCTTGATCATCGAGTTTAGAGAAACGGTTTTTCCAATTAGTATTTTCACCTACGTCTTTTTCTATTTTTTCTAAAGGCATTTCTTGGCTTATTGCTGCAACAGTTTCTTCTGTCGGCGCAGGAGGCGGAGGTAATACTTCCTCACCACTTACTAGCATGGCAAAGTGTGGTTCATTAGCAGAACGTGGTGGCGCTTTTACATTAGCGAAACCGCTGTCCATCCATACGCCATAAGCCGAACCTACTTGTTCATTAGAACCCTGCCAATCATCTTTAACAACAACCGGATCATAGCCATTTGGGTAATCTGCTGATTCATTACCCCAATAAAGCTCACCGCCATTGGCACTAACAAAAGGAAAGTAAAAAGAATTAATAGGCGCTAGATTTTCATCGTCATTGGAGTATTTTTTATCCAATAGAGAATTAAATTCTTTACGACTAGCTAAGCGCCAATCTGTTTTTCCACAGAGTTTTAGATCATTTGCACGCTGGATCAAAGCATTGGTATTACAATCAATAGGCTGGCCATCTGTTGTTAGCAGGTCACACTGGGCAATACTATAATCGCGGTGATTGGTCGTACGATCTGCCCAGTAATAATTATTATTGAAAGCAAAATTCCCATTCGCCTGAGGCACCTGCCAGATTAAGTCTGCATTTTTATCTTGTACGCAGGCCCAAGGCTCAATATTCATATCAAGCAGCTGCTGCTCAGAGTTTAATGAAGCACCCGCCTCATTTATTTTATTGAAACGCTCAGTATCAACTAATGGATTAATAACTTCAGGTTCTGTTGGCGCTGTAGGTTCCTTTGGTATTGTAGGCTCGACAGGAGGGGTGACTTCAATTGGCGCACTAGGTTTCTGGCCATCGTTATTGCTGCTTGAGCTGTCTTTTTCCCCGGGCAATTTACACGCGGTTAATAACAATGAGCTACACACGAGTACCGTGAGTAATTTTGATGCAGAATTGAGCATCTTCGTCTCCTAAATTGATAAAGCTAAAAATTAAGGCGGCGAGAATATCAGTATAACCAATCAACAGCAATGATAATTATTATCATTCGCGTTAATTTCTTGTCTATTTAGTCAACCTGTTCATTAATCACTAGTTTTAACCATTCTGACGTTCAATAATTGCTTGGGGATCACACCTAATAACATTCACAGCCGTTTCGGTGTCACCACTATATTCATAGGAGGGTGGGTTAATATATCCTGATTACTGAACCTACACCTGTGCGCGAAATTTTGACCGGGTAAAATTGATCAGATACAGTCGTTGAACACGTTTTCGTTCGCCAGAATTAAACTCACGGGATATACCATGAAACACACACTCATCGTATTAACCGCACTTTCTCTAACCGCCTGCAGTCAAGCACCCTCGCTGAGCTTACAGGTATTTGAATGCGGAGAGGTTGAAGTGCGTGACATTTCCCTATTTTCTCCAGGTATTGACGAAGGTATTAAAAAGGATCTTGTAGACAGCTGCTACCTAATTCAACACCCTAAAGGCAATATGATATGGGATACTGGTATTACCGATAGCATTGGCGAAGAAGGTATTGAAATATTTGATGGCAAGCTAAAATTAACCGTGACCAACCCTCTATCCACTCAATTAGCCGCCATTAATATGAAACCTGCGGATATTCAATTTATCGGATTTTCTCATTTTCATGGAGATCACACGGGTAATGCCAACCTATTTAAAACTGCCCAGCTTTTCATTCAACAAGCTGAATACGATGCGGCCTTTGGTCCAACACCCGAAAAATTTGGCTTTAACGCCCCAAGCTACAGTCAAATAGACAGAACTAAAATCACGATTATTAACGGCGACCACGACGTATTTGGCGATGGCAGCGTGATTATAAAACCCGCCCCTGGGCATACTCCGGGACATCAAATGCTTTTAGTAAACCTAGAAAAAGAAGGGCCTATTATGCTCTCGGGTGACTTGTATCATTTCACTAAAAATCGCACACATAAACGTATTCCTGCCTTTAACTTCGATAAAGAACAAACCTTAGAAACAATGGAAAGCATCGAAACTTTTGTAAAAAACAGCGGTGCCCAGTTTTGGATTCAGCACGATAAAGAACAAAATGAGACGATTAAACATTCGCCCTACGTTTATAACTAGACATAAATAACTCGACCTATCTTTATAGGTCGAGTACTGCATTACAACTATTCAATTTAAACGTTAGAACTTATTCAGACTCTCGCTTCGGTTCAGAATAAAATCCTGAATAGCTTGATCAATACAGATATTAATTGACAACTTACTTTTAAATTTTTATTCGATACCTCTATCCGGCTTAACCCAATATCTATTTTTTAATACATTGAGCTAACCATTTATCATAAGCGTCATCTCAACCTCATTGCTATGGCACGCATTTATATCAGCCACAATTATTTATTTTTCTCTGATCATCCGTTCCGCAAAAAAATATTAATGATAATTATTTGAATTAATTTCATAAGTCTAAATAGTTTTAATAACTAATCATAATCAATTATTAAAATTTCAAGTTTTGCCTTGTATTATAACGAGCCAATAGGTATCCAATACTTCCACTCTCTATAAATCATCTATTTTTATTAGCATATAAAGTGTTTCATTAAATTCGGCTAATTATCCATAACCCCTAAAAATATCTTTTTATTCCTAAACAGAATTTTATCTGGTTTGTCTTTTGATAATAGATAGCTAAAGTTTTTCAAGAAAATTGGACGTAATAATAAAATTTCTAACGTCTGCTTATTATTACCCAATGATCTGTAAAAGCTCTTTAACCAAAAGCAGAAATATCTGCTAAGAACTTAATAACAATAAACAAGGAAGCGCAATGAAATTCATACTAAAAATGTTCGCCGTACTGAGTGTATTAGCACTCATGCCCAGCGCCAGTTACAGTGAAGAATGTGCCAGTGGCTACGAAGATGACGGCCCAACATGTCATCAATACCTTCAAATCGATGCCAAAAATACTTATGGACGTGGCGTTGGCACCATTCCAGGTAACTGTCCACTGGGGCAAGAGAATAATGCTGGGCTTTGTTACCCTCAATGCAAATCAGGTTTTTCTGGAGCAGGCCCTATCTGCTGGCAGAATTGTTCATCCGGTTATAACGATCATGGCTTAACCTGCTTTCAGCATATTTTCAAATGGCACTGGAAAGGCTCTTATGGCCGTGGCGTAGGAAAAATACCTGGAGCTTGTTCAGTCGGAAAAGAGTATGACGCCGGACTTTGCTACTCAGCTTGTGAATCGGGCTTTGATGGTGTCGGCCCTGTTTGCTGGGAAAGCTGTAAGCCTGGATTTATAGATGATGGGGCGTTTTGCCGCGCTAATGATAATACTTATGCCAAAGAAGACTACGATGCGAGCCCTGTTTATAATTTGGCTCAAGGCTGCTACGCCATTCAATCCCCCACCAATGGAAATTATCTTAAAAAATATAATAAAGGTGGCGTGATCGACAACGGCCTAGGCTATCGATTCGAAAGCGTGTCTCTAGAAAATGCTGACCACTTTTTCTTTAAGCCAAGTGCACTCGGTAATTTCATGCTGACCGATAAAGCCGGTCGTTACCTTGCAAGCCATTTACCTGCAGAAATCAGCGTAGGCCGTTATGCTGGAAAATTCGCCGATTGGAAAACTGCAGTGATTCAAGCGGGGGGAGAAAATCGCTTCAAATTTACAGGCAATGGGCTGAACTTAAAGCTACGTCATAATCACAGCACCAATAACTTATATTTCTTTGATTTACTAAACCCCAAAAATGCCAACAGTGAAGACAGCTTTAGATTGGTAGAGCAAAGTGACTGTGCACCTTTCCCAGAAGTGACGACCAATGTGAGCGGCGATACTAACGCCTTAAAAGGCGACGTGAATGAACCCGTTCGCGGCGCTGCAGATATTCATGCGCACATTACGGCGAATGAGTTCATGGGTGGAAAAATGATGCACGGTAAACCATTCCACCGTTGGGGTGTTAGCCAAGCCCTAAACGACAGTAAAGTTGTTCATGGCACTGAAGGTGCTTTGGATATTATCGGTAACCTCATGGGCGAAACTGGCGATGTGAACAACCGCTACAAAACCGAAGGTTGGCCAAACTTTCCTTGGTGGCCAAATCGCACGCTGAATACACACTCAGGGTTCTATTATAAGTGGCTAGAACGCGCTCACTTAGGTGGCATGCGTCTGTTAGTGACAGACTTGGTTGAAAACGAAGTACTTTGTAAAATTCAATCAACCGTTAACCCTGCCAGCTGGATTGGACCCAACAGCTGTAACGTTATGGACAGCATTCGCTTGCAAGCTAAACGCCTAAACGAAATGCAAGACTACATTGATGCTCAGTCAGGCGGCCCAGGAAAAGGCTTTTTCCGCTTAGTCACCGGCCCTAAGCAAGCGCGCCAAGTTATTGCTAATGGGCAGATGGCTGTGATCATGGGTGTAGAAGCCTCGGAAACTTTTAACTGCGGCAAAAAAGATCAATGCGATACTGCTTCGATTGAAAAAGGTCTGAATGAACTTTACGATCTGGGCATACGCTCAATCTTCCCGACTCACCGATTTGATAACAAGCTATCGGGTGCCCACATGGCAGACGGCTTGCTCAATATTGGCCAAGGCTTATCTACCGGACACTTTTTTGAAACTCAAACATGCGAATCCACAACATCGGGCATCAGCATGACTAATGGCTTCCCTCTTGTCGGCAAAGTACCTGTTCTTAAAGATATTTTAGATGGCTTAGGTTTAAGCCCTACCTATGAGAGAGCTCACCCCAAATAGTAGACGCCCTACTAATTAATTTTATGCAGCCATTCTTTCATATTGCACTGGTGATTTAAAGCACAACGACGTATGCATTCGCACACAATTATAATAATCTTCC
>Ga0105348_1001811_pt1 | contig 13719 bp, 14 predicted proteins | sample EN8Hudsemesocosm_2_FD_83504 | JGI IMG/M metagenome (GOLD analysis project Ga0105348, IMG submission 83504) | Methane-oxidizing microbial communities from mesocosms in the Hudson Canyon - EN8C Hudson Canyon | ecosystem: Environmental > Aquatic > Marine > Cold seeps | place: Hudson Canyon... | reverse complement strand
CAGTTGATGCTTTTTTAGCCGCACGGCCAAAAATAAACATTAACATTAGTGCCAAGCCCGCAGACCAACCTAATGAATCCACGTGGAATGCCCAAAAACCCATCTCAGCGGCTTGTTCACCACTTTGGGCAAGCATCCAAGTCGCTTCAGTCAATTCACTCACATTACCTTCTGCAGTCGTATATTCAGTACCAGCGGGTAACTGACCATACGTTAGATTGGTAAGGTGGTGTTTGATGTAACCAGTAGCATCAGTCGCCATCTTTCACTCTCAATTTTAAGTTTAAAAAAGTGTTTAAAGCTCTGATCAATTCATTCTCAGAATGAACTCATCACAACTTCGCAATTCTTGCTGCCATTACGTGACTAAACTGCACGGTAATGAACGCCCCAAACAATGCCCAGGGATTCAAAGGATCTACTCGGGAAAAAATCACTGCAAAACTGATTGCGGTGAGTACAAATTTCCACGACTGCCCTTGATAAAACGACTGCACGACCTGATCTACAGATCGAGCACCGCTGTATTTAAACGCACGCCAAATGAAGTACCCACTAGGTACTGCACAAGTTAAGCCGCCTAATAAGGCTGAATAACCCGCTTCAAAGCTATGAATCAAGGCAAATAACGCAATGATAAAGCTTAAAGCAAACTGCATAATGGCTATGCGATAAACAGGAGGTCTAGCTATCGATGTCACGGAAGACCTCTCTTTCGCCTACAATTTTAGGCGCATGGATTATATTGATTCACAGCACAATCTTCAACCTAAAGCTGGTCTTTAGGTCGATTTAATTGTCTAGAAGTGTATCTGTATTGATTAAACCAAACGCCAGCATTATTGGATATGAGCCAATATCCCGTCTAATTCATCAAGATTGCTGTAGTTAATTACCAGCTTTCCTTTGCCTTTGGCGGAGTGCTGAATCGCAACATTAGCACCCAGTCGTTCACCTAACGTACGTTCTAAACGCTGAATATCAGGATTAGGACGGGCTTTTTCTTTGGCTTGCTCTCCAAATTTAGCCTCGTCTTGAAGATTACGCACATAAGCTTCAGTCTGACGCACTGTCATATCTTTCGCGATAACATGACGCGCTGCTTCACTTTGCTTTTGATCTTGCAAACCTAATAGCGCTTTCGCATGACCCATTTCGATGTCACCGCGCTCAAGCATGATTTTTACATCATCATTAAGTTGCATTAGGCGTAAAAGGTTAGCGACGGTTGCGCGTGATTTACCCACAGCATCACCCACTTCTTGCTGTGTTAGCTCGAATTCTTGCTGAAGACGATACAGCGCTTGGGCTTCTTCCATCGAGTTTAAGTTTTCACGCTGAATGTTTTCAATCAACGCCATCGCAATGGCAGCATCATCAGGTACATCTTTGATGATGACTGGAACTGTATCGAGACCTGCAAGCTGAGTCGCACGCCAGCGACGTTCACCGGCAATAATTTCATAGCGATCGTCTGCTCCATCTAGATTAGATGCAAGTGGACGAATAACGATGGGCTGCATTAAACCTTGCGCTTTAATAGACGCGGCAAGTTCTTCCAATGCTTCTTGATGCATGTCTTTACGTGGCTGATATTGCCCTGGCTGAATGAATTCAACCGGCAAATGCTTAATGCCTCCTGCTTGCTTGTCAGATTCAACCTCATTTGGCTGAATACTAACTTCTTGCAATTCAGGAGTATCCGCTGCATCCATAGCAGTTTTATTTTGAGCTAATGCATCACCTAATAATGCATCGAGGCCACGACCTAGGCCACGTTTCTTTGACATGCGTATTTCCAAACGTTACTAGAGAATTCATTCTCTAGAATTTCAATTTAGTATCGTGCTAATAAATCTTATGCTTTAGCTGACGACTTTTTGTTAACTGCTTTGTTTGTGACTGGCTTTTTACTCTTCATACGACGATTCATTTCCCCTGCTAAAGCCAAATAGGCAACCGCACCGCGAGAATTCTTATCATAAGCTAAAGCCGGTAAACCATAACTAGGTGCCTCAGCCAAACGTACGTTACGCGGAATAACGGTGCTATAAACCTTATCACCAAAATGCGTAATTAACTGAGTAGAAACATCTGTCGTCAAACTATTGCGTGGATCATACATAGTACGCAATATGCCTTCGATTTCTAATTCAGGATTTAGATTCGACTTAATTTTTTCAATGGTTTGCATTAATGCAGACAAACCTTCCAACGCGTAATACTCACACTGCATTGGAATTAAAACGCCTTGAGACGCGACCATTGCATTAACGGTGAGCATGCTTAATGAAGGCGGGCAATCAATAATAATGTAGTGATAGTTGGCGCTTACTTCGGCTAGAGCTGAACGCAGGCGAGTCTCTCGCTCTGGCATACCCATCAGCTCAACTTCCGCTGCAGTCAAATCTGAATTGGTAGGTACGACATCAAAGCCTGCATTTTCTGCAGTAACAATCACATCGGTAATACTACACTTGCCGGTTAATACATCGTATAAAGACAGCTCTAGATCGTGCTTATCAATGCCACAACCCATGGTCGCATTGCCTTGTGGATCAAGGTCTACCATGAGTACTTTGCGCTTAGTCGCCGCAAGTGACGCAGAGAGGTTAACTGCTGTGGTGGTTTTACCCACACCACCCTTTTGATTGGCTACAACTAATATTTTGCTCATTTTGCTATCCTGCAGCCCAGAGAAGAAAGGGGTTATATTATTTTGGTTTAAACGCTAATAGGTGACGTTCAGCGTCTACCCCTGGCACGTTCAATTCGTGGCTTTCGATTAGCTCGTATTTATCTGCAACGGCAGCAAATTCTTCCGTTGGGTAAATGCCTTTCATAGCTAAGAAGATGCCATCTTCCGCGAGCAAGTGCGTACACCAATATGTCATATCAGTTATTGAAGCAAATGCGCGGGATACGATCATATCGAAACCTTGCTCTGGTTGATAGGCTTCTACACGCTCATTGATAATGGTGACGTTATCCAGTTTTAAAGCGAGTTTGGCTTGGAATAAAAAGCGTGTTTTTTTGCCATTACTATCCAGCAAGGTGAACTTCTTTTCTGGATTCATAATTGCCAGCACGATACCCGGTAATCCTGGTCCCGTACCTACGTCGATAATGTTATCCACTGCTTGAATATAAGAATGAACAATAAGGCTATCTAACAGATGCAGTGGAATCATTTGTTCAGGATCGCGAATCGCTGACAAGTTATAGGCTTTATTCCACTTGATGAACAACTCAAGGTATTGAACCAAGAGTTCAAGCTGCTGATCGCTTAAAGAAACACCCATTTGGGTAGCGCCAGTAGAGATTGCGGTAGAGAAGCTAGCCATAATTTGCCTAATCTGAATCTGTAATGTTTAAGATGAAGGGATTCTAACATAAAAGATGACAAGCGCTTACCACAGAGGGTACAGAGGTATTGTGACTCAATGATATGAGTGAGAATATCTTTATTGCTACTTTAACAATCTAGATCCAGGCGCAACATCTTTCGTTACAACCACATTGGCACCGATGATGGCATTCTCACCAATCGAAATTCCTGGCAGTATTTTCGCGCCTCCACCAATCCAAACACCATCAGCAATGGTCACAGGTTTTGCGATACATCCACCTGCTTTGCGCGCCGATGCATCACGGGGATGATCAACGGTATAGATATGGACTCCAGGCCCAAACATTACGTCGTCACCAATAATGATCGCTGCGCTATCGAGCATTACGCAATTAAAGTTGGCGTAGAAGTTATTCCCTAGAGAAATCTGGCTGCCATAATCACACTGGAAGCCAGGCTCGATTACGGCTGTGGATAACTTCTTAAATAAACGACTAATGTGTTTGAAGTTTCCTTTGCTCGGGTGTGCGTTGTATTTACCACAGGCAAGACGGGCTTTTTCGCGAGCGAGCCTCAATTCGATATCGAGACTATTGAAAGGTTCGCCTGAGCACATTCTTTCATATTCGGTTATGAGGGGCTCGGTTAATGAAGCGTCAATGGATACATTTTCATCTCGGACATCTTTACCCATTATGAGCTGCCTTTGCATTCGTATCTGAATATTTACTCACTAAACCGACCTTCAAACCAAACAGCGAAAACAACTGATTAATAGTATCGAATGTAGGATTAGCTTGCCCAGATTCAATCCCAGCTAAGGTTCGTAATGATACTCCGCATAACTTGGAAAAATCTTTTTGATTAAGCCCAGAAATTTCTTTGCGCAAACGTTGCAGGCCTTCACCTAGTTGAAGGTCACCACTGGCGATACCCTGCTCTACTTGAGTTAATATTTCACGCCTTGAGAGCTGCCCTTTTGAATTCAAAGTTATGTTATTCATTTAGATTAACTCCCACTTTGTTAGTTTTTCATCGAGCTTAGCTAGATTAATCTTCGGGTGCTGAGTAACTTCATCCGCTAAACCCAACTCTTCGGCTAGACGAGGTATTTCGCGCAGTCCTTGAGCGCATTGTTGTAGCTCTTGCCACAACAACTCTGATGTTATTTCTATCGATGAAATGCCTTTGTTAGTCTCTGCAACTTCTTCACAAATACCGCGCCAATCGAATTCTCCCCCTAGCTCGTTCTGCTTACTCCATCGGCTGGTCCGAATCACACCCTCAGGGTCTAAAACCATCGGTGCCAGATCATAAATAGGCGCAAGGCTGAGTTTTCCATGCTTCTTCAAAACGGAGGTATTACGACCATGGTTATCCACATTACCAAGCACCACGTTTAATAGGTCTCGTTCTAGATACTCAATCACCATCTCTCGTACATCCGCTTTTTGGCCATGGTCACACCAATACTGAATTAAGCTAGCGAGGTACTCAGTATGAGGAATTGTCGCCCCTGCTTGAGTGACTCCATGCAAAGAATATAGAGATTCAACACCATAACGTTCAATGTAATAACGCCTGATATAGATTGACCATTTACTCGATTATTATCAGGTAGTGAACAACGATCAAAACGTGGCAGCCATAAGCTTGCTTTATCCACATGTTCAGCTTCGTTTTTAGGGAAGTACTTCAACTCAGTTAGGCTAATAGTATTGAAACCTAATGCACTGGCAATTTTGTAATAGCAGGCCTCACCCTCAAGTACGAGGTGGTCAAACCTTCCGGCGTTATTACGCGGAAATTTAATCAGGTAGCTTTGCTTAATTTGCACATCAGGCAAGCTCGCTTCTGGATAGAATAATCCGGCATCATCTTCTGATAATAAAAACTTAGGTGCTTCACCGCCTGCACCTGTTGCTCCGCCGATAGCCGCACCAGCAATACTCGCATAATCGATAAAATCACTGTCCCGAGTAATCACATCGTGAAGCTCGAAACCTTTCACAATATCGGTTTCTAATTCTATCCCTGCCACACGAACATTACCGATAGGCGATAGTGAGCACTCACTGAGCATAATGAAATCATGTGTATATTCTAATGCTGGAGATAAGTTTTTTTTCTGCAGCCAAAATCGACGAGCTGATCCCATTGGCATAATATCCTGCAAGAACGCTGGCCAGCGATCACTATGATGGGGGAAAAAATCGAGAGGGAAACGTAAGCTAATTAATGCAGCAAGATTGTTAGAATGTTGTGCAATATAACTCGCCTCATATTCTAACTGAGCTGAGCCGATGCGACCATTAGTTGGATTATCAAAACTTAAAGTGCAGGCATCTTGCCATTGTCCAAAACCCGTTTTTTTAGAGCTTAGGTACACTTGTAGCTTTATTGCTCTAAAAGTTTCTAAAGGGCCATCTTTCATAACTATCACTTTAATTGATGCATTATAATACATCAATTAAAGCAATATTTAATATTTAGTGCAATATACTGCACTAAATAGTTTAATCAGTAGAGATAAGTGCAATTAACTGCACTTATTGAATTAGCTAACTAAGCACTCTTACGGGCGAGTTTTAGCTTTTTCATATGCACTAGAATCTGGCTAATCGCTGCAGGAGTGACGCCCTGAATACGCGAGGCACTACCCAGTGTTTCTGGTTTTTGCGTATCTAGCTTTTGAATCACTTCGTTCGACAAACCACCAATCACCGTATAATCGAAGTTCTCTGGCAATGGCGTTGCCTCATAGCGGCGCATCTGCTCGATTTCATCTTTTTGACGACTAATATAACCATCGTACTTCGCTTGAATCTCAACCTGCTCAGCGACTCTTGGATCAGTAACTGGCTCACCTTTAAGACTAGCGATATCGGCATAGTTCAAGCCCGGACGCTTCAATAAATCCTTTAAGCTGTATTCACGGCTTAATGGACTTTCGATCATAGCGTTGATCGCATCACCTTCTGGTGTTTTTGGCTGTACCCATGTTGTGGATAAACGCTGATTTTCTTTTTCTATCGCTTCTTTCTTTTCACAGAAAGCGGCCCAACGTTCATCACCTACAAGTCCTATTTCACGGCCGATTTCGGTTAAGCGTAAATCGGCGTTATCTTCACGTAGAATCAAGCGGTATTCCGCACGGCTAGTGAACATGCGATACGGTTCTTTGGTTCCCATAGTGATCAAGTCATCGACTAATACACCGATGTAAGCTTCGTCACGACGTGGACTCCAAGCTTCTTTCTCAAACGCACGTAATGCGGCATTAGCACCGGCTAATAAACCCTGAGCACCGGCTTCTTCATAACCCGTTGTGCCGTTAATTTGGCCAGCAAAGAACAAGTTAGGCACAAACTTGGTTTCTAAGTTGTGCTTCAAATCTTGTGGATTGAAATAATCATATTCAATCGCATAACCTGGGCGAGTAATGTGAGCTTTTTCAAACCCAACCATACTGTGAATAAGGTCTAGCTGCACATCAAACGGCAAGCTGGTTGAGATACCATTTGGGTATAATTCGTGAGTGCGTAAGCCTTCTGGTTCAACGAAAATCTGGTGGCTGTTTTTATCAGCAAAACGCATCACCTTATCTTCGATCGATGGGCAATAACGTGGGCCAATACCTTCAATCACACCCGCATACATTGGCGAACGATCAAGGTTAGCGCGAATAATATCGTGGGTACGCTCATTGGTATGAGTGATGTAGCAGTTCACCTGCTCTGGGTGCTCATTTACATTGCCCATAAACGACATAACCGGTAACGGTAAATCACCTGGCTGAACCTGCATTACCGAGAAATCTACACTCCGCGCATCGATACGCGCTGGAGTACCGGTTTTTAAGCGACCAATATTGAACGGCATTTCACGTAAGCGGTGAGCCAAAGCAATCGATGCGGGGTCTCCAGCACGACCACCCTTGTGGTTTTCCATACCGATATGAATCGTACCGCCCAAGAACGTGCCAGCGGTAAGAACGACCGTCGTGGCGTGAATACGCATATTGGTATTGGTGATTACACCCGCAGCTTTTTCACCCTGCATGATCAAGTCATCACAAGATGCTTGGAATATATCGAGGTTATCTTGGTTTTCTACGATGTCGCGAATAGCGCCACGGTATAACTGACGGTCAGCTTGAGCACGGGTCGCTCGAACGGCTGGGCCTTTACGTGCATTCAAAGTTCGGAATTGAATGCCACCTTTATCAGTAGCACGAGCCATGGCGCCATCAAGTGCATCAATTTCTTTTACCAGATGGCTTTTACCAATACCACCAATCGCAGGGTTGCAGGACATTACACCAATAGTATCGGTATTGTGGGTAAGTAGTAGGGTTTTGGCACCCATACGAGCAGAAGCAAGCGCAGCCTCTGTTCCAGCATGGCCACCACCAACAACAATCACATCATAACGAACTGGATAATCCACAAGCACAACCTCTAACAAGCCCATCGGCGAAATAGCCTGAGCAAAAGATTCAGTGGCATTGAATAAACACACTAAACCGTAAAAATGGCGCGCATTATACCTGATTAAACCGTTAAGGGCAGTGGATAGAAATATATAATGGTTAAAATATGCTCAACTAAATCAACTTTATAATGCACATATTCCTTTAAGGATGTGATTAAAGTTACCACAGTTAAAGCATAAATCAGCCAAGGCCTTGTTATATAAGGCTTCTTTGCATATGAAAAGCTGTGGATAATTGTGGGTAAGTTTATTATTTAATATTTATACAGTGGTTTATTAAGAGTTAATACGTAATTGTTGCCAAAGTTACTACAGCTAACCCACAGAGTTATGCACATATAGACACTTATACACCTGCTGCAGCTTCTGCAACAGGCTCTTCAACCACAGGTTCATCCGTTGAAGTATCAGGCGCCGTACTACCACTTGAAGCGGGAGGCGTGAATGTCATAAATAATAATGCACTGCCCATCTTGCTATAGAGTTCTAGCTCTCCCTCTGAATTTATCGCGACAAAGCCTGTTGAATTACCATTAAAATCATCACACTCTCGACGATTGATAGTTAATGCCATTAAGGAGTCACCAGAATTTAAAAGATTAATACGTCCTTCAAAAGAGCAATCTTTATCTACACCGTTATTAACGCCATGAAAGCGGCCACGACTGGTGATATTCATTTCTAATGCTGTCGTTGTCCATTTTCCAGCTAAGGCAGTGAGGGAAGAGTTGTTGCTAAAAGTACCATCATTAGTTAACGCTAAAGAGCCAAACTCACCAGCATCCGTTGCATAATCTCCAACAATAGACGTAGTCGTCGCTAACAAACCATTAATTGTATAAATCGTTGCCGCACCATCAGCGACAAATTCAAAGTTTGCAGCATCAGTGTAAGAAAGGGGGTAAGCGGTTAGAGAAAAGTCGACTTCTTCTTCTGAAGGAGATTCTACGGTGCCAAAAAATGCGTTAACGCCATCGAGTCCATAAACGTCTCCATTATAAATTAATACTCGCAGGGTATCAGTTTGTTCAAAGCCGCCATTCCAAAAGCCATTGAGCCCTAATGAGGTATCATCAACTTCCTCACCAACGCTATTAACAGGATTTTCATCTTCTTTATCTTCGGCGATGCATCCTGTGATCAAGCTAATAAGAACAAGAAGAATTAACGTCTTTATTTTTGATAGATAAGAAATAACAACTAACACAGCCAACCTCACAAATTACATCACGATGATATAACTATAGATGTCGGCTGATGTTTTGCAGGCTTTAGCGATTTACAGAGTGGGTAATGGTGCTACTTACCAATACAGAAGCTACCAAAAATATTTCCTAGAAGGTCATCAGCAGTAAATTCACCCGTGATCTCACCCAAGGCTTGCTGTGCCATGCGTAGGTCTTCAGCCAATAGTTCGCCTGCCATAGCCCCTAATAATTGATCTTCACCGGCTTGAATCGCATCCTGGGCTTTCTCTAGAGCCTCAATATGACGACGGCGTGCTAAAAAACCTCCTTCATTAGTCGAGTTAAAACCCATCACATCTTTAAGGTGTTCTCGCAGCTCATTTATTCCCAAGTTTTGTTTCGCGGAGATGGCTAAGGTCGGGAAATCTGCTTCATCGTGCAAACCTAATTTAGCAGAGACATGATCGTCCGCTAACAAGTCGGCTTTATTACGAATCACGGTAATGTGGCCACTGGCAATCAATGCTTCCGTTTCGTTTGCCAACCCTTGCTCATCATAAAGTGCATGCAAAAGTGCTCTCGGGTCAGTTTCATCGGTCGTGCTATCAATCATTAATAATACACGGTCTGCTTGTTCGATCTCTGCCCATGCGCGCTGAATGCCAATACGCTCTACTTCATCAGGAGCATCTCGTAGACCTGCGGTATCAATGATGTGCAGTGGCATACCATCGATGTGGATATGTTCTTTTAAAACATCACGAGTAGTACCCGCAATATCAGTAACAATCGCTCTATCTTGGCCGGCCAAAGCATTTAATAGTGAAGACTTACCTGCGTTCGGACGTCCTGCAATCACGACGTTCATACCTTCGCGTAAAATAGCCCCTTGATTTGCTTCTTGTAGTACCCCAGCAACAGCAGCCTTCACTTTTTGCAGCATAGCCGCGACTTTGCCATCACTTAAGAAATCGATTTCTTCTTCGGGAAAGTCGATAGATGCTTCTACGAAAGTACGTAAGTGGATAAGTTGATCGACTAAACCATGAATTTTATCGGAGAAAACACCCTGCAAAGACCGCAATGCACAACGTGCGGCTTGCGCAGATGAGGAATCGATTAAATCGGCAATGGCTTCCGCTTGGGCAAGATCGAGCTTATCGTTTAAGAAAGCGCGTTCAGAAAATTCACCAGGTCGGGCAATACGAGCGCCAAGCTCTACACAGCGCTGTAAGATGAAATCTAAAACGACTGGACCACCATGACCTTGCAACTCTAAAACATCTTCGCCAGTAAAAGAGTGAGGATTTGGAAAGAATAAACCTAGACCTTCATCCAACTCATTTCCATCAGCATCCTTAAAAGCTCCGTAATGGGCATATCTGGGCTTAGGCAATAATCCAAGAACGGCATGAGCAATTTCTTGTGCTTTAGGTCCAGATACTCGCACAATCCCTACCCCACCCCGACCAGGTGCAGTCGCAACAGCGGCAATAGTATCTTGGTGTACGGATTGGGATGATGACATGTGGAAACTCTATTGAACGGTGTATTGAAATTATTCGAGCTATTATATTCGCTATTTTAAATAATAGCTTTGTACTATTTTCTGGTACTTTTCAGTCTGTTTTATTCTGGAAATAACGTTCGCAAAGCGTTTGGCTAATGCTTCATGTTTTCGCTTTTTAGAAAAGGCTAAATAGATATCGTAACTATCGCTAGCCACGTCCATTGACGTGACTTCAGAAAACTCGGCAAGATCTGAATATTTATATTTCAGGTGATCAATATTAACTAATATCAAATCCACTCTTTTTTCTAACAGCATAAATAAAAGCTGCTCTTCACTATTCACGTTGATTAAATTTGTTAGCTTATTTCGATCAAACTTTTTGCCGTACGAATAACCTCTGATTACCCCAATTTTACGATCTTTCACCGACTCTAAAGTGCCATCATAATCAAAATTATTACCTTTCAAATAAGCAAATCGAGTACTACCAATACTGATCGCATTTCCAGGCTCATAAATAAGATATCGGGTTCTTTCTGGAGAGAATATCGTATAGCTAATCGCATCAACTTCGCCTTTTTCAATCGTATCTAGCGCACGCTTCCAAGGCATAGAGAGAAATTTGATTTTAACATTGAGCTCTTCTGCGGCCATACGGATTAGGTCGATATGGAAACCTGTAGGCGTTCCATCTTCGCCCATAAATTCATTAGGGCCCCAATCATCAATACTTCGAACAATCGTTATAGTCTCTTCTAGTCCATCATCAGAAAATATTGGACCAGAAAACAATAATAAGAAGACATATAGGCTGGCATAACAAGATGATTGAACTCGCCACATATGTTTTTTAATTCCTTTCAACAAATACAAAAAAGGCCTCTACCTTTCGATAGAAGCCTTTAAATTCTAGCTTATGTTTGATTCATCATCAGCTAAAATCAGTCTGCGTTTTCAATCTGCTTAGTGATCACATACTGCTGAGTGATCGATAGCAAGTTGTTCACTACCCAATAAAGTACAAGACCCGATGGGAAGAACAAGAAGAATACCGTGAAGATTATAGGCATTAGCTTCATAACACGAGCTTGAACTGGATCTGGAGGAGTCGGGTTCAATTGCATCTGAACAAACATACTCGCACCCATTAGTAGCGGTAATACGAAGTAAGGATCGATTGCAGATAGATCGTTAATCCACAACATAAACGGTGCCTGACGAAGCTCAACACTTTCAGCAAGTACCCAATACAAAGCAATAAATACCGGCATCTGTACAAGAATTGGCAAACAACCACCGAGAGGATTAATCTTCTCTTTCTTATACAAGGCCATCATTTCTTGGCCTAGCTTTTCTTTATTATCAGCGTGTTGCTCGCGAATCGCAGCAAGTTTAGGCGCTACTTTACGCATGTTCGCCATTGAACGATAACTTGCGGCAGACAATTTGAAGAAACATAGCTTAATGAAAACAGTGAGTAGAATAATCGCTACACCCCAGTTACCAACACCACCACCAAGATCAATTTCAACCATTCCGAGGAAGTTAATATAGCCCGACTCGATGAAATTCATAATTGCGAATAATGGCTGAGCGATCCACCATAACCAACCATAATCAATGGTCAAATCAAGACTTTCAGAAACTTCAGCAAGAACATACTGAGATTTAGGACCCACATAAAGCTGAGCGCCTACAGTACCTGTTTCGCCTGCTGCAACTTGCAAAGGTGTTTTACCATCATGGAAACCAACAATATATTCACCTTGCTTATTAGGCTTAGCGTATACCGAGTGGGTTGTATCTGGATTAGCTACCCAAGCGGATACGAAATAGTGTTGCAACATAGCAACCCAACCGCCATCAACTGTTTCAGCTAAACGCTTATCGTCGATATCATCAAAGCTTACTTTCTCATACTTAGATAAGTTGGTCGTAATTGCAGGTCCTAAATAAGCCTGCATCCCCATTGAACTACCTTGATGAGGATCATCGCTGCGATCACGCTTTAATTGTGCGAAGAAAACACCGCGCCATTGGCTATCAGAGCCGTTAGCTACTTGGTATTTCACATCAATTAAGTAATTATTACGTTGAAAGGTGAAAACCTTTTTCACTTCTACGTCATCTAATTGAGTGCTTAATACAACTGTTAGAGTATCTGCTGTTTCATCGAGCTGATAGTTAACTTGTGACGCTGAATACGCTTGAGTTTTTTCCCACTGCTTGCCTTTTCCGTCCAACAAACCACTTTGTGCAACATAAACACGACGGGCATTGTTTTCCATTAAAACAAATGGGATATCTTTGTTTTCGATATCTGCAGGATAAGCCGGTAAAGAAACTTCAACGATTTCACCACCAAGAGGATTGATCGTTACGTTTAATACGTCGGTCTTAACTTGAATAAGTTGTGTGCTTGCAATAGCCGTAACTTCAGGCTCTAGTGCAGCAGGAACAACATTGGGAATGTCGCTATCATTTCCAGAAGAATCGATGCTACTGGTTTCTCCAGCGGCAATGATTTCGCCCGCAGCTGGTGAATCACCAACTTCTATCGTCGTACTTTGTGCGATAGGTGCATTAGCAACCGTGTCCTGACCATAATCGTCATTCCACGCAAGAATTAAAAAATAAGTTGAAATAGCCAGGCCAAATATTATGGCAAAACGGCGGATATCCATGATTAAGAGTTCCGTCTACAGCAAGAGTGGGAAGGGTTAAGTTCTGGTACCGGATCGACACCATGACTTGCCCAAGGATGGCAACGCAAAATGCGTTTCATGGCCAGTTTTCCACCGGTCCAAGCACCATATCGAACAATAGCTTCATGCGCATACGCAGAGCAAGTAGGATAATAACGGCATCGACTGGGAAATAAAGGACTGATTGCATAACGGTAAACATTAACTAGTAATAAACATGACTTAGCAACAAAAGACGGTGCTTTTGGACTAGCGTTTTTTACGGTTGTTGGATCGTTTACCATTAGATTGCCTCAGCTTGAACCAGAGACCATCAATCATTTCGCGTATTTCTGCGTTCTCAAGATCATGGATCCCAGGACGCGCTAAAATAACAAAATCATTGTTAGCCATCTGATGCTGATTCAGGCGAAAAGACTCACGAATAATACGTTTTACACGATTTCTCTGAACAGCATGTTTAACATGCTT
>Ga0105348_1001810_pt1 | contig 13729 bp, 10 predicted proteins | sample EN8Hudsemesocosm_2_FD_83504 | JGI IMG/M metagenome (GOLD analysis project Ga0105348, IMG submission 83504) | Methane-oxidizing microbial communities from mesocosms in the Hudson Canyon - EN8C Hudson Canyon | ecosystem: Environmental > Aquatic > Marine > Cold seeps | place: Hudson Canyon... | reverse complement strand
GGCGGTTCAAGGTGGCTGTTGCACCATGGGCGACCTGAAAGAATCAACAAAAGCAACGACCGGTTGTGGTGGTTGTTCAGCACTGACAAAACAGGTAATGGACGCTGAATTGTTATCATTAGGCGTTGAAGTAAATAACGATCTTTGTGAACACTTTGCTTATACCCGTGCTGAACTTGCCGACATCGTTCGCATTAAAGGCATTAAAACTTTCCAAGAGCTGTTATCCAGCCATGGTAAAGGTCACGGTTGTGAAATTTGTAAGCCAACTGCTGCGAATATCCTAGCCTCTTTCAGTAATGAATATATTTTGAAAGATGATCACATTGGTTTGCAGGATACTAACGATATCTACCTCGGTAACATGCAAAAAGATGGAACGTATTCCATTGTTCCTCGTATTGCGGCGGGTGAAATCACTCCTGATAAGTTAATCGTATTGGGTCAGGTCGCTAAAGACTTTGATCTGTATACCAAGATTACCGGTGGTCAGCGTATCGATTTATTCGGTGCTCAGTTACACGAACTGCCTGTTATTTGGAAAATCCTAGTAGATGCCGGTTTTGAAACAGGCCACGCCTACGGCAAGTCTCTACGTACCGTTAAGTCATGTGTCGGTAGTACTTGGTGTCGTTATGGTGTTCTCGATTCTGTATCGATGGCACTGGCTCTAGAAGATCGTTATAAGGGCCTTCGCTCTCCACATAAGATTAAGTTCGGTGTGTCTGGTTGTACTCGCGAGTGTGCCGAAGCCCAGAGTAAAGATATTGGTGTAATCGCGACAGAAGGCGGTTGGAATCTTTATGTGTGTGGTAACGGTGGTATGCGTCCTCGTCATGCAGACTTGTTCGCAACCGATCTAGATGATGAAACGTTAATGCGTTATATCGATCGTGTATTGATGTTCTATGTACGCACTGCAGATCGCCTACAGCGTACCTCTGTTTGGATGGAAAACTTGGAAGGTGGTTTAGATTATCTTCGTGAAGTTGTGATGAACGATAAGTTAAACATTGGTGCTGATTTAGATAATGAAATGACCACTGTGGTCGGTACGTATCAGTGCGAATGGAAAACAACGATTGAAAGTCCTGAAAAGCTTAAGCGTTTCCAGCACTTCATTAATAGTGATGAGCAAGATAGCGACTTGGCGTTCGTACGTGAGCGTGAGCAGCGTCGATCTGCGACTGAGGCAGAGCGCATAGAACTCGTCTCTTTAGATACATCAGTACTTGATTCAACTACATCTAAATAACGGTAACGGAGATTATAATTATGAGTACTAACAACTGGATTACCGTTTGCAACGAATCTGATTTAACCGCTGATACTGGTCTTTGTGCATTGCATCAAGGCGAGCAGGTAGCAATTTTTAAACCTGCGCTAGCCGATGAGTTATATGCAGTTTCAAACTTCGACCCGTTCGGTAAAGCGAATGTGATGTCTCGCGGCATTCTAGGTTCGATTGGGGAGAGTTTAGTAGTTGCTTCGCCTTTGTATAAACAGCACTTTGATCTGAAAACAGGTGCCTGTTTAGAAGACGATTCAGAATCTTTGAAAACCTATCAGATTCGAATCGAAGCAGGTCAAGTACAGCTGCTAGCTTAAGAGCCGCTTTGGTAGAAAAGAATAAATCCGCTTGTACAGGATGTACTGGCGGAAATCAGTTTTAAAATTATTGAGATAAAATTATGTCGACTGAAAAGTTCAATATATTTAATTTTACGGGCAAGATGAAAACCTTGCACATGAGTTGGATGGCTTTCTTTATTAGTTTCTTTGTATGGTTTAACCATGCACCGTTACTAATGGCCATCGCAAATAGTTTGGGTCTAGACTCATCACAGATTAAAACGTTATTAATTTTGAACGTAGCGCTAACCATTCCAGCGCGTGTCATTATCGGTATGTTAACCGACCGCTATGGCCCTAGAATTGTTTATGCCGCGCTATTAATCGTCTGCTCGATTCCTTGCTTCATGTTTGCTTTAGCAGACAGTTTTGCACAAGCAGCCATTGCTCGCTTTATGCTTGGTTTTATCGGTGCCGGTTTTGTAATTGGTATTCGTTTAGTCAGTGAATGGTTCCCAGCGAAAGAATTAGGAACAGCAGAAGGTGTTTATGGTGGTTGGGGTAACTTCGGGTCAGCAGCAGCAGCTTTTACTCTACCTGTAATTGCACTGGCTTTTGGTGGAGATGATGGCTGGAGATATGCGGTTGGTATTACGGGTGTTGTTAGCTTTGTATTTGGGTTCATTTTTTACATGAACGTAAGAGATACACCAAAAGGTTCTACTTATTTTAAGCCTAAAAATATCGGCGCCCTTGAAGTAACCAGTAAAGGCGACTTTTACTTACTGATCATCATGAAGCTGCCAATGTACGCAGCGCTGGCGCTACTTAATTGGAAGTTATCACCAGCAGGCGTTGAAATGTATGGCGAGATGGTTACTAACTTTGCCTATGTAAGTTTAGTTGTCTTGTTTGCTTATGAGCTTAAGCATGTATGGGCAGTAAACAAAAACATCTTTAAAGAAGAAGTGCCTGAATTACACCGTTATAAGTTTAAGCAAGTTGCTGTGTTAAACGTTTTGTATTTTGCGACGTTTGGTTCAGAACTGGCCGTAGTTTCTATGTTGCCATTATTCTTCGCTGAAACGTTTGAACTAAGCCCTATTTATGCGGGGATGGTAGCATCGGCTTATGCCTTTATGAACCTTATGTCTCGCCCCGGTGGTGGTTGGATTTCTGATAGATTTGGTCGTAAGCCCACGTTATTGATTCTAACTGCAGGTTTGGCGATTGGTTATTTCGCAATGTCTTGGGTCGATGCTTCTTGGCCTTTATGGTTGGCTGTAATTACAGTGATGGCATGTTCTTTCTTTGTGCAAGCCGGCGAAGGCGCTGTATTTGCTGTAGTTCCTTTAATCAAACGTCGCTTAACTGGTCAGATCGCAGGGATGACAGGTGCTTACGGTAACGTGGGTGCGGTAGTTTATCTGACTGTATTATCGTTCGTTGATTATTCAGTATTCTTCTCTGTTATTGCCGTTACTGCGGTTGTTGGTTTCCTTGTTCTATTGATGATGGAAGAGCCGGGTGGCCAGATTGCAGAAGTAATGGAAGATGGTTCTGTACAGATGATTGATGTGAGCTAGCCTCAACTTTATTGTTAGCAGTAATCAAACTTTTTAAAAATAGCGCTAACAGGAAACTGTTGGCGTTTTTTATATTTGCATATATTCCGAATGAGTTATATTGTGTATTCACATTCAACTCTAAGTCGAAGATTATGATGAAAAAGTTACTATTATTATCGGCATTGCTAATATCAACGCTAATGGGTTTAGCAGTACACGCTGAGGAGGTTTATTGGATTGATGTCCGTACAGGTGTCGAGCACAGTATGGGGTATCTAGGAGACTCGGTTAATATCCCTCATGGTGATATTGCAAAAAAGATTATTTCAATAACAGAAGATAAAAGTGCTGAAATACATTTATATTGCCGTAGTGGGGGTCGTGCAGGTAAGGCCAAACGGGTATTAGAAAGCCTTGGATACAGCAATGTTATTAATGAGGGTGGGTATACTCAGCTTCTAGAAAGTGGCAAAAAGATAAAGGCTTCTAGGAAGTAATGATCAAGGTGAGCCAACCATTAACGAATGAAGAAGTTAATGGCTGGTTTATCTAGCAAAGGTTAAGTATTACTCGCTTCGTATTTTTTGGGTCTCTGTTAGACATATGGCTACTGACTCCCAGTTGATGCCAAGATTCCCCTAATTGAATGTGCTGCTGTTCTGGCAGTACATCAAATTCTATGTCGACTTGAATAGGTTTACGAATATAAGACTTAACTAGATTACTCAGTTGGCTAAATTTAATTTTATCTTCTACAAGAGCAATATATTGTTGCTCAGGCATATCTCCCGTTTTGATCTTGATGGCGTGATTCTGGTCCCAAATCTGGTTGCCTATATGGGCTTCTCCCAATTGATGATTACGCTGGCCAAGTTGGCAAAGTAGATCATGAGGGATTTTAACCGTTTGCTGGCAAAATTCTTCAATACGAACTTTCTCAAGATTCAATAAATCTTTAATAATAACCAAAAGACCATCGGTCGATCTTTCCTTATTAGAGAACAAATTAAAATAACGAAGTTTTAATTTTTTAATAGACTCATCAGCGTTGTCATCCGTATCACCTAATAAACTGTATAAAAGCTGCCAGTAACTGGATTCTTCTTTTTCAACCGCATTAAAGTTTAGTTTGTATAAACGCCAGGCACTGTAGAGCTTTGGAAATAACTGTTTATGCAATAAATCCAGAAATTCACGAGGAGCATTTAAATCATCCCATTCATTATCCAGCAACTCTTCAGTATAGAAATCAGGTAGAGGAGACGCTACGCCATAGAGTCCAGCAAGCTGAGAAACAACTTCATAACCGCGTTGCTTGTCTAGCAGCTTAACTTCGCTGATATCTGATTCGGCATAACCCAATCCAAGTTCTGGGCGTACATCAATCTTGCGCGCAGGCCTCCTTGCCGTAATAGGATAGGTATCATTAATGCTTTGTAATAAACGATAGGCTTGAAAAAAGTCATAACTTGAACCATTTTCAATAATATCGCTTTCAATAATCTTTAACGATTCTGTAAGCTGGGCTGCCATGTCAGCTGCTCTCCGTTATTTAAGTTATTGATGTTTAATTCTACAAAGCTATTAATATCAGCAAACTGTTTAATGACGCTATAAATTAGTTCGCCAAATAAATATAAATCCCCTGTGCTTGTGAAGCCTGTGCTATCAACATCTAACTCAATGCGTTGTCCGCGAATCAGGTAGCCTCGATGTAAACGCTGAGAAGGCTGGTTTCTCATTTGCATCAACGAATTAATACGTTTTTTATTGGCTGCATGATCTTTGGCATCACTTTTTTCTGTTGGGTTGTATAAGTTCAATAATGCTTTTAGATTATCTAAATCAGCGATGGGCAGATAGTTAACTGTTAAGTGAGCAAGTAACTTCCACAATATATTACCATCGGTGATCGGCGCAATGTATTCACTGATGGCTGATACATTACTAAAACTGACCAGATCCGGAACATCGGGTGTATTAACGTTGACATCACCTAATTTCAATTGCTGGGTGATAACACCATTAGAGCAACGTAATTTTGCTGTTAGTACTTCACGCATTGGAAGTTCATATCCATTCGGGAAACTGATGCGTAAAATGCTATCGACTTCTTGTGGCCCCATATACTTTTGAATTAATTCATAAACAGGGTTGCTAGCTTGCTCTTTAGCAGCTAGAGAAAAATCGATATAGGTGTTTTTCTCAGTCGAGCGCCTGTTTTGTCCATTAACACTTAATAGTGAATGGATTGTAAGCTGGTTATTGCTATTTCTAATGGGACTTAAACGTAAATCACTCTGTTTATGAGTCAGAGGGATTGGCTCAGCATCGGTTTCAAATAAGTTGATAGCTGGGGTGCAAAACAATTTAAAACTGTTCTTATTAACTTGTAAACCATGGGTGTTTTTACTGAACTTAAATCTTAATTTAAAGGCTTTTGGTAAGGCTGTTTTATCATCTAAACCAGTCAGATTAACAAATAGAAATTTATACTTGTTAATAAAATATTCTTGCAAGCGACGATAGCTGTGCAAACTAGTTTTGTGATTTTCTAACAGATTAAAGTCTTTATTCCAGCCCATAGGAGAAATTTGAGAGTTAACTAATTCTGTAGCTTGATTCCCTTGAATAATGGAAATAGATTCGAGTTTGTTGGTTAATAAATAGTAAATCTCACTTGCATCATTATAATCACCTGCAATATGAAGAGGCAGCTCCGAAAGAAAAACTTCAGAGTTTGCTAAGCTTGTATTGTTAATAATAATGTCAAGTTCAGAGCTGTTATTGATTTGGTTAAGTTCACAAGAATTAATTGTTAATGGAAAGACTTTAACTTCTGTGCAGCTATGGAAGCGACAGTTAACCCCGGCAACTTTTTGTGAATCTAGTTTCGCGCCCTCATTAATTGTAATCACGTTGTTTAAAATATTACGTGGTTTGAACTCGATGATCGTTGTTGCGGGAATTTCTTTTAAGTAATCCGGAGCAACCAAGCGTAGAATAGATTGAGCAAATTCCGGAAAATCTGTGTCTAATCTTTCTTGGATGCCGGCACTTAAAAATGCTGTGCCTTGAAGAATGCGTTCTACATCGGGATCGCTGCTTGCACCTGATAGATGAGGTGCTAGAGCAGGGTACTTGCGTGCAAATTCCCTAGCATTATCTTTCAGGTTTTGTAATTCAGTTTGATAACTTTCAGTTTTCATAACGTCTTTCTAGTTTAAAGTGCTGCTGAAATACGCACTTTTCCATTAATGTCGATTTTTATATTAGCGGCTATGTCTTGGGAGAATGACTCGCTAAGAGTATTGCCATTTAAACGCCAAACTAGTTCACCAAAGCCACTATTCTCTTCGTTGTAGATAAGAGATGGGCCGATAACTCTAGGCTCGAATTCTGTAATTTGAAATAATAATTGCTGCTCGAGTGATTCTAAATCTGGAGAGCCATGACCATTAAAAAGACTGCGTAAATCACTTAACCCCATATTCTCGTCTATCAATACATTTCCGCGCTGACTATTTAGCAGTTTGGTTAAATCGAGAATGATCGAGTCAATAAGATCAAATGCGTCTGGGCTAGGCTTTTTGCCTTGTTGCCACATCCCCAGTCTTTTTAATAATCGTTCATTGGCCATTACTGATCAGCCCCAAAGTTATCCTCAAATTCAATTCCGTCGGCTTCATGACTCCAGCTGATGCTGTCATATATTAGGGAAACCTTTTCCATATGACCTATTTTGCTATTGGCCAGATCAGTTTCATTTTCAACAATGAATTCTATGGCAGTAATTTGAGCATTCTTTAAGCTTTGGCGATAATAAAGCTCTTCCATGCCTGCGCTATCAATCCGATACCAATCAATGACGACTTCGGTAAGTAATTCACTTTCACTTAATGCTTGATAAAGCATTGGGCTGGTACGATCTAGCTCCTTTAAAATAGTAATGGGCATGTGTACACGCCGACCATTGGGCAGGCCTCGTTGGTCAGTTGGCAGCTTAACGCTATGTTGTATTGCTTGCACAACTAATGCGCCTTCGCGGCCGTCTAAATCGCATTCACCTTCAATACTGCCTTGGTTCTCTGCAACGATTGTCATGTATCCTGGTAGTGCCATGAAAATTCTCCCTTTAAACTTTTTCTAGTTTACTGCGTTCAGTGAGTGTAAATGGAAGGCCCATGTACTTGAAGTGAGGTGTTAAAGACATAGAGACGAGAAACCATCCAGATTTGCCTTCAACTTCCCTGACAGTTACTCGTGCATTCCTCAGGGGACGTCTTGCTCTAACGCTAGGAGCAGGGTTGTCCATATCTGAAACATATTGCTTTAACCAGCCACTCAAAGCCTGATCAAGCTGAGAGCGGGTTTGCCAAGAACCGATATTTTCTCGTTGCATAATTTTAATATACTGAGAAAAACGACAACTAATTAGCATATAAGGTAGTTGAATTTCGAGCCTTTGATTTAAAGCTTGCTGACGACCGTCTGCATTGGCTGGAAAGTCATCTTCTTTTCGACAAGAGGGGGCTGCGAAAAACCCAGCTTTTTGGCTGGCTTTGTGCAATGTCAAAGGTGTGAAACCGTTTTGAACTAAATCAGGTTCTGAGCGATCAGAAATCATTACTTCAGTTGGAATATGACTGCGAACAGCGCCGTGACCTGCTTGTACTTTCAGGTCATCAATAATTCCATACTCATCCCCTGTCACATTCACAAACCAGCGATAATTAGCAAAGCTATTGCAAAAACGGGTCACTAAGGCATACGCTGAATTCCCCCATAAGCCTCCTTTGATACCACGATCGGCTTCTTCATAACCAAACTCAGAGCTGTGATGACTGTGACTAGGACGTAGTAGAAAGCGAGGTAGTGTTAAGCTGACATACTGGCTGTCAGGGTTACTGCGAAAGGAATTCCATTTGGCGTACATTGGTTGTTCGAAGTGAGCATCAATATCACGAATGCGCGAAAAGTCTTTGTAGTCGTCGATACCAAAAAAAGAAGCATTCGCTGCACTGATTATAGGACAGTGAGCCATGGCGCCTAATTTTGCTAATTGCTGCAATAAAGCCATATCATGGGCAGTTGATTGAAATTCAAAGTCGCCCAATATTAAGCCATAAGGGCGACCACCAAATTGGCCAAACTCTGCACTATAAACCGTCTGATAAAGAGAAGACTGCGTAATATCGGGGGAATCTTCAAAATCTTCTAATAGTCCATTTTTAGACGTATTAATTACAACAAGCTCTGTATTTTCTTTGGTATTAACATGTTTCTGGAGAAAGTTGAGAGAACGCCAGCTGGTTTCTAGCGTGACAAAACGTTCGTGCTGAATAATGCTATCCAATTGTTTGCTTATACGGGAAGCAACTTCAGCTTGAATGATGAGTTTGTCACTACTGTCTAAGAGCTGCTGATCATTGAATCCAAATTCAGTGAGTAAGTTCGCTAGAATTACCGGTTTAACTTTTTCGTCGCTAAGCATAGAATGCATTTTTAAAGCTTGACGTAATTCAGGAATGCCGCGGATTAAACTTTCAGGTGAAAAGTCTTCAAGGTTATTCAATGAATAATTCACGATTAGGGCTTCATCAGAGTGAGGCCTCAAGTGATTAATTAAATTGAGCTTTACACTGATGTTTTGACGACCCAGAATATCAGTGATGCTAGCATCAATTTTCAATACGGTATGATCAACTAGATCTTCAGCCCGCTCATCGGCCGTTATATTGGATAAAACCAGAATTCGAAAAGGCAGCTCAACCTCGTTCTTTTGGTTATCTTGAAACGTTAAATTAATCCTTTCTGTAACGGCTTGCTTATTCATATTTAAACCTTACCAGCAGTACGCAGCTAGTTGTGGAAGCTCAAGCGGCACGGTATCCAACATTTGAATAACTGGGCGTTGACCATTAATTTCATAACTGATGTCGATATAACGAACACCGTTATTAACTAGCTGGGCTTTTTGATTAGGGAAGTCATCGACTGTGAAAATGCGGCGACCATCTTGGAAATCGAGCAAGAATTTACCAAAACCTTTAACTCCCAAATATTCCTTTAATAACGTCAGTTGTCCGATTTCAATACGCAGCGTTGTATCACCACAGGTCTCTAACGACCAGTTGAAATCATGCTGAGTAGGGTAGTTATAGTTAGCCATTGTTTGTGTGCCATCACTACAATGCAAATCGATGAATGTTGCATAAGGAGAAACTTTTGCATCAGTATTGGTGCCCGAAGGTAGTGCGTTCATAGAAACCGTAAACTGATTCCCTACAACGAAGGCACCAGCGGCAGATTGGTTTAATACATCTAAGAAAGTCTCAGTTAAGCCTAAGCTACGCTGTTCAATGTTGGAACGCACATAACCTTTCTTGAACTGTTTCTTAACGAAAGGTGATACTTCAGTATCGAGGAAGTTCCATAATACTCCGCCATCACCAACTAATAATTTCCCAAGATCATTCTTTGCTACACCATCAATAGAGGCAAGAACATTATCTTCCCAACGGTCTTGTATTGCACAACTACTTTCTTTTTGCATGTAATCATAGGCTGCATAAATCGGCCCCATGTAAAGCTTCCAAAATAAGCGAGTTGTAGAAATGGGCTTGCCAATTAAAGACTGAAGATCTTTAACGGATACCCAGGCTGAGGCTAAGGGACCGTTGCCCGCTTCTGGAGTTTCAGGGGTTTGAAATAAAGTGGTAATTGTTGATAGTGACTGAGTACGTGAGTCAGCTTTAAAAGCAACTTCAGCCAAGGCTTGTTTATAAGCATCTGCCGCTTTAACGGCATCTTCTAGTGCACTGCCATCATCACCGGTATCTTTACCTTTGTTCGCCTTTTTGTGAATTTTCATTCCTTTTTTAGCTAGCTTTCCGACCTTACCCAGCTTGCCTAAGGCTTTCTTAAGAAGCTTGCCGCCGCCTTTTCCTTTGCGTCCATCCGAAATTGAATAAGATTGAATTTCAGTAAAGAAAGCAATTTTATCTCTTGATTGATAATCAACGTCAGAGAAAGGGGCTAATTGATCATGCATGGTTTGCAATAGCGTAAAATATGGATTGTCGGCGGTGGCCATACGGTCTAATAAAACGGTCCATTCTTTACGATCGCGTTGCTTTTGCTTTCCTTCATCAAAGCGCTCAGCGAAATCGGTCCAAGCATTAATATATTTACGCTGATAGTACTGATTAAAATCCTGTTGGATGTCACTTAACTGCTTATCATCGGTATTGGCCATTTGAAATTCTGCCAAAAACTCTTGTATGAATTCATGGCCAGGAAGGGTATATGCTGAACTAATTTCGGGAGCATCAGCAAGTTTGATGCTGCCTCCCCAGAAAGTTTTTAACAAAATCGGATCAAAACCTTGAGAGTTTGCCCATTGAATAATCCAAGAGTAATCACCGTGATTTTGCTTAATTAAATGCAGTAAGGCGGCTTGTAAACGGTTCTTTTCTTCAACTAAACCAATCAATGACTGGCTCCAATCTACATAACTGATATAAATATCGCTGAATAAAATAGATTCTTCATTACTTACAGAAGCGTCTTGTACAATAATGTAATCATTGCCAATCGGTTGGATTTCGAATTCAGACTCTGGGTTTAAGCGTTTCTGAAGAATGTTGATGCGACGAACTAATCCACCGGCTAGAACACTGGTATTTTTCTCTTCTAGTGCATCTATCGTTAGCTTAATAGAGTTGTCATATTCCAAAAGGATCGAGCTCTGAACATAATCAATATATTCTTGCTTTAACGTTTCAACTTGATTGCCACCGGAAAGCAGGCTAGACCAAGGGATATATTCTTGGTCTTTATATGCTTGCATTGATTCGATCATAGACTTTAATCGATGCGCGGTGTCTAGGCGCATTGATGGTGTCTGTGATTCATCGCTAATATTAATCACGGTGCCTGCGAAATTTGTTTCGATTTCTGAAAGGAAGGCACTGTCTTGATTATAAAGCGCCGTCAGGCCAACAGCTGAAACAAATGTTAAGGCGCCACTTATACCCAGAGCATATTTTCTAATGGCGCGACGAAATCTAACAGCGCTGGGTAAACTGACGAGTAAACCACGATCAGGAGGTAAAATCTTGGTGAAAAAATCATGTAAAAACATGCCATCACGGACAGTTTCTCCATTATCATTATGAACACTGGAGCTGAAGTACAATCCTCGAAAACGTGGGGCTTCTTGATAAGCGTTGCCTTGAAGTGCCGTACGAATAAACGTATGAAGACCAGAGCGTAGCTCTTCCATCGTTTTTGGCAGTGTTAATAGGGCATCGCTCGGTGAGTCCGTTTGCTCCATCATTAATAAGCGAACTTCTTTTAAACGATCTAAGACACTATCAAGTGCTGTATCGGCTATGGAATCGTAATCACCTGATTCAGATTCGTTTAAATAGCCCATCGCTTGATTTTTCAATTCGTCAGGAATATATTCAGCCCATTCAGAGAAACCTGGAATCAAATCAGACTTAGTAACCATAAGATAAACGGGAACTTTAACTTCTAACTTTTCCATCATGCGGTTAATGCTATTTCGAACCTGACGGCCTTCCTCTAACAATTCGTCTTCACTGCAATGTAATAAGCGGTTTGCAGCAACAACCAAAACTAAACCGTTTAAAGGCTCTTTTTGTTTGTGGCGAGAGAGCATAGAAAGGATCTGGTTCCATTCTTTACGATCTCGTTCAAGCTTATCGGGTACTGCATAGCGGCCAGCGGTATCAATAATGATACCTTCTTCATGTAACCACCACTCTAAATTAAGCGTTGATCCATCTTCTTTACTTGATAAATCAATTGAAGGTAATAGCAGCTTTGCATTTCTTAGGCTTGTGCTTTTACCCGAAGCAGGGCGCCCAAAAATCATATACCAAGGAAGAACGTATAGTGGATCCCCTTGAGACTTTAACTGTGAGCGTTTGAGCGCTCTAATCGTTTGGTTCCAGCGGCCAGATAAGGACTTTTTAAGCTGACTCGAGGTCATACCTAAATCATCATGCTGATCACTAGGGTTTTCACTATTAAGCAAGTTTTGTACTTGAGATTTTGCACGATAGCGGATAATTGCCTTGCGGATCATAACGATCCCAAGCCACAGTGAGAATATACCTACTAGGGCATAGACGCCTTCAATTATCGGACGTTCTAACAAATACGTGATACTTAAAACCACGCCTGAAATTAATAGCAGGATGAATATCCAGGCTAAAATACGAAAAAATGTTCTCATGGTTACTTCACCAATCCCATGATCTGACCAAGCCAGTCATTAATTTTAAGAGCATAAAATACAAAAACGCCTAAAATCACCAGCACAGGAGCAGCGGTAAAAAAGGGAATTAGGTTTGTTCTGGATGTTGCTTTACGGCCTTCGCGGATGTTCGCTTGATAAGCTTGATCAAACAGCTGGGTTTTTTCTAGCGTTTGGTTAGCATCTTCAGGCAGCAGCAAATCCAAATTGAAAATCCGTATCTCTGCCAGTTTTGGGCGATCGTCAGGCATGAAATACTGACCCTTATAACCCAAGCCTAAGCACAGCAGGTAAACTTCACGAATACTGCGATCTTCACCTTCACGATTTAATTTATTTAATCGCTCGAAAAATTCACGCCCAGCATTGGTGGTGTCAAAATAATGGCGCTGCAACGAATGCTGCTGCCATTTTGATTTATTACACCAGCTAGAGGTTAAAATCATCTCGTCCACGTATGAAGCTATGGGAAACAAAGCAGAAAGGGCTTGATATTCGCTCAAACCCTTTGCGACAGCATCTGCTCTGGCGTTATCCAGCAGTTTTGTTAAAGAGTTATTAATCTCCATAACATCCTGCTCGGAATCAGCGGTTAACATAGGTACAAGTTGTCGTGTTGTTAACAACACGTCAATATAAAAATCAACTAAACGCATTACTCAATCCATAAATTATTTGCGTAAAATAACAAGCTCTACTTTAAGATCACTTGGAGCTTCATCCCACATTAGGGCTAAGTTTTGCTTACTATGAATTTGTTGCCATTTATCATCATGAATGTCGATACGAGCATAATTGGCAAAGGCTTTTTTAGGTAAGCCAGCAGGTGGCGATGGCATGTGAAATAGACCGACACCTGGAAGAGATCGCTCAGCTAAAATTTCCACAGTCGTGCTATCGGCAAGCTTAGCAGTCGTTAAAAAAGATTGTGAATGATCAGCCCAAGGCTGTTCAGTATTCAGAATTAAGTAAAAATCGACTTGTTGTTCAAAAAATTCAGCAGGAATTTCTGTGCTGAAATATTTGCCGTCAAAATCTAGCTCAACTAAGAACTGAGGTCCGACAGAGATTTCATTCATCAGCTGACTGATTAAGTTACGAGCTGCATTAAAGCATTCGCCAATATTATTATGATTATAAGAAGGTAATAAACGGTCACCTTGCTTATTCTCACCTAAGAAATTAACTTCTTGTGTGAAAGTGCTGATTTCACCAACTAATTCACGCAGAGAGCCATAGACATCCCAAGGGTGAATATTGGGCGTTTCTGTAATGTGAAACAAGCGTGGAACGTAGCGTG
>Ga0105348_1001809_pt1 | contig 13736 bp, 9 predicted proteins | sample EN8Hudsemesocosm_2_FD_83504 | JGI IMG/M metagenome (GOLD analysis project Ga0105348, IMG submission 83504) | Methane-oxidizing microbial communities from mesocosms in the Hudson Canyon - EN8C Hudson Canyon | ecosystem: Environmental > Aquatic > Marine > Cold seeps | place: Hudson Canyon... | reverse complement strand
TTTTTTGAGACCGTTGAAAACATGATCTGGCTGCATTCCGGTAACTCAGACGATGACAAGGTAGCCTCATGTTCGACATTGGTTTCTGACCCTGAGCTGCCTGAATCTATTGCTAAATTGTCGCGAGAAAATTACGATAAAATAGAAGTCACCATCGCCGGAGTGCTTCAAGATGCCATCGATAATAATGAAATACGCCAGGATATCGATGTTAAAAGAGAGGCAGCCCGCAGCCATGTCATTATGATGGGCATCGGCACTTGTGGAGAATATTTGTTAAACCTAAGGCAAGCTAAAGAACGATTTGGCGGCATGCTTGAAGACTGGGCCCATAGCCTTAAATAGGCTATTTTTTTGAATCAAACCACTGACCTACATGTAAGTCAGCTAAAACGAAATAAATAACGAACTTGGGCTATGTCAGTAGCTAGAAGGAGCTTATTTCGAATAGCCATAACTGGGCTATTTTTTTGAAACAAACCACTGACCTACATGTAAGTCAGCAACTAAATTAAGAATCAGACCGGTGCTTGCACCGAATTATAAATTAATAACTATGACAATTTGTCTTAGGAGGAACCATGAAAGATAAGTTTATTGGCTTGATCGTCAAACACCCAATGTGGGTGATATTAGCTTTTCTAAGCTTTACCTTTTTAGCTGCATCAGGTGCACAAAAATTGGTATTCAAAAGTGATTACCGAATATTTTTTGATGAAGACAACCCTGAGCTCATTGCCTATGACTCGATCCAAAAAATTTACAACAAAAGCGATAATGTCACTTTTATTGTAGTGCCCAAAGATGGAAAAGTGTTTACGCCTGAGCATCTGGCAGCTCTTAAAAAATTAACCAAGCAAAGTTGGCAGGTTCCCTACTCTACCCGGGTAGATTCCCTGACTAACTTTCAATACACCTATGCCGAAGCAGACGACATGATCGTTGAGGATCTGGTGATGAATGCCGGGTCGCTGTCGCCAGCAGATGTGGCCAAGATTAAAACTATCGCCTTAAATGAGCCGCAACTGGTTAATAAAATCGTCTCTCAAGCTGCGCATGTATCTATCGTAGATGTGGCGGTTAAATTGCCAGGGCTTGACCCCGCTGCAGAAGTACCTGAAGTAGCCGCTTATGTGCGCAAACTCAAAGATGAATTTTTAACAGCAAACCCCGGCACGCAGATTCATATCTCTGGCATGGTGATGCTGAATAATGCGTTCACCGAGTCGGCCATGAAAGATGGTTCTACTCTTGTTCCCCTGATGTTTTTAACGGTGATTGTCATCATCGGCTTGTTACTGCGCACGATATCCGGGACTTTTGCCACGGTGTTAATTGTATTCATGAGTATCGCTGGCGCCATGGGATTAGCCGGCTGGATGGGCTTTTATCTATCCGGACCGTCATCTTCAGCGCCCACCATTATTTTGACGGTCGCCGTCGCCGATTGTATTCATATACTCGCCTCGATGTTTTATGAAATGCGTCATGGGGCGGACAAAAAAACAGCCATCATCAAGAGCTTGCAGGTCAACTTAAAGCCCATATTCTTAACCAGTATTACTACGGCGATCGGTTTCTTAAGCATGAACTTCTCAGATATTCACCCCTATAGAGACCTGGGTAATATCGTGGCCATGGGCGGCATGCTGGCATTCGTTTTCTCTGTGACTATTTTCCCGGCTTTGTTAGCGGTATTGCCTATGCGTGTAAAAGTTCAGCACGCGACGAAACAAGACATAATGTCACTACTGGCCGACTTCGTGATTAACAAGCGCAAGGTGTTGTTACCGCTGGTCGGTGCCGTAGTGATTGCTGCCACCGTATTTATTCCTAAAAATGAAATAAATGACGATTTTGTAAAATACTTTGATGAAACCGTGCCTTTCAGAACAGCCACTGATTTTATGCAAGAGAACCTCTCTGGTATGAGCTTGTTAGAGCTGTCGGTTAAATCTGGTGAGAGCAATGGCGTGAATAACCCAGAGTTCCTAAAAACGGTCGCCCAGTTCAGTGATTGGTTACGTGCTCAGCCCGAAACCGACCATGTGAATACGCTAACTGATACACTAAAGCGCCTAAATAAGAATATGCATGGCGATGACCCATACTGGTACAAACTACCAAATAGTCGAGAAATGTCAGCCCAGTATCTGTTGTTGTATGAAATGTCTTTACCTTATGGTTTGGACTTAAATACCCAGCTTAATGTGGACAAATCATCCACTAAGGTGATCGCCACCTTTGAAAACCTAAGCAGTAATCAGCAAATTGAATTGGGTCAAAGGATCAAACTTTGGTTTGATCAGAACGCCGCGCCTTACGCGCTGGATTTTGCGAGCCCGAGTTTTATGTTTGCCAACATTGGCCAAAAAAGTATTAAGAGCATGTTGCTAGGCACTGTCGTGGCTTTATTCCTCATTTCAATACTATTGGGCTTTGCCCTGAAGAGCTGGCGCTTTGGTTTGATCAGTTTGTTACCTAATCTCTTGCCTGCAGCGGTAGCGTTTGGTGTCTGGGGAATGATCAACGGTCAAATTGGTATGAGTATGTCGATGGTTATTGGGATGACACTGGGCATCGTGGTAGACGATACCGTGCATTTTTTAAGCAAATATTTACATGCCCGTAGAAATAATAACAGCGATGCAAAAGCCGCAGTGCATTACGCCTTTGGGAACGTGGGTAGCGCTTTATGGATCACTACTTTGGTACTGGTCGCGGGCTTTACCGTATTGGCTCAGTCAACCTTTAAGTTAAATGGTGATATGGGCATGTTAACGGCCATCACCATATTGATTGCACTGCTTATCGATTTCTTATTCTTGCCGCCCTTATTAATGGCTCTGGATAGCAAGAAAGCCGATAAGGACCTTGCACAAACTAACGACCTTGAAGTAGACGGCAGCGCAGAATTACCTGCAGCCCAGTAATCAGTCAATACCAAAGTATAGAATTGGAGAACAGTATGTTAAATCGAATGAAAGTCTTGAGTGCCAGCTTGGCGCTCACCTTGGCAAGCCAGATAAGCTTTGCGTCATCAACAGAGTCAAACACAGATCAACAAGCGGCTCAGGAAAAGGGCATGGCAATCTCGCTTGAATCTAAGAACCGCGATACCGGCTGGATGGATTTCACCGCTGATATGCGCATGACCTTGCGTAATGAGCAGGGACAGGAAAGCTTGCGCGAAGTGAAGATGAAATCGCTCGAAGTAGAAACCGACGGAGATAAAAGTCTGACCGTATTTAATCAACCTCGGGATGTAAAGGGCACGGCCTTTTTAAGCTACTCCCATTCTGTAGGCGCGGATGATCAATGGTTGTACTTACCTGCATTAAAACGCGTTAAGCGCATCTCGTCGCGAAATAAATCAGGCCCGTTCATGGGTTCAGAATTTTCTTTTGAGGATTTAAGCTCGTTTGAAATTGAAAAATACACCTATCTGTATTTAGGGGATGAGCTAGTTGACGGTATGGATAGTTTCAAAGTCGCGCAGTACCCGACAGATGAAAATTCAGGGTATACCAAGCGCATTGTCTGGGTGGATAAGCAAGAATATCGTATTGTAAAAGTGGCGTTTTATGATCGTAAAAAGTCACTGCTAAAAACCTTGTCTTATAACGATTTTAAGTTGTATCTAGATAAATACTGGCGTGCTAACACCTCAACCATGGTGAACCACCAAAATGGCAAGATGACAGAGTTGACGTGGAATAATTATGAATTTAAAACCGGTTTAACTGACGCTGACTTCAGTCGCAACTCACTAAAGCGTGTACGTTAAATTAAGATGTTAGTCACTCACTTAACTAATAACCTAAGATCAAAGATAATAGCAGCTAGCCTGCTGCTATTATCTTTTGGAGCCACTGCTGCAGAATTTGAGTCTTCTGGCCAAATCGGTACTGAAGCGCGGTATTTTTTTGAGACCGGTCAGTACGCTGAACAATTTGACCACACTCAGACTTCATTATTTGTTGAGCCAGAACTCTATTGGGCATGGAATGAAGGTGACAGCCTTACTTTCAAACCTTTTTACCGCCTTGACTCTCAAGATAGCGAACGAACTCATGGTGACATTCGTGAATTGTCTTATGTTCATGCCCGAGATGATTGGGAAGTGAGAGCCGGAATCCGCAAAGAGTTTTGGGGGGTGACCGAATTTCAGCACTTGGTTGACGTCATCAACCAGACTGACGGACTTGAGGACATTGACGGTGAAGATAAGCTTGGCCAGCAAATGCTCAACCTATCGTTGGTGAAAGACTGGGGCATAGTCGATTTATACCTTATGCCGGGTTTTAGAGAACGAACATTCTCAGGGAGAGACAGTCGTTTACGTGGGCCTCTGGTAGTAGATAAGCATCATGTTAGTTATGAGTCAGCAGCAAAGGACAAGCATGTCGACTTAGCCCTGCGCTGGTCCCATAGCGTGGGTGATTTTGATCTTGGTAGTTATTGGTTTCATGGCACCAATCGAGACCCGATACTGACGTTTACCCAAGAAGGTGATACTTCAGTATTAAGGCAATACTACAACCAAATGGATCAACTTGGCTTTGATTTACAAGCTACTCTCGAAGGCTGGTTGTGGAAGGTTGAATCAATCTATCGAACGACCAAAGGCGAAGATTTTCAAGCCACTCAAGCGGGCTTTGAATACACCTTCACAGGGGTATTTGAAAGCATCGCCGACATTGGTTTGTTAGTAGAACACGGTTGGGATTCTCGTGGAGAAAGCGACCAAAACTCGTCGGGTGCGCAAAATCAAAATGACCTATTTGTGGGTAGCCGAATTGCTTTCAATGACATACAAGACAGTGAAGTGTTAATGGGTTTTAGCTCAGACCTAGATCATAACGCTTTTAATCTGATCGTCGAAGCAAGTCGTCGCTTCGGCGATAGTTTCAAGGCCAGTCTGGATATAAGATTATTCCAAAGTACCGACCCGACTGAGCAAGTTTTTCTGTTGAAAAATGATGATCACCTGCAGTTTTCTTTAAGGTGGTATTATTAATACTTCACAGTGTAAGCCGTTATTTATAAGTTCGCGGCATTCCATCCAAGGGCTTATACGGTTCAATTCTCCAAAGTGAAATATTCTGAGTATGAAAGGTAAGAAAACCAGATGGAATTTTCTACAATTTCATTGTCTACAGAGTCATTATACAAAGTGACATGCGCGCCATTTATGTCATCAAGCTGACCGCCATTTTCAAAATATATTTCAGACCATGGAAGATCAAGACTGGTTTGCTGTCCAGTGACTATAGGCTGACTCGCTATTGAGGGACCTCTCTGATTAGCCCAACCAAGATACTTATACTCAGGTGCCGCACCATAAAAAGCGATCGAGTAATTGCTAGCCCGCACATCAGTAGGGCGAAACTTAATATTAAATGACTGAGAACCCGGATCAGCCTCAATAGCCAGACCGTTATCGTCAATAGTCAGCACTTCGAGTGCAGCAATTCCGTTGGGATCAGTAGCAATATATTCAGCTGAAAAAGCATAAGTTTCATCTTCTAAAGGTTCAGAGTTGGGTAGTACAAATTCGAATTCACGTTCAGATACGTTCCCATCTTTATCTATTGCCACGACCCGCCAATTTTTAAGCTCCGCTCGATCCCGACTTTCCCATGTAAAGAATGAGGCTGAGAAATCCTGACTTCTGGTCCGATAAAACTTCTCTAACGGTATGTTATCCGGCCCGCCATATATGTTGTAATAGCCGCCATTGATAGCGTTATAAATATATATATCTTGTATATTTGATAAACCCTGAGGGTCTTCAACTTTGAAATTGAAAGATTGTTGAATAGTGCGAGCATGGGTTTCATTCCACTTGTCCCAAAAGCTGGGGTGGTAGTGAGTTACGTCACTGTAAACTCGGCTTATTTGCGGTGCTGAAGCATTTTCTGCTTCTACTTCTGGGTCAGGGACAGAGTCTGAGCCACAGGCAGAAAGTAAAATTAGTAGGGCGCTTAATATAAGCAGACGAAGAAAGACCATGCGCATTCCTTTAGCAAAAAAGTTATTTTTGTAATGTATAAAATGTTTATTCAGTTTAGAAACTAGATCATTTAGGCAAGAAACTCAGAGGCGGTAGTTGGTACAACTTAAGGAGCGAACTTAAACCAATCAATGTTTGAATAATTGCGCGAATAATAATCGTAGACACATAAGCTTACAAGGAATTTAAGCCTTAGATAGCCAACTATTGGTTCGGATTTCAGTCCTATTTTCCTCTTTAGCGCATCAAGGAAGGCGTTATCATGAATGATTTTGGATGATGGAGATCGCATCCGGAAAAATGGGCTGCGATAAAGTTCATTATGCAGCCTCAATATAGGTATTCCATTTATAGGCGATTCCTCTAAATTTACCTTTGATACGTTTACCTCTGATGTATTTACCTTTGATGCATTTATCTTTGGTACAGGGCTTCCAAGGTCGCCGTCTCAATCGCATGCGCATTGAGGTAGTAACCAACCAGAGCTGCACTACTTTCTTTTGCTAGTTCTAATTTATCGGTGTTTAGTGCGAAGACTTTAAATTGATATCGATGCGCCTTATCGCCTTTTGGTGGGCAAGCCCCTCCAAACTCATGTGAGCCGTAATCACTTCGAAAAGCTAAACTGCCTTTGGGTAGCAAATCTTTTTCAGGGGCACCAGCGCCAGTATCTAAGCTATTAGTCGATGCTGGAATATTGATTAGCTGCCAATGCCACCAGCCGCTTCCTGTGGGTGCGTCTGGGTCATAAGCGGTAATCGCAAAGCTTTTAGTTTCCTTCGGCGCACCTGTCCAGCTGAGCTGTGGAGACAAATTTTGGCCATCGCAACCAAAGCCAATAAACTCATGTTTTTTTGCCATACTCTGACCTGCGCTTATATCTTTGCTGGTCAAAGACAGTTCAGCGAAAGCCGCTTGGCTAGCGATTAAGTTGAGACTAAAGATAAAGGCCATGCAGTAGCGCTTTGAAATTGAGTAGCTCTTTGATATTGAAAATTTCATTAGATCGAATCCTAAGTTGTTACGCCGTCATCATTCAGGCAGGCTCAGTCTAATGCGAGTGCAGATGTGGTGTTGGCCGTAAACGTTCAAATACTCGCTTTAATCAGCCAAATATTTTTATAGCGCCTGACGAAGTTCACTGGGTGTCGTGAGAAAACGTTTTTTAAAACGTTCGCTAAAGCGTGAAGCAGATTGATAACCACACTCTAGCGCTATTTGATTTATGGGTAGGTGAGTCGTTTGAATCATGCCTAAACCGAAAGTGAGCCGGAGATCTTCCAGTACTTCACGAAAGCCGGTATTTTCCTGTTGAAGGCGACGCCTTAAATTCGACTCACTGGTCCCGAGTGTTTTGCACACATTTTCTAGTTTCCACTCTTTTGATATATCTGTTTGCAATAAAGTCGCCAGCCGGGTTTGCCAAGGCGGCGTAAGCGGGCAGCGTAATGCTTTATCTAAATTAAGATGTGTGAGCAGGCCCGCCAACTCTTTTCTGCGTGCACTCAGTACTGAATTAGGTAATTCGCTATGACTTAAGTCGAGCAACTGTTGAATCAGTGTGAGTAATGGCTTCGGTGCCTCTTTGACTTCCAGTTTTATATTTTCTTCAGTTATAGTTTGTGTTGGAAAATCATCCGGCTGAAAGCCAATTGCCAGCGCCATATAAAAATCATCCGGTATATTGGCAAAGGGAAATTGATGCTCACTCGACACGAGAATTAAGTTACCCGCTGTACAGCTGTTTTGAGCGGGCCCCGAGATCTGTTTTGTGCCTCGTAGTACCAACATGAGCGTCGGCTGAAAGAAGTGTACTCTATGCAGATTTTGCTTTTCTCGACAGTGGAATATCAACACCGGAAAGTTATCTTGAGGCGTCTCAATTAACTTTTTGGCCTGTGAAATGAGAGTTTGAATTTGCATAAGCCTTTTTACTGGAGCCTGTTTTAACCATCAATTTGGCTCAGGGTAACATGTATCTGTGCCGTAAAAAACGCCTCACCTCACCTCACCAGTAAGCTTTAACTGCCAGCCTTTCAATGACTAGCCATAAAGTTAAATATTCAAAATCGTAACTCAATCTCTACCATCACCAAGGCATGATCTGAGCATTCTGCATCATCTTCATATTTTGGGTTCACCAAATGTTTATCAACAACAGTATAGTCAGACACACTGGCCATACTGTGGTCATAGTTCATATTGAAGTCTTTAGACATTAAAATGTAGTCCAGCACACTACCCCGGTTTGCAAAATAATGAGTGGCTTGCCGCGCTGAAGTTTTGATTTTGTCTTGCAAGGAAAAGGCGTCATAGAGAGAAAAACGCTGAATCGCCCTTTGCTGATTAGTCGCCATGTTTGAGATATACATATTATCGAGCTTATCCATATTAGCCCCACCTAATAAGGGCTGTAGCGCCGGAGACGCGATTGTCTCATTCAAGTCGCCCATCAAGATTACCGGCCTTTGCTTTATGCACATTTGCTGAACGATATCGTGATAAATTAACGCGGTCTCTGTCCCTCTTTGAATCGCCGATGCCCAACGGCCATGTACTTGCGCCAGCATGCTCGAACTAATATCCCTTAAGGTATCTTCAGTTTCCTGTAAGGCTGATTCCAGTTGAGAGCGCTGAGACTTTAAATGAACCACATAGACTAGCACTCGCCCCATCCCCTCAACGTCTATTTCGGCCCGTAATGGTGGCCGGCTAAAGCTAAAATCGGGCCGTAGGTTTAGATCTTTCAACACTCTAGCCGTCACCTTCACCGCCGACACAGAGATGATGGGAAACTTAGACGCTAGCGCGACCACCGGCTTATCATAAACATAATCTACTCTAAGGCCCGGCTCGGATACCGTCGCAAAATAAGGCAAGTCATGCTTTAAAGCTAGTTGTTGCAACTCAGCCGGGCTAAACACTTCTTGAAAACCGATGATGTCTGGCTGCAAACAAGACAGCTGCTTATTTATCCAAGCTTCTTTTTTTTGCCATTGCGCGCTCGAATAGATATTTTCAGATTCGTAAAAGGCATAAGGTGGCACAACATAATTAAAAAGGTTTAAAGTGCAGACCTTAAAATGTGTTCGCTGCTTTTCTTCCATGGTTAGTGACTCGTTCAATAATGGTAAACCTGCTTGCAAGATTTTCTTAATTTAAGGGGTCCAATTTAAGGGGTCAAAGCCGAATGGCACTTACTTAAGATAAATACTTATTATTTTCAATAACATTGATTGAAAATAATAAAACACTTTAAACATGTCGGTCGGAATGAATTCCGACAAACTGCAACCTTTATATAACTTGCCTCTTAAGTAAGTGCCATCCGGGTCAGTTCCCTTAATGACACTTTACACCTGCTCGTCCTCGCCTGTCTTGCCCTATTTTCTTTGACAAAGTCTCTGCGGTCATTTGTCTGAAGTGATCATTTCCTAATAGCGTACATGTTATAAAAATGCTACTTAAGGACCTTCATAAAGGGCGTGCTTTTGTACTTCTAGCAGACATTAAGATCAATGATATATTGCTAGACCTATTTATCTGTGGCCTGGCGTACTGGCATCCAGAACCTGTCTAACTCAAGAAGCTGAAAGTTATCGAAAATAACACCCTGAGTCGCGATAATATCAGCAGCATAACCAGACCTATATAAAATTTTCATTTATGAAGAAAGGGCCGTTAATTTTTCAGAAAGCTCTCTTTCATTCATATCTGGCATGATCTCATCGGCTAACAATAGACCAATCTGACCCGTGTATTCACAAGCATGTACTTCGGCGAGGCCTCCTGTCGTAGCCGTTAACACCCTATAACCACTATGCTCAAGTATGCTTATTTCTATATCAAGCAACTTCTCATCATCTTCAACGATTAGTACGATCTCTGTACCATAATTTCTTAGAGTTACAATGCCTGTCCTTATTTACTTTATTTACTACTCCATTTCACTTACCAGTTACGACTGACTAAGTATCCATTTTGATGATGGCCTCGATGCTAAAGTTAGTCTAAGGTTCAAATAAACTAAAAGCTTTTCAGTCTGAATTTCAGACCAAAAAGTTTTTGTTATTTTCTCACTTTGCTCTATTTTAATAACTCTAAGCTGTAAGATGACGTCCTATTTGATGTCGATAATGTCTAGGCGGACGCCCTAGTATCGAGTGGTAAAATGGAAACCAATAGCTCACAACGAACTATTCATCATCTAGGATATAGTCGCTTAAGCAGTGAACTTACACGTCAACAATTGGCTTTGCTGGAAGTCAGAAAACTATTTTATAAATCAGTTTATTTCCATTCCTTTTTACTTGACCACCCAGCTAACATAATCATGATTTGCAAGCAGCGCCCTCTAAGAAGTTACTTAGACATATGTTTTGAATCAGAGCTTCAAAGCTCAAATCCTGACTCTACCAGCAGCGATAATTTACAATTCTACTTGAGAATTTTTTTGATAGGATTAAGTGTTTCGGAGAATATTACAATTCAAACTATACCGCTAATTAGAGAAATAATTTAGGGCTTAAGCTATGTCACTCTCCAAGCTTCAAGGACAAATTATCGTGTTTGTGATTTCGTGTTTCGTCTCACTCTCAACGTTTTCTGGCACTGTTAGATACGCCATCACCGAATGGAGCCCTTATTGGATTATTGAATCAAACAAGGTAAGTGGGATTCTGAATGACATCATGCTCGAAGTTGATATGCGTGTTGATTTTGATTTAGAAGCTGGTAATCCAGTTCCTGTGAAACGCGCAAAACTTCAATTTAAGGAAGGAAAAGCACAAATCGAGTGTTGTGTTAATCAAGCTTGGCGACCGTCTCCGGATCAGGTCGAGGTTTCTTTATGGACTGATACCGTACTTTCTGTTGAAGAAGTGTTAATTTTTCCTTACGGGGGAAAATTTGAGTTCGATAATTTAGAGGATTTAAAGGGTAGATTAATCGCTACTATCCTTGGATATGGCTACACCGGAAGTGAATACTTTAAGCGGAATGATAGCAAAGATAACGTCTCCCAAATAACTAAGGTTAGCTTGGGTAGAGGGGACGCGGGTATTATCGATAGAGTAGAGCTTGCTCATATTCTCAAAAACAGCCTGACCCTGAAAGAACGTAATGTGAAAATAGAGGAAGGACCAGTCATTAATCGCTCTGAGTTAAAAATGCGCGTTCATATCTCTCACCCTGAACTAATCCAACCGATTAATGCGGCGATTGAAATAATGAAACGAGATGGGACAATAAATAGAATCGTTAATAGTTATATACAATAACTAAAGGTGAAGCTTTGGAAGTTACTTGGTAAATGCGTCGTTCGATAACTGGCATTAAGATCAATGAAATATTGCTAGACCTATTTACCTGTGGCCGACATACTTGGACTAGCATCCAGAACTTCTCTAACTTTAGAAGCTAAACCTTCGACCGAAAAGGGCTTCTGAAGAAACTGAACGTTATCGAAAATAACACCCTGAGTCGCGATAATATCTGCCGTATAACCCGACATGTATAAAACTTTCATTTCTGAAGAAAGGGCCATTAATTTTTCAGAAAGATCTTTACCATTCATCTCTGGCATAATCACATCGATTAACAAAAGATCAATCTGGCCCGCGTATTCACGAGCATGCGCCTCGGCAAGGCCTACAGTTCTCGCCGTTAACACCCTATAACCATTTTGCTCAAGTATGCTTCTTTCTATACCAAGCAACATCTCATCATCTTCAACGATTAGCACAATCTCCGTACCATGACTGCGCGGCATTAGCGTAAGGTTTTCATCTTCAGGTACGACATCGTTATCCCTAGGAAAATAAATATTGAAAACGGCCCCCTGTTTTAGCTCACTAAAGACCTCAATGTAACCTCCGTTTTGCTTCACCGCACCGAAAACAGTGGATAAGCCCAAACCCGTTCCACTACCTACTTCTTTGGTGGTATAAAATGGCTCGAAGATATGTTCCAAAACATCGTTTGCGATACCGGCGCCATTATCGCTCACAGACATCTGCACGTAACTTCCTAATGGTAGAGTTCGCGCTTCGATAGTCGATTGTTTATTACTCGAATTTTCTGCAGTACTCGAGTTTTCTTCAGTACTATAGTTCCTGGTTTTTATGGTTATCTCCCCAATACCGTTGATCGCATCGCGAGCGTTAACACACAAGTTGGCGAGTATCTGGTCGACCTGAGAAGGATCAACCTTGACCGGCCATAGATTCGCGTCTTGATCAAAAGTAAGCTGAATATTCTCACCTATGAGCCGTCTTAGCATTGCTAAAACGGCCGTCACTGACCGATTCAGGTCAAGTACTTTGGGTTCAATACTTTGCTTACGAGCAAACGTTAATAGCTGCCTTGTCAGATCAGCAGAATGCTTGCTCGCTTTAACAATACCCTCCAAATTTGGGGCAAGCTGACTTGAGGGCCCTAACTTTAACTGTGCTATTTCAGCATGACCAAGAATAACACCCAGCATGTTATTAAAATCGTGGGCGATTCCGCCCGCTAGCTCACCCACAGCTTTCATCTTTTGAGATTGATGCAACTGGTTTTCTAGTTTAGTTCGTTCTTCCTTGAATTGTTTATACTCAGTGATGTCCCTTCCCGTACTTGCGAATCCACAGACTTTACCCTCCTTGTTATACTCTGCGTGGATTGACCATGCCATTTGAGACACCTTACCATTAACACTGACTATCCGGTTTTCAAAGGAAAAAATCTCCTTTCCCTCCTCCAGCCATAGAGCAAAGGCTTGTTTGTTTGACGCTTGATCATCAGGGTGAATAAAATCAAACACCAAGCATCCGACACAACTTTCGGGCGGCAAGCCACAAACCTTAGTGGCCGCGTGATTTACAAACAAAATATATCCGTCAGCGTCGACTCTAGTAATAAGATCCGGCGTACCCTCAATCAATTCATGATACTGCTTTCGGCTCTCTTCCAATGCCATGTTAGCTCGCTGCTCTTCTGATATAGAATGTATCAGTTGGCCTTCTTTACGCCTTATTTCCGAAGCCATTATATTGAAGCTGCTTGCAAGACGGGAGAACTCATTGTCTCCATCGATATGGATTTCGACATCCCTATCATTTTTCGAGAGTCGATGGGCGCCCTGCTCCAATACAATAATTGCCCGACTTACGCTACCGGATAACCTGTAAACAACTATCAATATGAATATTAGAAGTCCCCCTGCACCAGCCAATGAGTACCTCATCGCATCGTAGGTATACTTGAAGAGCTCGTCTTTGTTAACAAAGCTGACAATGACCCAATCCCAGTTAGGGTATACCCCGAATACCGTCATCAAGCAGACAGGTTCACCAGAGCTAGACTCCAGATCATATTCCCGCTGCCCGCTTTGTAGCGATGCCATAGCCTGTATATGCTCGGAAGTCATCAGCCTTCCGAGCTCACCCTGCCCAACCGAAAACACAATCTCACTTGTTTTTGCATCGAAAATGACTATAGATGTACTTGGCGCCAGGTTTTTTTCTATATCCTGTACAACACCTGCTTTAGTGGCATCTCTGTAAAACGCCACGCCTTCCATTCCTAAAGCCCTAATTGTTTTATAATCAAACGCACTTCTCGAAACAATATGACCGACATTTTCTCTTAACAGCTCATACCCCAAAGCACTTACTTTGTTGGTTGATATAAGAAAATTTACTACAATTATGAGTGCAACTGGTATGACAATTGACGG
>Ga0105348_1001808_pt1 | contig 13746 bp, 12 predicted proteins | sample EN8Hudsemesocosm_2_FD_83504 | JGI IMG/M metagenome (GOLD analysis project Ga0105348, IMG submission 83504) | Methane-oxidizing microbial communities from mesocosms in the Hudson Canyon - EN8C Hudson Canyon | ecosystem: Environmental > Aquatic > Marine > Cold seeps | place: Hudson Canyon... | reverse complement strand
TTATTGATGCTGATGCCGCCGCAGTTATCTGGAGGTCAGCCCAATAGTGAGGGAAGCCATAATGAAGAAAACGAGAACGAAGAAAATAGTAGTGAGGAAAGAGACCGCCTTAATAGAGAATTGATATTGGTACTTGATGTATCCGGTAGCATGCAAGGCGAGTCGATAGAGCAGGCTCGATCAGCCATGTTAAAGGCGGTTTCTCAGTTACGCCCGGAAGATTACTTCAATATTATCTATTTCAATACCAGATCATGGCAGCTGTTTCCTCAGAGTTTACCTGCGCAAGAGCGTAATCTTAATTTCGCGCGTCGAAGTATTCTGGATCAAAGTGCTAATGGGGGGACAGACATGCGACCCGCCCTACAAATGGGGCTAAATGTAGCGCGTGGCTCGGAACGTTTAAGGCAGGTCATCTTTATTACCGATGGCGCAGTCAGTAATGAAACAGCGTTGTTTTCTGAGATAAAAGCGCATCTTGGAGACAGCCGACTTTTTACTGTCGGGATAGGTTCAGCCCCGAATAGCTACTTTATGCGTAAAGCCGCATTGGCGGGTCGAGGTACTTTTACTTACGTGAGCCAAACCAAGGAGGTTAGCCATAAGATGAATAACTTATTGCGCAAGTTAGCGTCACCGGCGCTGACTGATTTGGGTTTTGATATTAACGATCCATCTGCCAGTGTATTGCCGCAGCCCTTGCCGGATCTTTATCTTGGTGAACCGGTTTATGTGGCATTCAAATCGCGTAATTTTCCTAACTTTGCAGAGCTAAGTGGCAAGCTTGATGGCGTACCATCAAGTCTTAGAGTGTCTTTACAAAACCCGCTTAGACACGAGGGTGTGGCAGTTGAATGGGCACGAAGAAAAATCACTGCCTTACAGGAGGCATATCGTGAAGCCAGTGTCGGGTCTGATACTGAGGGTGCCGTATCGAGTAAAGCGCGCAAGCAGAAAATAAGAAACGAGATTGTGGATCTTGCTATTTTGCATCATCAGGTCAGCAAATTTACCAGTTTGGTCACGGTAGATATCGACCCAGAAGCTTCTGTGCGTGCAGGAGGTTTACTTAAATCTCATCGAACTCTGGCTAATCGCCCTAAAGGTTGGGTTGGCGCTTCAAGCATTGCAAACAAGGGTATTCGACTGGCGCAGACTGCAACGGATGCTCGATACCGATTGTTAATGGGGTTTGTGCTGCTACTTGGGGGGCTTTTATTCTGGCTTGGCTTTCGTTGCTTGCAAGGGAGAATATTATGTTCCGGCATCTGTCTAAAATACTGATTGCAGTGGTGCTTGTATGTGGCGCTTGGCAAATTGGTAGTGCGGGCAAAATATATATTAAAGCTTGGTTTGCTCAACAGCTATTGGAACAAGCGTGGCAAAGAACACTGGCTGGTGAGCGTCATGTGCGTCCTTGGCCTTGGGCTGATACTTGGCCTGTGGTCGAGCTTGTAGTGCCTCGTTTAGGCGTTCGTCAGATCGTTTTGTCTGGCGATAGCGGTCGTGTACTGGCATTTGCGCCTGGTCACTCTGAAGCAAGCGCAAAACCCGGAGCATTAGGTATGACGGTAATTAGCGGGCATCGAGATACCAGTTTTAGTTTTCTAAAAGATATTCAAGACGGAGACCTGATCAAATTGCATACGCCAACAGGCGCTTTCAGCTACACCGTCAGTGAGCGTGCGGTGGTTGATCAACGGTATTTTTCATTGGATCCACAAATTAATGCGCAATCAGAAGCTTTGCATGGCAATCAAGCCTACGAAGCAAGCTTGATACTGGTGACTTGTTATCCGTTTAATGCGCTTCAAGCAGGAGGTGATGAACGTTTTTTAGTACTTGCAAGGCGATAAAAGACTAGAAAGATTTGATTAGCGGTTTTTGTTATACTGAGCGGCTCATAGGCTCTCGCCTTACAAAAAACGCCAATACTGTAAATTTATAATGTCACTGTTAGCTGATTTAATTAGTAAAGAAAAGAACCGACGCATAGTGACTGAAATATTCAGCTCAGATACTTCAGCGTCCGTTACGCGCGTTATACCTCCTTCTACCGAGTCTTTAAACGATCAGCTTCTTAAATTGGAGGCCGCTATTTTTGAAGAGGCCAACATGGATACGGCCAATTCTGAAGCCATTATCTTAGAATTAGAAGCGATTGCGCGTAGCTTGTAAGGCTTAAGTAATAAAAAAGCCGAACATCTTTTGATGCACGGCTTCTAAGTTGTATCGTTCTAGGTTGTATTTTTCTAAATCGTTTTTTTCTAAACCGTATTGCTCTAAATAATATCGTTCTAAATTGTAATAGTTTGCACTATATAAATTATAGCGCCTTACAGCTACCCCATTCGCACTCGATCAGAGTATAAGATTTGTCCGGGCAAGAGGCTTCAAAAATCTCCAAAGGCCATTTTGATTTTAAGGTCATAATTTTCGCATCAGGGCAGATCGTGCGTTGAGCCATATTCTTCGCTGTAATACTGCTTCGCGAGTAGGTGCGGCCTGATTTGACTTTCAGCTCGGCTTGTTTAAGTTGCAAATCTTCCCCTTGGCTTTCTTTCTGTCGCATCAGGTTCAGCAGCAGGGCATAACGGTCTTTATCTTCACTTAAATCCATTTTACCATCACGATAATTGATCATTACCTCGAGGCAGGTTTCCTCTGAAGCGCCGCCTTCGATTGATGCCTTAGTTCGGTTTTCGGCTTCATGTACTATGTCATAACTTAATGCCATCGCATAGCGGGCACCGGTTTCCTGACGCGCACCAGTTAGATCAATTAGGTTGTAAGAGAATCCGAAATCAGCGGCTTCGACGAATACACCATTACGTTGCCACCATTCTTTTTTTGCTCTCCAAACATGCTGTTCTGTTTTTTTACTCACACTATTGCAGAGCTCTGTTAGCTTCCTGAATGTGACATCTTCAACTAATGTTTGAAAGATTGCTTGTTCATTCGGTTTTCTGGTCGGTCCAGAACACGCGACCATGAACAGCGAAAGAATTACCAAGGCGATTCGTAAATACACGCGACACTCCCGAAAAAAATACTATTTAATTGAGTCAATTAATAACTGTTGATATTGCTTATCGCTTAAGTGTAATTGCAAATGCTGGAATGTAAATGTGGATCGGGGGTATTTCTTGTTTATGGGTTTAGAGTTCCTCGTGTGACAAAACAGTGGTAAGGCAATGGCTTTCATTTGCTTGTATTGTCGGTGCATCCTCCAATGCATTAGCGCTTTCTACACAGACCATGGTTTGGTAGTCACTTAAATCTGCCATTTTGGATGATAGGGCTTCTGCCGGGTTCCAAATGACGACGGTCTCCGAACCCTCGGTTTTTACAGTGATGATGCCATGTCCATCTTGGACCTGAAGCGGAGTGTTAATGTCCTGATAAACCCGGTCAACTTCTTGAGTGAACCTTAGCTTGCCCGCTTGGATATTGTTAAAACTATTATCTACTTTGTTGTAGTAGGGTTTATTGTTCAAACCCTTGATATAAGTTTGGCTAATATCCTGCACGCGTAGGTAACTGTGAAGGGCATTGGTAATACTAAAGGCCTGGGTATCTAGGTTTTTAGTGATAAGTGAGAGCCTGAGCTCGGTACCTAAGGATATGTCTAAAGTGAGCTCAAAACGGTAGGGCCAAAGGCTCAAGCTGTCTTCTGAGCTTTTTAACCGAAGCCTGACTTTGGTTTCGGCCTCGCTTATTGATTTAGTTTCGATATGCTCCCAAAGAAAGGTCCTGGCAAAACCATGATTGGGCAAGAGCTTGTTGCTGTTATGTGCGCCAAACCAAGGCCAGCAAATTGGAATGCCGCCTCTTATTGCTTTACCTGTTTTAAAAAGAGCCGTATCGCTTAGCCATAATAATGGTTTTTTCCCCTTCACCTTAAAGTGAAAAATATGCGCACCTTGTAGCGCTATTTTTGCTTCAGATACCGAGTTTGAAACCTCAATATATTCAAGCTGTCCTTGCAATGCTGTTTTTAACATTTTGATCTATACCAGTTTAAAAGGGTACGAGGGTAAGCGATGCTGAGTGTTACATATTGCTCAGGTCTAAGTACGAAGAATAAGAAAAATTTGCCCTGAAAGCGATCATTGCCGGCTATTTAGAAAAAATAGGCAGGCGCAGGCTAAATACAATGGCGGCGGCCCGAATTAAAAATGCAGTTAAAATGGCGATAAGTACACTCAGCGTCGCTTCTTGGGTAAAGTGCAGTAATGCCAGATAGCTGGTGGCGCCACAAATGGCTGCGGTGACGTAAACTTCTCTCCCGAGTAATACCGGTTCCTGGCCCAACAATATATCTCGAATGACAGAACCAAAAGTAGGGGTGATGGTTCCCATTGTCACCGCAACGATAGGGTCTACACCTAGAGAATAAGCTTTGGCGGTACCCAGTACACTGAATAATGCCAAGCCTGCGGCGTCCATCCATAAGAACAACTTTTGTCGATTAAACAGCTGTGGCGCGGTAAAATAGGCCAACACCGAGACCCCGATACACACCTGCAAATACAAAGCATTGCTTACCCAAAAAACGTCAATACCCAATATTAGGTCACGAATAGTACCGCCCCCTATGCCGGTGACGGTGCCAAATAATATAAAACCCAATACATCCAAGCGCTTTCTTGTAGCGGCTAAAGCGCCGGATATGGCAAATACTGCCACTCCAATGAGATCGGCAATATAAAGGAAATCAGCAGAGGTCCAAATCATGGGTCGCCTGTATAAATTGTAAATAGAGATGATACTACCAAGCGGTCCAGATGTCTTAAAGCTGGGTGACCGTAATTAATAATCAGCCGGTACCGTTTTACTCAACAAAAAACCTGTAACGCGTTTGGGTAACGTGCTCGCTATGCGTGTAAGTGTTGAGCTTACGAAAGGAAACAAGTAATCGCTGCGCTCCTTCGCCATGGCTTTTATGATGTGCGCTGCTGCCACCTTTTCACTAATTTCAAATGGCGCTGGCATACCGTCGTTGGCCACTCGCGCTGTCGCGACGAATCCGGGATAAACCGATACGAACTTAATGCCAAAAGGTTTAAGCTCTATTCGACAGGCGTCCATTAAAATTCGGCAGGCTGCTTTGGCAGAGGAGTACGGCCCTTGCATGGGTAAGCCTAAAAAACCGGCTAAGGAGTTTGTATGGGCAATTAATCCGCTTTGGTTTTCTTTCATATGAGCAATTAAAGGAACCAGAAAATTCACCATGGTGGCGTAATTCAAGTTCATGTTATCTGTGATTTCTTTTACCGTCGATGTGCTCATGTTAAAAACGGGCCCATCACCCACATTTAATAGCGCGGCATCAATTTGGCCAAACTTTGCTACACATGTTTCGATGGCTTGCTTGGCTTGATCTTCACTTAAGGCGTCACAGCAAAGGCTTAAGCATTGAGAGCCCTGAGACAGAATGTCTTCTTGCAACTTGTCTAGCTTAGACTGTTGACGCGCGCAGATGATGATTTTGTTACTCGACTTAGATAATTCAAGAGCCACGCAGCGGCCAATTCCGCTGCTCGCGCCAACGATTAAAATAGTCTTATTGTGTAATTTCATGGCCCATTCCTGTTTTCTTTCCTAGTTCCAGGCCTTTTATGCGCCAACTAACCAGCGTGCTACATTTGCCACTAAAATTCCCAGGTAATTTCCCACTGCGTATCCAATAATGGCGGCAGCAAAACCGGGTAATAAAATCTCTCTGTTTTTTAGCGCGCCAGCAATAACAGGAATAAATGGTACCGACATAATGGCCGCCGAAGACGTAATTAAAAATGTGTCGGTATCCACGTTGGTGATTTTGCACAGTACCGCCTGCATCAACAAGGAACCGAGTAAAATAAAACTCACATAAGATGCCAGAGAGACATCAAAGCTATTGAAAATGTCGGTATCAATCATGGTCCCTGTGGTGAAGCAAAATACTAATATCAAATACATACCTAATTGAAAGCTATTGGCCAGGGCACGTATTTTAGGAATAAACGATGCCAGTAAACCCAAGGTGGTAATGGAGACAATCGTCATGACTGAAGTTAAAGATTCGGGTAGTAGTTTGGCAAAGGCAAGGGATATACCGACCACCACCAAGGACAAAGTTAAGGCAGCAACAGTTTGACCAATGAGCTTGGCTTGCAATAATTTTTTATAGGCTTGGGAGCTTTCATCAGACATGTGCTCCATACCGGCATAGTCTAGGGTACTCGCGTTCTGCTTACTTTCGTATGGGCGCAGAAACTTGCCGAATAGACTTTTAGCTATACTCATTACAAAAACTAAATAAATGGCCGAGAAAATAATATCGTAGGTCACCATGGTTAAGAATATGGACTCGTCCCCCTGGATGGCCGTTTTAATGGCTCCCATATTAGGGCCCCCCCCGGTATACGCGCCGACCGACATGCCGGCTACCTGCCAAATCTTGTCAACTTCTTCGGCAAATATAAGTGCGCCAATCGTACTCATCACCATGACAGACAATAAGGCTAAACCCATACCCTTAAGCGTATCCTTGGCCATGTATAGTGTACTTTTAACATTGATAGAGAACATTAAAAGCGGCAGTGCGATGGCGATACTGATTTCTGAAATATTTTTTTGTACCGGCATGAGTACCTCTTGCGGAAAAAAGGCCGAAAGGTCTATCGTCATCGCAATTAAAATACCGGCGGCAAAGGTTAAAACCACCACGCCAATTTTTTCCATGAGCTGATTGCGTTGACACAACAGCACCAGTAGCGCCGGGGCGATTAAATAAAGCAAAACCAGTAACATATCTCTTACTCCTAAAACCGTTATTATTGTTCGTTAATTGCTATTGTTCGTTAGTTGCTATTGTTCGTTAGTTGCTATTGTTCATTAGTTGCTATTGTTCGATAGTTATTAGGTGCGTGAACTCAATTTTGATTCACTTGAATGCTTAAACGTTGGCCACCAATCCACAATCTTGCCATCTTCATACACTGCAATGTCACCAAATTGCAAAAATACTGCTTCACTTTGGCTGGGCCTAAAGTACATGAAGTCGTCTACCCCTATATCGTCGCTGGCTTTGAGCTCATACATTTCCTGATTACTGGAGTGGCCTAAAATATTGCTGCGTTTAGTGCCAGCCGGGTAACATGGCTGGGCCAACCAATTGCCACCGTAAATAAAACAGGCTTTAGGGGCTAACACTCCGAATTTACGCAATAACTTTGACAGGCCTTTTGCCATGGGTACTTCTAGCTGATCAACTACTTTTAACACCGGCGTAGCGATGAATGCCGCCGGTAAGTGATGATCGAGGGTAAATACATCGAAGTCAGTGGGTTTGACCAAGGCTGACGCGGTGGCAATTTCATTCACAAGGCCGGGTTTTTCATATAAAGGGTAGGTGGTACTGCCGCCGGTATTGAGCGTTAAGGTCTTCAAAAACGCCTCACCAAATTGAGCACTGACTGCGTCACAAAAACCTTGGTAAATTTTTGTGGTATGGGTAAAGGCTTTGTTAGGCCCGCCTAAGAAACCAGGGATTTTGGTGATATGTGCTTCGTAGCCCATTAATCCAGATAGCCTGAGTTTGTCATGGGCTTCAATAATTTTTAGTACCGATATAAATTCAGCGTGGTCGCTAAAGCCACCTCGTTGCAAGCCGACATTAATTTCTAAATTAATCTGTAACACGGTGTTTAATTTATCAGCCAATTTGGCATATTGTTTAACGCGTTCTTCACTGTCGACAAGCCACTGCAATTGAGTGTCAGGATCAAACTGGCACTGAGGCTGGTTGCGCATGAATGTATAATAGTTTTCAACGCAGCTCACCGGCATTGGCTTACCCATCAATACATCTGCATAGGGGAGTTGTTGACTCACAAGCTGTAAAAACGGGATATGAAAACTCATTAGCCGGTTGCTACCCGACTCTTGCATCAGGTATTGCAACATGGGCACAGAAGGCAGAGATTTAGCGACAATTCGAAAATCAAAACCCCGTTGGGTGATGACTTTTACCGCTGACAAATTGTGATCTAACCTAGTCTTATCTATCACTAGAGTTGGTTGGTAAGCACCCGCTTCTGCCAATGCTTTTGTAATGCTGGCGAAATAGCTTTTAGATAGATCATTAGTATTATTGTATTTATGCGCAGTCATGTATCTTTTCCAACTCTTATCATCGTTGTTTATTAACGAACCACTAATAAAGGGATCGGTCTAGAGATCGTATCAAGCGCCAAAGATTTCCCTTAAGTGGGCGTTCATAAACTTGCCCTGAGGATCTAAAGAACGACGAATCTCATGAAAGTCTTGCCAATGGCGCGAATACAATTTCGCCAGCTCCGGCGCTTTCATAGTATGAATCTTCCCCCAATGTGGCCGACCGCCATACTTCCAAAAAATAGGTTCTATTTCGGCAAATACTTTTTTGTAATCCAGATCGCCATATTGGTGAATAGAAATAGAACAGCCATCTTGCCCTTCAAACATAGATAACCAAACATCGTCGGCTTTGACGTAACGAAATTCGATGGGGAAACTCATAGGTAGTTCTTTTTTCTTAATGGTTTCTAAAATTTCCCGTCCACAAGCCACACCTAACTCTGCGGGTACGGTGTACTCCATCTCACGAAAACGTACGATCCGCGAATGCGGGAAAACCTTATATGAGGAGCCAGTACGAATAGTGGCGGCTTCAGCGGCTAAAGCTTTAGACAAGGCAAAGCTATATAGGTCTTCCCCCACAAACGGTATCCAGCTAGTTGCCTCAAACACGCTACGTAAGGTATTCACTGCTTGAGGGTCGTCATTGCCTTCATTCGTATCACCTGGTTTAGCGATATTGGTGCTAACCGTAATGCACTCGGATGAATACGGGATGAGGAAACATTCGAAGTGACGATTTTGTTCGCACAAATTCTCCATGTTTTCAAACACATATTCCAAGTTTTCAACACGATTAACTTCAGTGATGTCGAAGGGTTTTTGGTTTTGTAAGGTGAACTCGGTAATCACGCCCAATGAACCGACATGGGTTTTGGCGGCCTGAAAAATTTCCGGGTTTTGGGTTTGACTGCACTCGATCAAATCGCCCGTGATCGTGGCTAGTTTTAAGCCTTTGATGTAACCACTCATCGACTTAAAATCGACGCCAGTCGCGTGAACGGACGTCGCCAGTGCACCACCCAATGAAGGGTAGTCCATGTCAGGCATATTCGGAAGTGCCTGACCAATAGAGTCTAGAATAGGGCCGCAAGCATTTAACCGAGTACCGGCAAGTAATGTCGCTTGCAAGCTATCAGATTCATGCCTGACTAAGCCTGACAATAAATCCATTGAGATAAGCGTGTCATTAGTGGGCACGACCGCGCTGAAAGAGTGACCAGAACCGACTGCTCGTACATTTCCTGTAGCAGACTTCAATACTTCGACCAATTCATCTTCGGAGGCAGGGGCATGGCGCCATTTTGGTAAGCAGGACTGGTTGCCCGCCCAGTTTACCCAAGGCACAGGCTCCCCGGGTTTGAAGGGGATCGGTGTCTGGGGCTCGGTACTTGTTGGGCCACATCCGGTCATACCGCCAAAAGTCGCCGTTGCCCCAATGGCTAATGAGCCTTTAATAAACTGACGGCGTTTCATAGCGACTCTCCTGGCTGTTTTGATGAATCAGGCATACCTGTCATCAGATAAATGAGCTGTCGTAAATCTTGTTCATCGCAGGCGCTGCAATAACCTAAGGGCGGCATACCAGCAATGCCTTCTACCACATGTTTTAAAATAAGCTCTTCACCCTGGTCGATGATGTCTTGCCAATCCTCAGAATTACCTAACTGTGGCGCATCAATGTGAGGGGCAGCATGGCACTGTAAGCAATTGTTGGCAAAGAGTTGCATTTGACGCTCGTTTGGCTGAGCCGACGCCGTACTTATCAGGCTCAATAATAGGGCTACTACCCATGGCAAAGCCCTTAGCCGTGAGTTGATCTTGTTAGAATAAATCATGATATTACATGCCCTATTTGCTTGGTTATTAGGTAACTTTAAATTGAGTAAAACGGAATATATCGTATGTGTCTTGTTTAGAGTTGGCATTTGAAGACATGATCGGTAAAATCGATATTTAAACAATATTCAATGAGGGCTCTTTTTGTCTATTTCATCTGACTTACAAACTGAACATGGCTCACTGGTTTATTTTGAACAGCAGGTTGAGGTTCTGGGCGGTAATGCACAACAAATTGCCCGAAGTGTTAACTTTGATTTGAAAGATTTAACCGGCACATCTGCAACCTTGAGTCATGAACTCTATTGTGACTTATTAGAGGCCGCTGCCTTGGCTACAAATTGTGCTCACTTCGGGCTCTTATTAGGGCAGCGAAACGACATTTCTATGCTGGGTATGTTGGGGCAGTTAACCCTTAATTGTTCAACCTTAGAAGAGGCGGCCAAGACCTTTATTCGGTATTTTAATATGGTCTCTCAAGGAGAGTTTTTTCGAATGGAAGTCGGTGCAAAAGACCACTTTTTAATTCGCGAAGTCTTTTTGCCAGAACCGTATTTCAGCGTGCAAGCGCAAGATATCTCACTTTATGAGATCATTAAAATTGCCCACTCTATCTTTGGTGATAACTGGCAACCCAGCGGCGTATATTTCACTCATAGTCCTGCCAACAAGCAAGCCTATTACAGCACCTTTAATTGTCCTGTGTATTTTAATCAAGAATTTCAGGGCGTAGCTATCGCTACTAATGATGTGAAAATGCCCATAAATCACGCCGATGAAAACAGCCGACAAGCTTTAGAGAAACAGGTGGCTGAAGTGTATATGCAGAATAAAAAATCTGTTATTGAACAAACCCAACAGGCCATTACCCTAGGTATGATCACGGGGGATTGCAGTATTCAATCAGTAGCGCACAATCTAGTCATGCACAGCCGTACTCTGCACAGGAAACTAGACGCGCAAGGTACGAGTTTTACACAAATATTGGAAGAAACACGGCGAACATTTTCCGAATATTTTGTCACCAAAACCTCCATCAGTATTTTTGAAGTGAGCCAGATGCTGGGCTATAAAGACTCAACTTCATTTTCCCGATCCTATAAACGATGGCATGGACTGTCGCCCTCAAATCATCGAAAGCAGCCTCTGAAATTCCCGGGGGGGAGCCAGACTCGCGCTGATTCAAATAAACAGGCCTCGACAGACCTAGCAGGTGATTCGCCACCTGCATGATGGTGGTTTCTTGTCTTATAAACCAATCCTTACAGGTGTGCACTAAACGTCATCTGATTCTGTATAACTCGTTCTAGCGTTTTAACTAAGCATAAACGTTTGACTTTAATATGGAGAGTTTGAAGTGCAAATATGGTGTGACATTCATTAGTATTCTTAGTGCTGATAATATATTTTTTTATACTAAAATGATCTAGCACCGGAATGGTGCATTCTGTTTTTTCTACTAAAGTTTTAAGACAGCAGAATGATATTGCTTGTCAAAAACCGAATTAGATTATTAGTTTGAATATCCCTCTTTTCATAACTTGAATAGTGGTGGGGGCTAGGATTGCTTCGGAGAACATAGGATGTGTGCAGTGCCACTTGAAAAGAAAGTACCCGATATTGAAGAGTCTATTTTTTTACCATCGAAAGATGTAAAAGCTAGAATGAAAAGGGCGGTTTCCAGAACCCCTACGCCTTCTAAATCTTCAGCTTTATCTGCGATGTCTTTTGCGCATAGTCGGCATGAACTAATATCTCACCTTTGCCATGCTTTGGCTGACAGATTTGGCATTACACCTAATCAGCAAATGGTCTCGAAGCTACAGCGATCCTTTATTGATATGGACTCGGTAGATCTTCATCAACGAGTTAATGAGTTATCATCGTTACCCGCCGGACATGCATATTGGCTGGATCTGGTGGCAAAACTTACCGTCCATGAAACTTATTTCTTTCGTGATGAACCGCAGCTAAATATGTTGCGAAATAGGCTGCTACCTCATTTGATTAAAAAAGCCGCTCACGATACCTCACCTACGCTGCGTATTTTGTCCGCAGGTTGCTCCACGGGTGAAGAAGTCTATAGCCTTACCATGTTAGTACTTGATGCATTATTGGAAGCTGGTTACGCTTTTGGTCATGCCAAAGCAGATATAAAAATTATGCCGGGTTGGCAAGTGCAAATACTCGGCGTCGACGTATCGGCAGATGCATTGAATATTGCCAAAAAGGCAAAGTATACCAATGAAGGGCTAGGCTCTTTCAGAAACATGGCGCCTCACTGGCAACATTGGTTCGACGAGATAAAAACCGGTTATTCTTCTGCCCTAGACTCCGGCTTATACACTAATACCGAATCACAAACCTATCGCCGGCCGAAAGCGTTTATTCGTAATATTACTGAGTTTTCACAGCACAACTTACTTCAAAATGGTGCCCATTTTGGTGATTTTGATATGGTTATTTGTCGTAATACGATGATCTATTTTAATGACGCCAATAAAAATACCGCCCAGAATTATCTTTTTGATCGACTAAAGCCAGAGGGCATATTGTTATTGGGTGCAACGGACCCTTTGCTTTGTCCCGAGCGCTGTGTGCAGCAGCGTAGCCTTGGTATGGCGTATTACATGGGCAAACAATTTAGCCTGGGTAATTCTTCAATCAAATAAATCGATCATTTAATTAATCAATAAAAACAAGAGGGAACTTTGTTATGGATATCAACCTTATATCATTAAATGGCAGTATTTATGGTTTGCCAACAAGTGCTGTACGTGAGGTTCTCGATCCGGTACCTGTTACCCCCATGCCCTTCTCGCCAGACTATGTGGATGGCATTGTTAATATTGGTGGCTCCGTGCTTGTACAGTTAGACCTTTCGGTTCAACTGGAAAATGGGCCTGCAATATCAGCAAATTCAGGGCAACTGATGGTTATTGAAAATGATGGTGAGCAAATTGCTTTGCATGTGGACCAGGCTTTATTGATGGTCAGTATTCCTGGTGATGAAATTCACGATGTTCAGACCCAGGATGTGCCTGACGGTATGGACCTGAATTTACTTTCAGGCCTGTTTCAGTGGCAGAATAAGTCGGTATTGTTTCTGTCTGAACAACAGCTAGGGCTTAAAAATATAGCGCAATTAAAGCAGGTAGATGGTGTTGGAGGTTTTGTTGCGACGATAGAAACGAATACCTCTAGCGAGGCTGACAGCCAAAAAGAAGTCACTGACTATCAGGAAAATTACTTGGTTATCGAAGTGAATAATGAGCGTTACGCACTGACGATGGATAACGTTTGTTTTGTCGAAGATTTAGAGACCGCCACCGCTTTACCCTTAGCCCCGCCTGAAGTGGTGGGCATGACATATTCACACCAGTCACCGATACTCATATTGAGTTTAGGGGTACTGATGGGTAAGCCAAAAAGTGCAGCTTGTAAATTAGTGGTGGTACAGCATCATGACTTTCGTTGTGCACTTAGTGTCGATCATATACATGGCATCCATCGTTTAGCGTGTCACGATAACCATGAAGCTTTGGCTCAGGATGGCGAACTCGCAGGTTACTTGCTAGGGGCTGAGGAAAATCTGATCGGAGTTCTGAATTTTAGCGCCTTATTTTCTTCCTCACGGATAGATTCACTGAAACGTTTTCTGGTTGATGACAAACAACAAAACTCTAAAAAAGTGCGAATTCCTACACGTCGCTTGCTCACCTTTAATGTCGGTCATGAACG
>Ga0105348_1001801_pt1 | contig 13785 bp, 7 predicted proteins | sample EN8Hudsemesocosm_2_FD_83504 | JGI IMG/M metagenome (GOLD analysis project Ga0105348, IMG submission 83504) | Methane-oxidizing microbial communities from mesocosms in the Hudson Canyon - EN8C Hudson Canyon | ecosystem: Environmental > Aquatic > Marine > Cold seeps | place: Hudson Canyon... | reverse complement strand
TTTTGGGCAAGCAGCAGAAATTAAATCGAACCCTGTCCCGCGTATCCCAATAGTGGCAACAGGCGTATCAACACCATAAGCGGCTTTATCTTTCTTACCAATTGAACCACTCAAGGCACGTACCCCCCCCTTAATTAAAGAGAATCCAGCATGATCAGCTTGTTTTTTATCCTCAAAATGATATTTTGCTATATTAAATGCTGAACTTTCCTGCACCGAAATTCTACCGCCATCTCTAAAAACCAGTAATGCGTAACTATCCTTAGCCGAATTAAGCTGATCCAGGCTATACAATGGACTACCAACCGACAATTTTCGTACCGGCGCATTTTTATTCACCGTACTTGAAGCAGAAACCAGACCTTTAATTTCCACTATACGCGCGACAACAAAGGGTCTTAACTTTGACGTCGTCTGGGGATATTTTGTATTTTCCTCCACACATTTTTCAGCACATAAACGGATGGAATAATCAGCCTGCTGAGCCTTGACAACACTATCAGCTGTTTTAATCTGAAAAGCATTAGGGCTATTTTCTGCAATTTTACCTGTTTGTGTTCGAATACCGCCCTTATGCAAAGTCATCTCGGCTTTTTTTAAAGACTTATCATGACTGTAATGGTCAACCGTAAAACTACTATTCGGTCGGATAGTAATTTTTGCGCCATCAACAAATTTGATCATCACAAAACTACGCTCAGAGGTCTGGATATTATCTTGCTGAAAAATCTCCGAGCCTTTACCCAACAATCGAGGTGTTTGCCCTGATTGACTTGCAGCAATACTTCCCCGAGAAAAACTGACATGCCCAACGAGCAATGGCTCAGCAATCGCAGCGCTAACAACAAAAAAACTTAAAATAACAAAAACACATCTTCGAAAAGAGCTGAACATAAAAGTCCCTTTAGTAATATTCATAAATTAATTAAAAATAAGATTACTTACATTGTCCCAAAGTAAAAGTCAGAGCTACCTGTTCAGATTCTGAATTTGTTACCACAGCCCCCTCAGTAACAAGCCGTCCATCATTGCTTGAAGAACTACCCGCTGCAGAAGGCGAAAAACCTGTACTGGGGTCAAAATCTTGATTTTCTAATAACGCCACTGTAGTTGGTGAAGATGTATAACTAGCATCAGAAAAGGTATCAGGCGCATCTGTTGATTGGTTAGCTAATACTAAAACCAGATCTTGTTGTCTATCCATGGCCTCTCGAGTATCTTCAGGGCCGGGCGTTAATGTTTCAGCAGCTATATCTACCGAACCAGAATCAGTTGCCGGAGTTGGAGTTGGAGTTGGAGTTGGAGTTGGAGCTGGTGTTGGTGTTGGTGTTGGTGTTGGTATTGGTGTTGGTGAATTAGCCACATTCAAATTTAATCTTGCACTAGATGCAATATTGCCGAAACTATCCTTTACCACCATTGTAAAAGGGTCTATACCAGAGAACCCTGAATCTGATGTATAAGTTACAGAACCATCGCCATTATCAGTTATTCGGCCATTTGCGGGTTGAGTAAATGATGCAATTTGTAAAGGGCCATCATCTATAACAAAGTTATTTGAGGCATCATTCACAACATCTAAAGTGCTCGAAAAAAGAGTGGTATTAAAAAATTCAACTGTACCTTCACCAACAAAATTAGCAGGGCTATTATAGGTAGCTGGTCCATTAAGTTTTAATAAACTTCCATTAGCAATATTAAAACCACCTGAATTGATACCTGTTGAATTCAGTTCTAAATCACCAGAATTGACATTAACCAAGCCACGGTTGTTAAATTTCACTTCTATAGAAGTATCACCCGTTGTACCAAGTTTATTCCATACGCCTCTATTTGAAATATATTTTCTTGAATTCCAACTAGCGATGTTTGAATTAATCCCCGTTGTATAATCATTAAAAACCCCATCAGATGAGTTACGAAAAAAACCATTGCTTTGTAAAACAAATCGATTCCCACCCACCCAATTAACGACACCACTATTTTGCCAATTACCAGCCAAGGTAATATTACCAGAAATTTCTGAGTTAGATCCATGTAATGTGTTGAGTAAACCAGAGCCAATTATATCCCCACCTCTCCAGTTAAAACTATTACTAACACGAACCTTATCAGAACTAGCAATTGATAATATCCCTCCCTGAAGATCGATATCTGCTAAAGATATTTCACCTCCCGTACCAAAGGAAAGACTGCCACCACTTATTTTGAGAGGAGAACTCATTTTATAAGTAGTTCCAGCTCTTAATGAAACATTAGCCCCAGTAAAGTTCAAGTTACCACCACCCGCTAAACTGCCACCATTTATGCTTCGACTCCTCCCTCTAAACTCAATAGTACCCCTACCAGTAGCAACATCTCCCGTATAATAAGCCCCCGTATCAATTCCATCTGTATTTAATTCAAATATTCCATTGTTTACATTAACAGTACCTAAATTATTAAAATGGGTGTTTTGGAAAATAGTTCTTCCTCTTCCGGTTTTATTCCAAATGCCAACATTATTTATACTCGCTTGCCTACTAAAAATACCAAACATAACCCCTACGGTGTTATCTTCTACAATACCGCTTGACTGGTTATTAAATTGAGCATTTACGGTTAAACCAAATTCATTTAAAGCACTATCCAAAACCACAGTACCATTATTATTCCATATACGGTCTTCACTCAGATAAATAGGAAAACCTTTGCTACTCAAAGTACTTGTTGAGCCAGTCAGAGTATTTAAACCCCCACTCCCTCCTAATGTCCCTCTATCCCAAAGAAAAGAATTCGTTACATTCAGTGAACCTGAACCTCGTAAAGCACCACCCGTTACAGATAAATTATCGGTATAGTTATTCAAACCATTCAACGTAACAGTTCCAGTTGAAATATTTATATCTTTCGCTAGCAATTCACTGTCAATCATAGAATTATTAGTAAAATTTATGACACCAGAACCATTACTCGCATCAATACTCCCTCCCCCAGTATTTAAGTTAGATGCGATATTAATTTTCCCGACACTACTGTTATCACTATCAGCAATCAACTGTAAATTAAGTGTTTCACCACCGATAGAACTATCATTTATATCAGCATTAAAGTTAATATCATTATGTGCAGATAATTGCAGTGTATTAGTCCCAGCTGTGTTATCCAACTCTAAAGTTGCATTAAAGTTAATATTGCCCTCTTCACTCCCACCTGCGCTGGTCTTTACAATAACTGTCGCACCGCCTGACAAGGCTTGCTCTACCAACACAACGCCTAGTTGAGCACCATCATTATCTGATTGAAATAAATTATTGGAATCTATATTGGTTAAACCATTACCAGCCACTATATCAATATTATTCGGGTCTATTAGCCATTGCCCCGCTTTACCCTGGGCAGCGGTGACATCAGGTGCTTGAGTAATTTTAAGGTTTTGTTTGGCTGAGGTTTCTACGAAACCACCATCACCACTTTGGGCTCCGCCTGTTGCACTGATTTCACCATGAATACTTGCCGTTTCTTCTGCCCAGACAATGACTTTACCTCCTTTTCCTGAAGTCATTGCATCAGCATTTATTTCTGTTTCTGGACTAATAAAGACGGCTTTGGCATTATGAATTTCTGTATTGTTCCCTTGATACCCCCCGCCAACCAGAACTTCTCCCCCGTCATTTACTCCAGATGCATTAATATTTGCTTTACCTGTTAATCCAACTTGCTCACCGAGTATATGGATTTCTCCACCTTTGCCGGAGTGAGTTGCTTGCGCAGAAATATCACCCGAAACTAGAGTTGTACCTTGTTCACTATCTATGAGTACAGAACCCGTGTCACCCTGACTATTATCAGCAGTAATAAGACTATCTTCTGTCAGCGTTATGTCTTGTTCCGCGATCAGGCGTATATTGCCCTGCTCATCTATTTCTATGCTGTTAGCATTCAGTTCACCACTATGAGTAATGGTTCCGGCAAACAGATCTATAGCCCCGCCGTTGGTAAGTACTTTACCCAAATTAAGTACTTCATTTTCAGGTGCTTTTACCTGGTATTGAATGTCTGGTTCATCCAGACTGGTCAGGGTTAACTCCTGCCCTGCGGCCAGGGTGATTTTGCCACCGTAGGTCTGTATGATGCCGCTGTTTTCTATATTGGGTGCAATTAATACAATGTTGCCATCTTTGCCTGCGCGGATAATGCCTTCATTTAGTAAATTCCCTGCACTTGAACCCGCAACAAAATGATAATTGCCGCTTAAAAAGTCTGTATCACTGAGGTTTAAACTGGAGGCTATTAAACCTTGTGTATCTATAATAGAGTTAGCACCAAACACGATGCCATTGGGATTGATTAAAAAGACACGTCCATTAGAAATCAACTGCCCCATAATCTGGCTGGGGTCCTGGCCTATAACTCTATTGAGTACCGCACTTTGACCATTCTGCTGAATAAATCGGGTGATTTCATGTTGAGCAACCCCAAAACTTTGCCAGTTGATGATGGCATTGGGGCTATTGGTAATATTCATCACCCCCGGTATCTGAGTGTTTATACTAACCTGACCATTTACAACTTGTGCACCATTAGGGTTAGCCTCTACTGCAGCATGATGCAGGATGGATAAAATAACGACACTTAAAGCACTTCTAACTGGCTTACGATGACTTTTTCTCATCTCAATCTGTTCCTTGTTATTTTTATTAGATCAATAAAGCAAAACTGTATTTCATGAATTAAACAATATAATTTTCCCATAGCCATTGAATATTTCATATTGTACAAAGGTACTAATATCGCAAAATTATACTGGCGTGGATGCGGTTGGTTCCTGCATTTGTAGTCCCTGCCTGTTCTAAAGTATGAGCAAGATCAACGCGAGTTTGCAGATGTGTTTTCCATTGCCAGCGAGCACCTAAACCAATACTACTTACCGTCCATTTTTTTAGTTCACCAGGCTGTACATCCTGTTTTCTACCATGACCATAATCAAAAAAACTTAAAAAGCTCAATCCTTTCCAGCCAGGGCTATATATTTCCAGATTAACAACTTCAGCAGAATCTGCACTGGTTTCTCTTTCGTTATAACCTCGGACACTATAACTGCCGCCCAGACCTATTTGCTCTCCACTAATCAATGATGAATTAGCATACTGCCCATTCAATTTTGCACTGAATATCCAACGATTTAAATTTCCGGCGATATTTGCACCATAACGGTAAACATCCCAGTTCTGTTTTGAATTCAAACGTGTCGCTGTGTAATATTTCTGCGTATTATGACCGCCCAAATCGGTATTTTTCAGCCATTGCAGATGAAACCCAAATTTTGCCAATGGCCATTCATACGCACCTTTATACATTGCACTGAAAGGTGCACTACGCACATTTATCCCTATGGGAGTTCCTAGAAATTTAATGTCATTTATAAAGTACCGGTTATCTATTCCCAAATCCAGCCAGTGTTCATAACGTGCAATCCGAGGTAAATACTGCAAGTAGTGAATACCATACATTTCACCTGCCCCCGTCACATCAAAGTCATTGGCGACCACACCTGTATCAACATTTGAATAGGCATAATAAGCACTGATCCAGCTTTTCAGTTTATATAATGGAATACTGTAATTAACCCCATATTGCTGTACGCTCTCCATATGATCAGGTGAAGTGGTATAACTGCCATTTAGAATATGATCTAAATTCCACATATTGGCATGCTGAACCGCGCCCATCATACGAAATTCACCCGAGGTTTTAGACCCGGTATTATTCATAATAAATGAGGCTTGGTAAGGTCGCTGATCATTAACGACTATATTAGCCTTGATACTGTCAGCTGTTTGACTTTGTTTAAACATGAGTTTCACTTGCTTGGCAGGGTGCCGATTTGCTACTTTAATGTATTCAGCAATATCTCGCGTATTGGGTGATTCCCCCTGTTTAAGGCCAGGCAAACTGGCTATAATATTTTCCCGATCAAAATACTGATTGCCACTGATTTCAATATCACTGACTTTAAAGTCAACTAACTTTAAATTAATTATTCCATTATTCAGTGTCTGCGGGGGTAATACGACGCGATAAAAACTATGCCCTTTAGACCGTATAAAGCGTTCCAATTCTTTAGTTACTTTTTGTAAACTCAGTAATGTATGTTTTTTATGCTCTTCTAACTTTAGCTGCTGATCTATATCTTCCTTAAATAATGGGCTATCCCCTTCGACTACAAAATCATTTACCTCAAAGCTAATTTCTTCAGGTGTTGCAGCATGAGTGTTGATGGAGATTAATGCTAAGGCCAAACATAAGGTTTTTATAGATATTGAATTGATCGACTTCATTCCATTGCTTTTTAAAAAGTTATTTTTGTTCTCACCGTCTCCGTGGGAATTTATACGGGGATACTCCCTCGTCCCCCATGACGCAGGCGCGTCACAAACTGCATTCCCACGCAGTGCATGGGAACGAGGAAAGTTTGGGCTTTTGGCTCGTCCGAAATATATCAGGAACCAGCGGGTGGGCTGTCTATTATAAAGGGATACGGATCATAATCGCGCCCATCACATCATTAAGCTTAAAATCTTTTTTAGGACTATCGGCATGATTATTGTGACAGCTAACGCATGAGCCAGAGACCGCTATATCTGGGTACAAGGCGGTATAATAACGCTTTCCGTTCAATGTTTCTTCACCATAGAAGTTTTCTTTCGCATTTTTCAGAATAAGGTCCATCCCTTTAACTTCTGCTTCTGTTTTTACTTTATTTTGACTGTTGATTGGCCAGGGTGAGACCAATGAAAAACTAAAACCGCTGTTTTTATCACGCACTATTTCAGCACTTGCTCTCAGCATTTGTGCCGGCAATGGCAGTGCGCTGTTTTCATGGTAGTTTTCACTGGCTTCAATGACTTCCTCTTCAATTGCCAAACGGTTTATGACTAAGTCGGCATACACCTGCCGGTCAGCAGCTATTACTTGATGAATTGCATCAGCCATAGCTTGAGCAGTCACATCAACCGCTTGTAGCGATGATGATGCTATAAGAGTACTTGCAAATATAAGTGATTTTTTTAATGTCATTATTTGACTCCTTTTGAGTTTATAAAATAGTCTGCCCACATTTCCATAATCGTAATATGACTGTGGGGAGTAGTTGAGAAATTATTGTTGATTAACTGTTGATCAGCCAGTGCATCGATAGAAAATGTCAAACTATGACAATTAATGCAGGTATCTTTAGCCATTTTCTGGCTAGGCCTTAAATTGTGATTCTGATTATGTTGAACCAGAACTTTTTTACCTTTTTTATGCCGGGGTAAATGACAGCCAGCACAAGAAATGCCTTGTTGTGGTGCTTCATTATCCTGTAGCTGCCAAAGCTGAAAGTGAGGTGAATTCTTATAAGCTAGACTGTGTTGGTCATTATGACAACTCAAACAGGCTTCCGCAGCAGCAATGTTAGTATCAAAGTTATGTGCCTGATGACAAGAAACACAGTTAAGTTCCTTGTCATGACTGGTCATTTCTAACCTGGCCATTGCTGTATTCATGGGTGAAAGTTTCTGTTTTAGGCGCATACCATGCTTACCCCCTAGAAACCCCTTCAACTCTTGTTTATGGCAGGATTTGCATAGTTCGGGTGGAGGCTGGTCTAGCCAAACCTTTTTTTTGTTTTGATGACATGCATTACAATTGACTCCAGCTTTAGCGTGACTACTGGCTAACCAGTCATCAGCTTTTGAGCTGTCAACAGTGACTGGTGCATTTTGATCATCCTTAGTTAATTCTTTGGGCCTATGTTTTTTCAAGTACCGCGCAGCAAAGTTGCGTTGCAAAACGAAAGAATTATTTAAAGTCTCTAGCTCTGGTTTCAAATGTTTACGAATAAAAGGCTGATAATAATTAACTGAATTATCATGATAATTATGACAACTACTGCATTCATCAAACGGCAAGTCTTTATGACTTGGGCGGTCATCTTCAATATCTTGATGACAATGAATACAAAAATCAGCAGGCTGAGTTACACCGGCCCGACCAATTTGGTGCTCGGCATGACAGCTAACACAGCGATCAGCAGGTATTTTTTTAATGTCTTCTGCCTTGTCTTCAGCCTCAAACAATTTTGCTCGATGAGAATTAGATTTGGAATCTCTACGTTTCTTTTCCTTGTGACAAGCCAGACAACTTTCCTGCTTAATGACATCAAATGTTTTGTTATGGCACTGCTGACATTCAACTTCAATCTGATAATGTCCAGCCGAAGTTTTGCCAGGAATAAAATGACTTTTATCATCACCCGTCAAGGTATTGTAAAAATACAAACCCGAAACAACTAACAACAATAACCATAAACCCCAGACAAGAATTTTCTTACTCTGCTTCCAAAGCCAGATTTGCAAATTATCCATAATACAATCCCTTTAGAATAAGTAAGTTGAAATGATATGCGTTGCTAATAAAACAGGGACAGGCCAACTACAAGCAATATGTAGCCGTCGACTCCACTTTTTAAAAACATAGAACTCAGATGCTGACACCTTCTCTTGCAATACGATACCCATGCCAGAGACTGCACCTAGAACCATCAGTACTAAAAAACAACTGATTAGCAGAGTGGTATGAATTCCTCCCATTGCAAAGCCACTATGTATATATAAAATGATTAGAGCCAAGATTCCTAATGCGGCATGAATGATACGCCACCAACCTATATTTAAAGCCCTAATGACAGCCCAGCGCCGAGGTAAAGATATGCTTAAACCCAACACACCTAAAGCCAGGATGGTATAGCCGCTGACTTCAGTAGTCACAATATGCTTGCGCTGATATTCGATATGATCCAAAAGCAAGTCTAAATTATTCCAGCTTATTGACTCATTAAGCGCATTAACACTAGCAGGCAAATTGTAAGAAGGAATAATAAAAAACAACAGCGTAAATACTATAGTAATAATGCAAGTCCACATCAGAGTATGAGTACCTGAACTATTAACATTAAATTGTTCTGAGTGAATCTGGCTGTCTTCAACCCCCGTATTTAATAAGTAATTATTAACGGTTTCTTCGTAATATTTGCTTCCACAAATATAAAACTCAGCAGCTGGATATTTTTTAACTATCCGGGATACCCCAGCTTGCGTAATTCGATTACTGCCTTCCGTTACTCGACGCTCTATACCATTGTAATCAGAATGTTGTTTTTTACGACGTTCAGTAGTGCGTAACTCAAGCTGACACCCTGTCGAAACAGCCTTTTTCAGTTCAGGAAGATAGCCAAAGTCATTATTATTTCTAACGCTATAATCAATATATAGTGCTTGTTTGTGTTGTTTTGATTGAAAATCTCGTAAGGCTGCTATTGCTGGTGTTATACCTACTCCGGCAACAAAAAAAACGATAGCCGATTCGCTATTGGGGTTGGTATGAAATTGCCCCTGAGGTTTAGATACTCTAAGCTCGGTTTGTTCAGTTAACTGATCGTGTAACCAATTGGAAAAAACACCTTTGGCAGTACGGTTAACTGCTATTTCATAATATTCCTGTTGATTAGGAATTGAGGTTAAAGTATAGCAACGCTGTATCCATTTGTTATTAATTTGAGCTTCAAGCCTAATATGCTGTCCCGCTTGGTAACTATCGATAGCAGCACTTTTTGGTTTAAATTTAAATATTTTAATATTTTGGGTACCGTTGTTTTCATCATCAACAGACAACGGTAGCAAGGTAACAGCTTCCATTTTGGCTGATGCCGCTATATCTTCAACACTAGAAGCACAAACGCCACAACCAAGAGATGCCCCAGTTTCTCTGGCTAGCTGTGCAGCATCAGTACAACCAAAGGCAACTGCTCGCTTTAAATCACCACGACTTAGCCTCATACAGCTACAAATTACAGCATTATCAGAAACATCATCAATTGCATTTTTAATCCATAAATCCTGTTTTTTTCTGAATAATGCAAGTTGCCATGGCCAAATATAATGCTGCTCAACAATGGCTGCAACAATATGATCCATATTTTCAAACGCTGTAGTGAACTCAGCTGCCACTAATCGATTATGTTGTATATGAAAAACTGGAGCTTGAGGATTGCTACTCTGATATTTAATAACACTATCATCATCTAGCAAGATATTTTCACATCCCTGCTCATTACCTTCTTGGTCATAAATAACGACCTGTTTGGCAAATAATAACTGATGTTTGTTATTGACTACCTTGGTAATTGAACATGCCCGCCCTTCAGGATATTTAAGAATACAGCTTAAACTATTCTGGTTTTTATAATGACTTTTATACTGAGTTAGAACAACACCTTGACCGTTATTATAAAAGCTACGCATTACCTGCATATAATCTCTAATAACAGCAGATCTTTCATATAGCCTTATAAACTTATCGCCATCCAGACTGACTGTTTTTAATCTTTGACCTGCAACAACTGATGCAGAATGAGGTTTATTCTCAATCAGAGATAGTTCCCCAAAATAATTACCTTCGGCAAGTTCTGTTACTAATACATTGTCCTGAAAAACTTTTGCTGTTCCATCCAGAATTAAATGAAAGCGTCGACTATTTTCACCTTGTGAACATATTACACACCCCTCATCAAAACTCTGCTCTTGAACAGCATCTGTTTGCTGTTTAATAAACTCAGCAAAAATTAATGATTTTTCTTTACGCTGCTGATTACTGAGTAGAGTAAGGTGATCAAATAAAGAATTTTGTTTGGCCAGGATTATCTCGTGAAACTCTTTCTTATCAATCTGGTATAACTCAGCACTGCCCGAAACCAATTTTGCCCGGACAGTTCTCCTTTTCATATTGTCTAATAAAGCCCATACACCAAAGTAATCACCCTCTTGCTGCAGTGTTTCTATTACTTGTTTTGTGTCATCATTGTCAAAGACAGTTAACTCTATTTTTCCTGAAACAAGGATATAAAGACAGTGCCCAATTTCTCCCTTATCAAAAATAATATTATCCTGAGGGTTGGACTTTTTAGATAGGCTAATAAGCCTAGCGTGCTGCTTAATAATTTGAATATCAGTAGCACTAAGTTCTTGCAGTAAAAAGCTATTCTGTAATGCTTTTATAGACATTATTTTTATTATTATTTTTCAAGCTATAAGGTTTACCCTGTTACCAATAAAATGTGCTCATTAATCTTGTTAAATACAACAGGGCTTGCATTTAACAAAAGAATTAGAGACAACCGCCCACTTTACTAACAAATAGAACGTATATTTTAAACGACTCCAGCACCTTTTGCAATATAACCATGGTTAAAGTTATTTTTTATTTTAACAATAAGCCCTTATCTATTTAACAATCAACAATCTAGCAAATGCTTTGCTAACTAACCGAATACTGTGATTAGTAAATTTACAAACTATATGTATCAAGTAATATTCTAAATTAAGTTAACTTTCCTTAAGACGTAACTACTCAGCGAGTTTAGGACTGAAGGCATAGGGAATTGATTTATAAGGACGCGTAAATACATCCATGTAAGCTCTGCTGCAACATCCTGTTGCAGAAGCCTGATAAATCAACACCCTATACCCTCAGAAAATATACGCTGAGTAGTTACCTTAAGACAAGCTATTTATTTATCCTCATGAAAACTTAATTCACCTTTCCTGTTTTAGCACGGAAATTACGCATCCAGACAGATCTTAAGTCACTTCAGTACAAGGTCAGCCCATAACTGAGCAATTGATTATTAAGGAAGAATGGGGGTATCTAAAAAATTGATTTATAGCCGTACATTAGCTGTTGCTAAGTATATTAATGTCCATGAGGAATATCACAATTATTTTGATAGATAGTCATAGAATCTGAATGCAATAGCACCTCAGTGCTTAATGTTGTTTCAAGCTCAAATTTAGCAATATCATCTCTTATTGAACGGCTGAATAAGTACCCTAACCTTTTCGCTAATTGTTGCTGAATAGCATTTTTACTCTGGGTATCGCTATTAAAATCCATTTTGTCGACAGCCTTTTGCAAAGCACGCATGGAAAAGTTTTCTATACGCGATTCAAATTCTGTAAAAATAGCTGGCCCTTGCTGTTGTTTAATCCGAACAATATCCTCAAGATTGGCATAAAGATTAAACATGCCAACAGCGCCTTGCAGCTTTTCATTACAGGCGCCACCTTCCATTATTCTAACCAGTTTTAAGGTTTTCCCGGCTTTACTTCTCGTTAGACCCGCTATCGATGAAAGATCATCAGTTGATATCGCGGTAACAGAGACTTCCGAATCAACAGCCTTACTCGACACCTTATCTACAGGCTGAGTTGAGCAAGCTGATAGCATTGCTGACAAGAGACTTATTGTTACTTTAGTTTTTATATTCATCTTATTTTTCAGTCAGCACACCAGTACAACTAGACCCCTGACCAGCCGTACAACCATAACAATGATCCGCAACAGTAATCGGCAAGCCTTGATCCATTTTTTCAAATAGTTGGCTTAAGTGAGTGGTTTCACCTGTTATTGGCATCTCCAGCATTTGATTAAAATCACAATCATAAACATAGCCTTGCCAATCAACACTGATCAGAGTTTTACACATCACTTGCTGTAGGTTTTCTGCTTTATAAGATTGTTTCAAAACATCCATATACTCATCGAACTGGTTTTTAGCTAATAACACCGCACCAAAACGTTGAATTGGCATATTGGTAATGGTAAATAACTGATTAAAATGTAAATCAAAATTTTCCGCAAGAAATTCACGATATGAAGCTTCCACTTGTAATTGCGGAGCGGGTAAAGATATACCCTGTGGATTAAAGACCAGATTTAAAACCAAGCTACTGTCTTTTTGTCCATAGCCTAAATCATTAAGTATTTTTAATGCTTTAATCGATGCAGTAAACACCCCTTTACCCCGTTGCGCATCCACATTATCTTCCAGATAACATGGTAAAGAAGCAATCACTTCCACTTGTTGCTCAGCTAAAAATTCAGCCGTCCCTTCATATCCAGGTTCAACTAAAATAGTGGGATTACAGCGATGCATAATATGTAAACCTTGCTTTCTAGCTTGCTCGACTAGCCAATGGAAGTCAGGGTTCATTTCGGGTGAACCCCCCGTTAGATCCAGATTTTTAACTTGATATTTTTCTGCAAATTTTAATGCAATTTGCATGGTCTCACGGCTCATTAACTCAGTCCGTTTTGGACCTGCATTAACATGACAATGGGTACAACTCAAATTACATAAATACCCTAAGTTCATTTGCAATGTATCTAAATGACCACGATTAATACTGGGAAAATCAGTATTAATCAATAAAGGTTTAACGTCGCGCATATTGAGATATTTTAGTATTAGGGAAGTTTTGCCAACATAACATTCAGGAATAGCACGAGACTGTGCTGTTCTGGCAATGGTGCAGGCAAATCAATTAAGGTTTGTCGTAACGGTTGAAGATCTTCTACCTCATCAACATCACGTAGACAGGATAATGTTTTAATCTCACCCAACTCTTCTATTCGATTAAAAAACTGTTCACCCGTATCATCAACACTATAAATAACATCTGTCCAGATAGCGGCTGGGATACTGCAATTACCCCCTAGCAACCAGAATCCACCATCAACACTGGGGCCAAAGGCAAAACGTGCGTGTTGAGAAGATAACCATGATGCTGCATCCGTAAATTCAGCAGGGGTCATTTGTGGAATATCGGCACCTACCAATATGACAAAATCATGTTTATCCAACAAGGTTTGATAAGCATGCGCCATACGTTCACCCAAGCCACCCTCACCTTGCCATATACAAGG
>Ga0105348_1001800_pt1 | contig 13786 bp, 10 predicted proteins | sample EN8Hudsemesocosm_2_FD_83504 | JGI IMG/M metagenome (GOLD analysis project Ga0105348, IMG submission 83504) | Methane-oxidizing microbial communities from mesocosms in the Hudson Canyon - EN8C Hudson Canyon | ecosystem: Environmental > Aquatic > Marine > Cold seeps | place: Hudson Canyon... | reverse complement strand
TACATTTAAAATACCCATCTCTTGTGTTTGCATAATTTTCAATCTTTTTTATTTAAATTATTACCGATTCACCAAAGAAAAAGCCTCGGTATTTATCATCTCTTGTGAGGAATAAATATCGAGGCTTTAAAAGTTTTTAAAGGCGATTAACTCGCTGGCGTATCACCACTTGGCTTAGTAGTGTCTGGCGTTACTTCGCTAGGCTTTTCAGTGTCAGTTGCTTTTTCAGCTTTTGCATCAGTTGCTTCAGCGTCTTTTGCTGTGTCACCGTTATCACCATTTGAGCTTGAATTTGAGTTATCTTTATCTTCCCAACCTGCTGGTGGACGAACATCAACTCGAGCCATCAAATCATCAATTTGAAGTGCATCAATGGTTTCATACTTCATCAAACAATCTTTCATGGCATGTAAAACATCCATATTTTCTTTGATTAAGTTTTCAGCACGATCGTAGTTACGACTAATAACTGCTTTGATTTCTTCGTCAATAAGCTTGGCTGTTTCATCTGACATATGTAAAGATTTAGCAGAAGTACGACCTAAGAAAACTTCGCCTTCTTCTTCTGCAAATAACATAGGACCCATTTTGTCTGATAGACCCCATTGGGTTACCATTTTACGGGCAATATTAGTGGCACGTTCAATATCGTTTGATGCACCAGTTGATACTTTGTCGCTACCGTAAATAACATCTTCAGCGATACGACCACCGTACAGTGATGAAATATTACTTTCTAAATGTTGCTTAGAGTGACTAAATCTATCTTGCTCTGGTAAATACATGGTGACACCAAGGGCGCGACCACGAGGAATAATACTTACCTTATAAACAGGATCATGATCTGGCACTAAACGACCAACAATAGCATGACCTGCTTCATGATAAGCCGTCATCTCTCGTTCTGAATCACTCATTATCATGGTCTTGCGTTCTGAGCCCATCATAATTTTATCTTTAGCGGCATCAAATTCTTTCATGCTAACTAATCGACGTGCAGTACGAGCAGCGCCAAGAGCAGCTTCATTCACTAAGTTAGCAAGATCAGCACCCGAGAAACCTGGCGTACCACGTGCAATAACTTCAGCGTTAACATCATCACCTAGCGGCACTTTACGCATGTGTACTTTAAGGATTTGTTCACGACCTTTAATATCAGGCAGACCAACAGTTACTTGACGGTCAAAACGACCAGGGCGAAGTAATGCAGGATCTAATACGTCTGGACGGTTAGTTGCAGCAATAACGATAACACCTTCGTTACCTTCAAAACCATCCATCTCAACTAACATTTGGTTAAGGGTTTGTTCACGTTCATCGTGTCCACCACCCATGCCTGCACCACGTTGGCGACCTACCGCATCGATTTCATCGATAAAGATGATACATGGCGCAGATTTCTTCGCTTGTTCAAACATGTCACGTACACGAGATGCACCGACACCAACAAACATTTCAACAAAATCTGAACCTGAAATAGTAAAGAATGGTACTTTGGCTTCACCAGCAATCGCTTTAGCTAATAAGGTTTTACCTGTACCCGGTTGACCAACAAGTAAGATACCTGAAGGAATACGGCCACCAAGCTTTTGGAAACGTGTTGGCTCTTTTAAGTAATCAACAAGTTCAGCAACGTCTTCTTTGGCTTCATCACAACCTGCTACATCAGCAAAAGTCGTTTTGATTTGCTCTTCACTTAACTGACGGGCTTTTGATTTACCGAATGACATAGCGCCTTTTCCGCCGCCACCTTGCATTTGACGCATGAAGAAAATCCATACACCAATAAGCAGAATCATTGGGAACCAAGAAACAAAAATAGTAGTTAAAAAGCTCGTTTCTTCAGGTAATTTACCTTCAGCTCGCACGCCTTGCTTCACTAAGTCGTTAATTAAGTCACGATCATAACCTCCAGGGATAACTGTTTTATATGCTTCGCCACTACGCTTTTCACCCGTGATTACGCCATTTCTATCAACACTGGCATCACGAATTTGTCCTTGACGAACATCCTGAATAAAGCGGGTGTAATCCATTTGCTGATCTTGTGAAGTATTCGGAGAAAAGCTCTGAAATACACTCATCAAAACAACTGCAATAACTAACCATAAAATAAGATTTTTTGCCATATCGCTCAACTTAATGACCTCTTGTGGTATTTGATATATTCAAAATAAAGAAAACTATACTAATCTATTGTGCCTAATTTACTACAATTCAAGGCTTGTCGCCATTTAACTTTAGCCGTGAGTAACAACTGGTTACATTAAACCACCTGTCAAATCGTTTAAAAGACCATTCTCGGTGCCGTAGTAAAAAGATTATGGCGGAAAATTCAAAAAACTCATAATGTTAATTATTACTATTAAGTCATTTTTCACAATACGAGACTTTATAACTTTGTTATCCCTTGTAACCAGTAGCAACAAGATAAACTTCTCTTGAGCGCGCTCTAGACGATTCTGGCTTACGGGTTTTTACCGTTTTAAACACAGCACGTGTTGCTTTCATGTACTCTTCAAAGCCAGCACCTTGAAAGACTTTAACCACAAAAGCACCATTCGGTTTTAATACTTCACTACACATATCTAATGCAAGTTCGACTAGATACATACTGCGAGCTGAGTCAGCACTTTCATTGCCGGTCATATTTGCCGCCATGTCTGACATGACTACGTCAATATTTTTACCATTAATACGTGTTAATAAAGCATCGAGAACTGCTTCTTCGCGAAAGTCGCCTTCAAGAAAGTCGACACCGGCAATGGCATCCATTGGTAATATGTCACAAGCAACAACCTGCCCTTTATCACCTACTGCTTTAACGGCATATTCTGACCAACCACCAGGGGCAGCACCAAGATCAACAACCTTCATGCCCGGTTTGATGAGTTTATCTTTTAAATTGATTTCTTCAATTTTAAAAACAGCGCGTGAACGCAAACCTAAGCGCTGCGCCTTTTTAACATACTCATCTTCAAAGTGTTCATCTAACCAACGTTGACTACTTGCTTTGTGTTTTTTATTTGCCATGTTTCTGCTTACTCAAAATATTTAAAATTCTGTTTTGTCTATTGTACCATCGCCATTAAATAAGTGTTCACAATCAACGAGATTATATTAACCGCCTCGATTAACGTTATTTTAACTGCAACAAAGTTGTAATCTGAAAGTTTAAGCGGCCAAATTTAATATTATTTTCTGATAGAAGCTAAATTTAGTGCGATTGGTATTAGTATTCATCACTAGATAAGGGTAAAATAGCGGCAATTCAAGGCAACAGATAACGAAATTTAGCAATGAGCTTAAACAAAAAACAAATTCAACACCTTAAGGGTGTTGCACACTCGCTTAAACCGGTAGTTTTATTAGGCAGCAATGGCTTAACTGAAGCGGTTGTAGCTGAGATTGATTACGCATTAAATCATCACGAGTTGATTAAAGTTAAAATTCCAACGGATGATCGTGAAACCAAAGGCCTAATCGTTGAAGCGATTTGCCGTGAAACGAATGCTATAAAAGTACAAGTAATCGGTAAAACCTTAGTGATCTACCGTGAAAGTGAAGAAAAGAAAATTAGAATTCCTAAAATTTAATTTTCAACCGGTTAATTTTCAATAATAACCGGTTATTTAATTAATGGTGAACTAGCACCATTAATTAGCATATCAAAAAGTATAGCGAAAAAGGCATAGCGAAGTATTTCGCTATGCCTTTTTTTACATTATATTTTGATGGTCTTTCACTGAATCTACCGGCTAATTCATCATTCAAAAAAATTTTGGTAAATATAATATTTTGCATAATTATCTTACCGTTAAATGACATTAACTGTTGTAACTTAGCCCGCTTATCTTGCACTGCTAACGAGTGCATAAGTTAATTCGCTTGTATATTGCGTTAAATAGAGTTTTCACTGCACTAACAAGCATCTAACGTCGCTGATCCTTTAAGTCCCTCTATTTAAATCACTTCATTTCTGCCTGTATAGAATTAAACGAAAAATAGTAAGCCAATAACTGACAATACAATTTAAGTGAATAACAACCCAACCTTAACTCATTGTATTAAAAGAAAATAATTGATCTATTATTATTTGTCGCTATTATCACCGCGCTTACTTTTGATAAGCATAAAATAGAAATGGAAGTCTATATAAGATAAACGTAACAGCGTTTATTTAGCGCCTATATTTGGGCTCGAAAAAGATTTCAAACATTTCAATACCAAGAACATGTCATTTAAAACCGTTAACTCCACAGGGTTAACACTTAATTAGCAATTGAAGCCAACTAAAATTGATGATTGCTTAGATAGCAAGCATTAAGCAGGTTGGCATATGACTTTAGGTAAACCAATGTTTAAAAAATTAATTATCGCAACCGCTATTTCTGCAAGTTTAACTTCGCTTTATTCTCACGCAGAAGTGCTTTCTCATTCTATCAGTACAGACTTTACAACACCTGCCCCATTTAAGGGGAAGCAATTTATTGTGACGTTAAAAACAAACGTGCCAAAAGATATAAAAACTGCACAATTGCACGCAAACCAACCTATTCAGTTTAACGGAAAAAGTAAGGTAAAATTTAAACGTAAACTTGCTTCTGGTGCATTACTCGTGAACGCTGAAAACTTTACTTCAATAAAAGCCTTAATGAGTGATTTATCATTAAATGGCGAAGTGCTTAGCATCGAAGAAGATATTATTGTTACTGCCCAGCAAATGCCAAATGATCATTACGCTCCAAGCATGTATAGCATTGAAAACAGCTTTCGTGGCATTAACGCTATCGATGCATGGGACTTATCCCAAGGTAAAAACATTAACGTTGCGGTATTAGATACGGGGTTTACAGCTCACCCGGATACAGACGATCGTACAATTAATGGTTATGACATGATCAGTTATCTTAGTGTGTCTATTGATGGTGATGAAAGAGATGATGATGCTCGTGATCCAGGTACAGGCATTGGCTGTGAAGGCAAAAGTAGTAACTGGCATGGTACTCATGTTGCGGGCATTATCGGCGCAGGCATCGATAATAATATTGGTGCGGTGGGTATTGCTCCTCAAGCAAACCTTATTCATGTAAGAGTATTAGGCCAATGTGGCGCTGGTTACTTATCAGATGTTATTGATGGCATATATTGGGCTGCTGGTAAAAATATTGAAGGATTACCAGTAAATCCAAATCCAGCAGACATCATCAACTTAAGTTTAGGCAGTTCAAGTGCTTGTGGTAATTTCCAAGGTGCTATCGACTATGCTCGTTCACAAGGTGCTGCTGTTGTCGTTTCAGCAGGGAATAATAATATAGATGCGAGTAATCAATCCCCTGCCAACTGTGATGGAGTTATCAGTGTCGCTGCCAGTGATAATACCGGTGATAAAGCAAGTTACTCGAACTTTTCATCCTATGGTGGTGCAGTAGACATCACGGCACCTGGCAGTAGTATTATCGCAACGGTTAATAGTGGCACCAGCAGTCCGAGCTATGCCAGTTATAGTTTTAAAAGTGGCACTAGCATGGCTGCTCCACAGGTTTCAGGCGTAATTGCATTAATGCTTGAGAAGGCACCAGGTTTAACGCCAGAGCAAATAGAAAATATTCTTAAAGAAACTGCCGATCAATTTAGCACTAATACTCAGTGTAATACCCAATCACCAATTTGTGGCTCAGGTTTAGTTAATGCAAAGGCTGCTGTAATTAAAGCAATGTCACTTGTCGAAACTGAGCCAACAATGCTAATAAACAATCAAGCCATTAGTATTTCAGGGCTCGAAAAAGAGCAATTAAGCTATCAGTTTATTGCCCCAGAAAACGCAGGCAATGTAACAATAAGCATTGCTAATGGTCAGGGTGATGCTGATATTTATGTAAAAAAAGATCAGGCAGTGAGTTTTGATAACTATGATTGTCGTCCATGGCTAACAGGCAATAATGAAAGCTGTCAGTTATCAGGTGCAGGTGTTTACTCCATCTTAATTAATGGCTATAACCAATTTAGCGATGTTTCTTTAATTGCATCGTATAGCACTGAGCTGCCTGAAACAGGTATAGAATTACATAATGATGTAGCTCAGTGGAATATTACTGGTGCCTATCAAGAGGAAATTGACTTTTGGGCAGATGTTCCGGCAAATGCTAAGGGGCTATGGGTACAAACTTGGGGTGGCAGTGGTGATGCCGACCTTTGGGTTAAAAAAGGTAGCTTACCTACTAAAGAAGATAACGACTGCTTAGCATCTACTTCAGGTAATGAGGAAACTTGTACTATGTCTCCTGATGCCGGGCGTTATTTTATCAAAGTACGAGGTTACGATAAGTTTGAAAATGTTGGCTTACGTATTCTTTGGACTTACTAATAACAAGTCGAGTTCGCGTTAGCTAAGATATTAACAACAGCTAACAGTTATAATGTAAGAGTACGGTCTATTACCGTACTCTTAGTGTTAGCCTGCGTCACTTAAACTAAGTTGAGTTAAGTTTATTTATCTTCTGTCTTGATGTCTTCAACATGGGTAATAACTTTCTTGATAAGTTTTACTCGCCCCTCTTCAACAAGCGCTTTACGTAGTACATATTCAATTTGCGCATTAACACTTCGCAACTCATCATCGGACCAACGTTGCATCGCTGCTAGGACCTCAGGGTTGATTCTAAGTGGAAAGCTTTTTTTTGCTGCCAACATGACCTCCAAAAAATTTAAAAAGCTAAAGCTATGGACTCCCGACAATACACCTCGAGAGTGACGCTAGTGCATGAAAAACTCATAAACTCCCGACAATACACCTCGGGAGTGACGCTAGTGCATGAAAAACTCATAAACTCCCGACAATATACTTCGTGAGTGACGCTAGCGCATGAGAACTTATAGACTCCCGACAATACACCTCGGGAGTGACGCTAGTGCATGAAAAACTTATAGACTCCCGACAATACACTTCGGGAGTGACGCTAGTGCATGAAAAACTCATTGACTCCCGACAATACACTTCGGGAGTGACGCTAGTGCATGAAAAACTCATTGACTCCCGACAATACACTTCGGGAGTGACGCTAGTGCATGAAAAACTCATAGACTCCCGATAATACATTTCGGGAGTGACGATAGCTGCGAAAGCAATAAGCTTTATAGCTATCAAGCTTTGACAACACCGTATTTATATAAAGCTGCCTAGTAAAGGCTACCGGTATTAACTACGGGTTGAGTACTTTTATCACTACATAGCACCACTAACAAATTACTTACCATGGTTGCTTTACGTTCTTCGTCGAGTTCAACAATGTCTTTTTCAGACAATTGCGTCAGTGCCATTTCCACCATACCAACAGCCCCATCAACAATCAGTCTTCGCGCGGCAATAATTGCTGATGCTTGTTGCCTTTGCAGCATAGCATTGGCTATTTCCGGTGCGTAAGCTAAATGGCTAATTCTCGCTTCATGTACTTTAACCCCAGCTTTTTCTAAGCGTTGCTGTATTTCTCCCTTTAGGGCTTCAGAAACTTCTTGTGGGTGACTTCTTAATGCGATTTCATCACCTTTATGTTGATCGTAAGGGTAACTTATTGCCATGTTTCTCAGGGCTGATTCACTTTGAATATTGACAAAGCTGATATAATCATCAACCTCAAAAACCGCTTCAGCTGTATCATCAACAGACCAAACAACCACAGTAGCAATCTCTATTGGATTACCGTGGTTATCGTTCACCTTCATCTGATTAGATTCGAAGTTACGGATCCTAAGTGAAATGGTCTTGCGCATAAAAAGAGGAATAGTCCAACGAAGTCCATTCGCTTTTACAGAGCCGACATAACTGCCGAAAAAAGTCATTACTTTCGCTTGATTTGGCTGCACCATAAAAAAGCCGGGGATAGCTAGAGCACTTAATACAAATATAACTACAGTAAGCAGTTCAATATTACCTGCGGCTGCCTGAATTAGCATAAAGCCCGCCAATGCTAATAATACAACGAAGACACCGTAACCATTTACTGAAAAACCTATTTTCTCATTCATATGAACTCCCTTAAACACATGTGATATCATTTTGATATCATATAGCATACGAACTAGCTCACTTTTTTGCAAATCAACTTTGTAACAAAGGTTGTAATAACTTTAATTAACCGCCGAAAAAAAAGCCCCAAACTAAATGTTTGGGGCTTTAATAAGATAACTGTGCAGTGTTGAATAGCTGCTATGAGAATTAGATGTGTTCTACACCAACAATTTCATATTCAACTAAACCACCGGGTGTAGTGATTTCAATTTCACTATCCACTTCTTTACCGATTAAACCACGGGCAATGGGTGAGTTTACTGAAATACGGTTTGCTTTAATATCTGCTTCATCATCACCAACAATTTGGTAAGTAACTTCGATTTCAGTATCAATATTAAGTAAAGTTACTGTCGTACCAAAAATCACTTTACCGCTATTAGGAATAGCCGTGATATCAATAACTTGTGCATTGCCTAATTTACCTTCAATTTCTTGAATACGACCTTCACAAAAACCTTGCTCTTCACGAGCAGCATGGTATTCAGCATTTTCTTTTAGGTCACCATGTTCACGCGCGTCGGCGATATCAGCAACAATTCTAGGGCGCTTTACTGTTTTCAAATGGTTTAGCTCTTCACGCAATCTGTCTGCGCCTTGAACTGTCATTGGATATTGACTCATATTTCTCTTCTTAAAAATGAAAAAAAGTTGTTCAAATAACAACTTTTTAAATTCGTTTCGGTTTTTCCAATAATAACTTACTTTGGAATCTAGCGAAAGCTAGCCCCTGAATTTTCATTCAGGGGAACACATCAAATAGCTTATTTACAGCGTTGGTGAAGCTCTTGTACAGATCTTACCGTATTACGCTCGTCTGCTGCGTGCGCCATACATGCAGCAAATGCAGCATTTAACGTTGTGGTGTAAGCCACTTTATAACGTAATGCACCACCACGTAACGCTTTAGAATCTTCAATCGCTTTACGACCTTCAGTAGTATTAATGATATAGCTATATTCGCTATTCTTAATTCTATCAAGAATATGTGGACGACCTTCATGGACTTTATTCACTAAGCGACATGGTACATTAGCTTCGCCTAAAATTATCGCAGTACCATGGGTTGCATCAAGTTCATAGCCTAAATCAACCATGATTTTAGCTAATTCAACGACACGCTTCTTATCACTGTTACGAACAGAAATTAGTGCACGACCTTCTTTAGGAACTGATACACCAGCGCCTAAGTTAGCTTTTGCATAAGCTTCTTCAAAAGTATCACCTACGCCCATCACTTCACCAGTCGAGCGCATTTCTGGGCCAACTAATGGGTCACTGCCGTGGAATTTGTTAAACGGAATGACCACTTCTTTAACAGAGAAGTAATCAGGAATAACTTCTTCAACAATACCTTGTTCTTTAAGTGACTTACCAGCCATTACTCGTGCACCAACTTTAGCAAGCGGTACTGAAGTAGCTTTTGAAACAAATGGAACGGTACGAGCAGCACGTGGGTTTACTTCGATTAAGTAAACTTTACCGTCTTTAACGGCCATTTGCGTATTCATTAAGCCAATTACACCTAGCTCGAATGCTAAGTCAGTCACTTGCTTACGCATAACGTCTTGGATTTCTTTGTTTAAGCTGTACGCTGGTAATGAACATGCTGAGTCACCAGAGTGAACACCCGCTTGTTCGATATGCTGCATAATACCACCAACAACTACGTCAGTGCCGTCACAAATCACATCAATATCAACTTCAATCGCATCATCTAGGAAGTGATCAAGCAGTACTGGTGAATCATTAGAAACACTTACCGCTTCAGTCATATAGCGGCGTAAATCATCTAAGTCATAAACGATTTCCATTGCACGGCCACCTAATACATAAGATGGACGAACTACTAATGGGAAACCAATGCTTTCAGCTTTTGCCATTGCTTCATCTAATGAAGTAACCGTAGCATTTTCAGGTTGTAATAAATTTAAACGGTCAACCGCTTGTTGGAAACGCTCTCTATCTTCAGCACGGTCAATGGCATCTGGAGAAGTACCAATAATTGGCACACCAGCCGCTTCTAAAGCACGTGCTAATTTAAGTGGTGTTTGACCACCGTATTGCACGATAACGCCTTTAGGTTTTTCAACACGTACAATCTCTAGCACGTCTTCAAAGGTAATTGACTCAAAATAAAGTCTGTCAGAAGTATCGTAATCTGTTGAAACAGTCTCAGGGTTACAGTTAACCATGATAGTTTCAAAGCCGTCTTCACGAAGTGCTAATGCTGCGTGAACACAACAGTAATCAAATTCAATACCTTGACCGATACGGTTAGGGCCACCACCTAAAATCATGATTTTATCTTTGTCAGATGGGTTTGCTTCACACTCTTCATCGTAGGTTGAGTACATGTAAGCAGTATCAGAGCTAAACTCAGCAGCACAAGTATCAACACGTTTGTACACTGGGTAAATATCAGCGTGATGACGTTTCTTACGCACTTCGGCTTCAGAAACACCAATCAATGCAGCTAAACGAGAATCAGCAAAACCTTTACGTTTAAGTTTACGTAAATATTCTGGTGTTAATACTTTTAAGCCACCTTCAGAAACATTTGCTTCTTCTTTGATGATGTCTTCAATTTGTACTAAGAACCAACGGTCAATCTTAGTCGTTCTAAAAACGTCTTCAAGGGTTAAACCAAGACGGAACGCATCAGCTACATACCAAATTCTGTCAGCACCGGCTTCTTGAAGCTCATGCATGATCTTAGTTTTTGCACCCGGTTGAGTTACATCAACGATTGGGTCAAAACCATTTACGCCAACTTCAAGGCCGCGTAATGCTTTTTGCATTGATTCTTGTTGGTTACGGCCAATAGCCATTACTTCACCAACAGATTTCATTTGTGTAGTTAATCTGTCTTCTGAGCCGGCAAATTTTTCGAAGTTAAAACGTGGAATCTTAGTCACTACGTAATCGATTGTTGGCTCGAACGATGCTGGGGTTTTACCGCCAGTAATATCATTGGTTAATTCATCAAGGGTGTAACCTACTGCTAACTTAGCGGCGATTTTAGCAATTGGGAAACCTGTTGCTTTTGACGCTAATGCTGATGAACGTGATACACGCGGGTTCATTTCGATAATAACCATACGGCCAGTATCAGGACAAATACCAAACTGTACGTTTGAACCACCGGTTTCAACACCAATCTCACGTAGTACCGCTAAAGAAGCGTTACGCATGATTTGGTATTCTTTATCTGTTAACGTTTGCGCTGGCGCTACGGTAATCGAGTCACCAGTATGAATGCCCATCGGGTCAAAGTTTTCGATTGAACAAATAATGATACAGTTGTCATTTTTGTCTCGAACCACTTCCATTTCATATTCTTTCCAACCAATTAATGATTCATCAATCAATAATTCTGAAGTTGGCGATAAGTCTAAACCACGGGTACAAATCTCATTGAATTCTTCGATGTTGTATGCAATACCGCCACCGGTACCACCCATAGTAAATGAAGGGCGAATAATACACGGGAAGCCTAAGGTTTTGCTTGCTTCATGTGCTTCTTCAATAGTGTGAACAATTTCTGCGCGTGGACATTCTAAACCAATGTTTTTCATTGCCTTATCAAAACGGTCACGGTTTTCAGCTTTATCGATTGCATCGGCAGTCGCACCGATCATCTCTACATTAAATTCAGCTAAAACACCTTTAGCTTCAAGTTCTAATGCACAGTTAAGCGCTGTTTGACCACCCATAGTTGGTAATACTGCACATGGACGCTCTTTTTCAATAATTTTACGTACAACTTCCCAGTGAATTGGTTCAATGTAAGTTGCATCTGCCATATCAGGGTCAGTCATTATCGTTGCAGGGTTAGAGTTAACTAAAATAACTCGGTAACCTTCTTCACGTAATGCTTTACATGCTTGCGCACCAGAATAATCAAACTCACAGGCTTGGCCGATTACAATTGGGCCTGCGCCTAAGATCAAGATACTTTTTAAATCAGTTCTTTTTGCCATGGTAATTTTTCTCTCTTGTCTTATGAGTCTATTTGTTTTCTTTAAATACGTTGATTAAATCAATGAAATGATCAAACAAAGGCGCAGCATCGTGTGGACCTGGGCTAGCTTCAGGGTGACCTTGGAAGCTAAAAGCAGGTTTATCTGTACGGTGAATACCTTGTAATGAATCATCAAATAATGATTTATGCGTCACTTTTAAGTTAGCAGGTAAGTTCGCTTCATCAACGGCAAAACCATGGTTTTGAGAAGTAATCATGACCACATCACGGTCAAAGTCTTTCACCGGGTGGTTGGCACCGTGGTGACCAAACTTCATTTTAACTGTGGTTGCGCCACTTGCTAAACCAAGTAATTGGTGACCTAAACAAATACCAAACACTGGGATATCTGTTGTTAAGAATTCTGTAATTGCAGTAATTGCGTAATCACATGGCTCTGGATCACCCGGGCCATTTGATAAGAAAATACCGTCTGGGTTCATTGCTAAAACTTCGCTAGCAGGTGTTTGTGCAGGTACCACAGTTAATTTACAGCCGCGGTCTACTAACATACGTAAGATGTTACTTTTTGCGCCGAAATCATAAGCGACTACATGGTGAGGCAAGCTTTCTGGTGAAACAAAACCTTCACCTAATACCCAGCTACCTTCTGTCCATTGGTATTGTTCTTTGGTAGAAACAACTTTTGCTAAGTCCATGCCTTTAAGGCCTGGGAATGCTTTTGCTTGGCTAAGTGCATCTGCATGTAAGCTTTCATCACTTGAGTCATCAAGCGTTAAGATACAACCGTTTTGTGCACCTTTTTCACGTAAAATGCGTGTCAATTTACGCGTATCGATATCAGCGATACCTAAAATGTTATTGGCAATTAAGTATTCACTTAAATTTTGTTCATTTCGAAAGTTACTCGCCAGTAAAGGTAAATCACGAATCACTAGACCTTTAGCAACAATGCTATTAGATTCTTTATCTTCGCTATTAGTACCTGTATTACCTATATGCGGGTAAGTCAGCGTAATAATTTGCTCTGCATATGACGGGTCAGTAAGAATTTCCTGATAACCAGTCATCGATGTGTTAAAAACCACCTCACCAACAGCTGTTCCTTGTGCACCAATTGCGGTGCCTTTAAAAACAGTGCCGTCTTCAAGCACTAAAATAGCAGATGTAGCCAATGTAACCTCCAAAGAAGAAATAAACGTAAACGCGCAAATAACAGCAAAATGCTCCCAGCAGTTGCCTAGTTAGTATACTCCCTGTACACATAAAAAATGCCAAAAACAGCCTGAAAAGCTAAATTTTTGACAAAATCCACTTATTTTACGCCTCTACCGTTAATTCGTCTAGTAATAATTTATAAAAAGTCGTTCTTTTATGTATTTCCATACCATTTAATCACCAAACCGTTAAAAGAATAACTTATCTTGATACTTTTAACGGTTTGAACCAATGATTAGTTGACCATTTAGTCAAAATATTCACTGGTCATTTCTCTAGTCTTTAAGACCCAAAACATCTTGCATATCATAAAAACCTGCATCGGCATCGTTTAACCAAAATGCCGCGCGCATCGCGCCCAATGCAAAGGTCATTCTTGAGCTTGCTTTATGAGTGATCTCAAGGCGCTCACCCAGATCAGCAAAAAAGGCGGTATGTTCACCGACAATATCGCCAGCACGCACAGTCGCAAAACCAATGGTTTCAGGGTTTCGCTCTTCTGTGATGCCTTCACG
>Ga0105348_1001798_pt1 | contig 13787 bp, 13 predicted proteins | sample EN8Hudsemesocosm_2_FD_83504 | JGI IMG/M metagenome (GOLD analysis project Ga0105348, IMG submission 83504) | Methane-oxidizing microbial communities from mesocosms in the Hudson Canyon - EN8C Hudson Canyon | ecosystem: Environmental > Aquatic > Marine > Cold seeps | place: Hudson Canyon... | reverse complement strand
GAAGCTAAGGTCGTAATTCTTTTCCCTTACTTTAAAGCCTCTTCTTTGTGTAGCGTGTAGTGCCTCTGTATTCTCGGAGGTAAAAATTTACTTATCACTAGGTGTCTAAAAAGTTCCAAATCAAGTCACTTCTCGATATGTCTATGTTTAAGTCAGAGCTATTGGATTATGATGCTTTTCTGCTAATGCTCTTATCAAGCAATATCACTGGAATAATACCAACCAATACAATCACCAGTGCTGAAAGCGCACTTTGCTCAAGTAGTTCATCTGAGGCGAATTGATAAACCTGGGTGGCGAGTGTTTCGAAATTGAAAGGGCGTAGAATGAGGGTAGCAGGAAGCTCTTTTAAGCAGTCGACAAATACCACCAGCATGCCTGTGAGAGCGCCGCGACGGATCATAGGGATATGTACGCGTATTAGGGTGCTCAAGTGGCTGTGCCCCATGGAGCGAGATGCCATGTCCATATTAGGCGTGATTTTATCCAAGCTGGATTCAATAGAGCCGGAAGCAACAGCAAGAAAACGTACAGAATAAGAGAAAACAATCGCAAAAGCTGTGCCGCTAAGAATTAGCCCAGTAGAGAGTTGGAAGTATTCCCGCATGAAACCATCAACAAAGTTATCCAAGGCTGCAAAAGGAATAATAATGCCAATCGCCAGCACGGCTCCCGGAACGGCATAACCCAAACTGGCGATGCCTGCAAAGATGCGTGTTGCTTTGTTTTTATTCATGCGTTTGCTATAAGCGAGAATTAAACCCAATATCAGTGTAATGATGGCTGCAAGGCTGGCAAGAGAGAAGCTGTTGAGCGCATAAGTGAGAAACTTATTGCTCCAAGATATTTCAAAGTAGCGAAAGGCATAATTTGTGAGCACCAGAAATGGAATAAGGAAACCGAATAAAACCGGCAGGAAGGCGAGTAGTGATGCGCTGTAAGCATATTTTCCCTTGAGTTTGATCGCTGGAATAGGTGCGCCTGGGTTTCTGGAATTAAATTGCTTCTGCTGTCTGCGTGAGTAGCGTTCCAGAGAAATTAAAATGACCACCACAACAACCATTAACACTGCAATTTGGGCTGCGCCACCTAAATTCCCCATGTTGAGCCAAGTGTCATACAGTCCTGCTGTGAGTGTGCGTACGGCAAAGTAGTCTACGGTGCCAAAGTCATTCAGTGTTTCCATTAATACCAGAGACAGACCTACCGCAAGCGCTGGTCTAGCAATGGGGAGAGATACCTGATAAAAAAACTGGAATGGAGAGGATCCAAGGCTTCTGGCAATACGGTATAGTGAGATTGATTGTTCTAAAAAAGCAGAGCGGGCCAACATGTAAATATAAGGATAAAGCACCAGAGACATCATCAATATGGCGCCTCCCATGCTGCGTACTTCAGGGAACCAATAATCTTGTGCGCTATTAAATGAGAATAGTGAGCGTAGACCTGTTTGAACAGGCCCTGCGTATTCCATTACATCGGTATAAACGTAAGCCACCACATAGGCGGGGACGGCAAAAGGTAAAAGTAGCGCCCAACTTAGCCAGCGTTTTCCTGGAAAGTCGTAAGTGACGACTAGCCAGGCAGAGCCTGTACCGATCGCAAGCGTTAATAAACCAACACCTGTCATTAATATCAGGGTGTTTTTTAAATACGAAGGGAGCACCGTGTTTAGTAAATGAGGCCAGGCATTTTCTTCAGGAAAAAATGCCAGGTAAAGCACTGCAAAAATGGGTAAGCTGATCAGTAATGCGATAATGAAAGAAGAAATGAACCAGGGGCGTTCTTGAACTTGAGTAAGCATATTTTAGGGTGAGGAGGCCATGTTAATAGTGACGAAAGCGTGAGTGACTGCGCTGTTTCTAAACTATAGCATGGTATACGATGTTTTTGCGGAGTCTTTCTTGTATTCCGCGGGGCTGAACTTGAAATAGCGTGCCCCGCAAAATGAACTAACTTTTATTAAAATGAGAGTTATTCATCAAAACCAATCTGGTCAACCAGAATTGCTGCTTGCTTGCGTAGTTTGGCAATCTCGCTCAGAGGTAAAATGTCTGACTTGAACTGCCCCCAAGACTGTAATAAACCGGAAGGCTCAACACTTGGGTTAACAGGGTATTCAAAATTTTGTTCTGAATACATTTTTTGCGCCAGCTTCTCGCTCAAAAACTCCATTAATTTCACCGCATTTGCTTTGTTTGGTGAGTTTTTGGCTAAGGCCATGCCGCTAATGTTGACGTGAGTGCCTCGGTTATTCTGGTTGGGGAAGGTGATATGCACAGCATTCGCCCAGGCAACTTGGTCAGGGTTGTTAAGCATTTTTCCGTAGTAATAGTTGTTGCCTAAGGAAATATCACATACGCCTTCCTTAATCGCTTTTACTTGTGCACGGTCATTGCCCTGAGGTTTACGTGCCAAGTTTGATTTTACTCCCTGTAGCCAGGTTTTTGCCTGCTCTTCACCATGGTGTGCGATCATTGATGCGATTAAGGCTAGGTTGTAAGGGTGCTTACCGCTACGGGTACAGATACGGCCTTTCCATACTGCTTTACTTAGGTCTTCGTAAGTTTGGATGTCAGCCAGGTTTGCACGGTCTTTTGAAGCATAAACTGAGCGGGTGCGAGTGGTTAAACCAAACCATTTTCCTTCAGGATCTCGGTACTGGGCTGGAATGTTTTTCGAAAGTACTGAAGAATCAACACTTTGTACCAAGTCTTTATCGTTCACATCAATTAAACGACCAATATCAACTGTAAAAATAAGGTCAGCAGGTGAATTTCTGCCTTCACGTTTTAAGCGTTCTGAAAGACCTTTCTTTGCGAACACAACATTGACATCAATGCCTGACTCGCGGGTGAAGGCGTCAAAAATAGGTTGAATCAGAAAGGGTTGTCGGTAGGAATATACGTTTACTTCATTTGCATAAGTGCTACTGGCAAAAAGGGTAAAAACAAGACTAGAAATGGTCAATAACAGGGATGTGTAAGAACGCATAAAATTGGACTCTTGAAAGTTAATGTGAATCTAAACAAGAACTATTCTCGAATGAAAATTACTCAGAGTCAAGTGATTTAAATAAATAGCACTTCTTAATTGATTTTGATCAAGTCTGTTTTATTCAACACGCACAGGTTATTATTCGGGCCATAAAATAATGAGGATTAGATGTGTGAGAGTGATCAAACTAGCCATAAAGCTTAACGTTTTTATTGGCTTGCTAGTAGTGTTTGGTGTTTCTGGTTGTGCAACCACCGACTACACAACACATTATGGTATTTTTACTGCCGAAAATTCAGCGGGTGAATTGAGACAGTTTCGTATTCATTGGCAGACTGTACGTTATGAGGGGTGGTCAGGGAATCAGTTCAGAGCTTTGCCAGTTGTGCTTGAAACACAGTGTAGTCAGCGTAAGCTTTATTTTTATGACCAGTCTTTTGGCCCGAGTCTACGGTGTGCAGAGGGGGATGAACAAGGTATTTATTATTGTGCTGATTCGAGAAAAGACATGGACCGTCATGGTTTGGCATTAAAAGATAATATTGTTTGCGGCGCCGTCACGGATCGTTCGGGTTCAAGTGATATACTGTCACTAAAGGGTGAAGTACTGATCACTTTGAGTTGTCGCCCTAAGCAAACAATGAAGCAATTAAAGAATAAAAAGAAGAGTATCGATTTCCTTTTAAATTCAGAATTACCCTATGTGGTGACGACTAAAAAAGTTAAAGGTAAAGATCTGAGTTTGGTGATTCCTTCACTTTCAACGCACTCTTCTATTTGCGATCCTGATGCATAATTCTCACTTTTAGTGTGATCCTCTCTGCATTCTAACTTAACGTAGTCCTCTTGTTACCTACACTTACAAAACCCTACGTGTTTTGGTGGAAATGTTCTTTTTTTTTGCCAGAATAAGGTCCTGAGTCCGTAGGTCGTGAATTTTTGAAAAATGTAATGTGTAGGTGGCGACATGTCAGCAAATAGAATGAAAATTGAAGTGAACTTCTTAAAGGAAGGGATGTATATTGCCGACTTGGATTGTCCATGGCATAAAACCCCGTTCCCCTTACAAGGGTTTTATATTCGTAGTGATGATGATGTAAAGGCTCTGGCTGGCTATTGTAAGTTTGTGTTTGTGGATGAACGTAAATCCAGAGGGAAGCATACTTATGAAACACGAGTAGCTCAAAAAACTGTAAAAGAGAAAAATATAGTTGATATAGCCCAGAAAAAAGTTGAAGAAACGACTGCGCAAGTAGTGAAATTGCCACCTCTGGTGATTAAATCACCACAAAGCTATGAGGTAAAAAGCAATATTAAAAAAGAAGTCTCAAGGGCAAGTAAGCTTCATCAGCATGTGTATGAGGCGATAAACAGTGTTTTTGCTACGCTATACAATGGAGGTAAGGTTTCCATTGCTGAGACAGAAACGGTTGCACAAGGGATGGTTGAAAGTGTGGTTCGTAATCCTGATGCACTCGTTTGGTTAGCTAAAATGAATGAAGAAGATGTTTATAGTTACCAACATTGTGTTAAGTCCTCTATTTGGGCTTTAGTTTTTGGGCGTCACTTAGGGCTAGATAAAGCTTTGTTAAAAACACTGGCGATGGGCGCTTTATTGTCTCATATTGGAAAAACAAAATTATCCTCTGAGTTACGCGAAAATGCTGAAACACTGACAGGCGATGAATTAAGCGCTTATCAAAACTATGTTGGATTTGGCGTTGAAATTCTTGAAGGTATGGATAACTTACCCAATGGTGTGGTGTCTGTTGTTAAATTTCATCAGGAACGTCATAACGGTACGGGGTTTCCTCAGGGGGTAAGCGGTGGGCGTATTCCTCTGTTGGCAAAAATTGCAGGTTTGGTTGACTATTATCAGTCTTTAATTGGTCCTCGAGGTGAAGCTCAAGGTTTATCACCTTTGGAGGCCGTTTCAAAATTGTTTGAATTGCGTAATATTACGTTTCAAGAAGACTTGGTGGAACGCTTTATCGAAGCAGTTGGTGTTTATCCAACTGGTACATTGGTAGAGCTAAGCTCGCATGAAGTAGGAATTGTGACGGGGCATAATTTAGATCGTCGTTTATTTCCTAAAATTATAATTGTTCTGGATGATCATAAATACCCGCTAAAAGAAGCTAAAATTGTTGACTTAAAAGATTGGAATCAGAATAAAACTGGCGAAGATGGTCTTTATATTTCGGATAGCCTGCCAAAAGGTGCGTATAATATTAATGAAAATGAATATTTACTGACGGGGGCGAAATCTCGTTGGAGCTGGAAGCATTTTGCAGGGTCTTTAGCTTCTTAAATCAACCCTAGTCTCTTAAGTCAATATGAACCCCTGGAATAATAAATGAGTCGAGAATATTGCCCGAAATGTATGAAGGCGAGTTCGACGTGTATTTGCCAGTGGCTTCAAATCCAGGAAAATCAAACCCCCGTCCTGATACTACAACACCTTGATGAAGTAAAAAAAACACTTGGTACTGCGAAACTGGTTGAACTTGGACTTAAACAAGCAAAGGTGGTTTCCGGTATTAGCTTTTCAAAAGCTGAAAGCTATCAGCAACTTAGCCTGTTTAATGCTTTCAGTCCTATTCTCTTGTATGCGCATGCCATGAAAGCAAGTCCTTTTCATGTTGAACTTGATTTTGAAACACAGTTTACCATCCCGACTGACTTGTCTACACGCTTTGATTCCGTCATATTGTTAGACGGAACTTGGCGAAATACACGTGAGTTACTGCATCATAATAGTTGGTTACAAGCGTTACCTACCTTGGCATTAAAAAATGTAGAGGCGAGCAATTACCGTATTCGAAAGGCCGCGCAAGCGAATGCTTTGGCGACGATTGAAGCTGTGTCAGAGCTGCTGTCTGTTTTAGAGTGTCAATTTGATAAGGCTGCATTTTTACTGCCATTTAGAAAGATGATTGATGCACAGATTGATAAAATGGGCGCTGATGTTTATGCCCGAAACTACCATTCGTAACCTTTGTTCGTATTTTCTTCGCGTAACTATTGTTTGTAATTATCATTTGTTAAGAAGCTTGAAATCTGGACAAATGCCACCAATTATCTGTATTCAACTACCTGTATCTCAATCTGCATGTGTGCTTTATGTAGGGTTTGAGCTTTAAATTGAACTCTACTTTTAATTGAATTCTAGATGGGACTCTAAAATGACTAAAGCATTGGAAATATCCAAGTTATGTAAAACCTATGGTGGTGGCTTTCAAGCGCTTAAAAGTATCTCTTTTAGTGTTGATCAAGGTGACTTCTTTGCTTTACTTGGTCCCAATGGTGCTGGTAAATCTACAACCTTAGGTATTGTTTCATCCTTGGTGAATAAATCTTCCGGTAAGGTGAATGTTTTTGGTTATGATCTGGACAGTGACTTAGTGAAAGCGAAAACCTGTTTGGGCGTTGTGCCTCAAGAGTTCAATTTTAACCAGTTTGAAAAGGTGGGCGATATACTCATTACTCAGGCAGGCTATTATGGTATTCCTGCTTCACAAGCACAGGTGAACGCTGATTTTTACCTTAAAAAACTTGGCTTGTGGGATAAACGGGATATTCCTTCACGCATGTTGTCTGGTGGTATGAAGCGGCGATTAATGATTGCTAGAGCCCTGGTTCATAACCCCAAATTACTTATTCTTGATGAGCCTACAGCCGGGGTTGATATTGAATTAAGGCGTTCAATGTGGGCCTTCTTGCAAGAACTAAATGAGCAAGGCACAACGATTATTTTAACCACACACTATCTTGAAGAGGCTGAATCACTTTGTCGCAATATAGCGATTATTGACCAAGGTGAAATTCTTGAAAATACCAGTATGAAGTCTTTGTTAAAGACTTTGAATGTTGAAACCTTTATTTTGGAAATCGATAAAACTTTAAGTGATGCACCTGTGCTTGCTGGTTTTGATACACGTATTAATTCTGATGGGGCCCTGGAAGTTGATGTACGCAAAGACCAGAATATGAGCCAATTATTTGAATGTTTAGCGCCTTTTGATTGGGTAGTGACGAGTATTCGGAGTAAGTCTAATCGACTTGAAGAATTGTTCTTAGGCCTACTTCGAAAAGATAAAACCGATAATGAGCAAGGAAACGCAGCATGACAGCCAGGAAAGTATGGATTGCATTTACAACCATTGTGATGAAAGAAATCCGCCGTTTTATGCGTATCTGGGTACAAACCTTGTTGCCTCCAGCCATTATGATGGCGCTGTATTTCGTTATTTTTGGCAATTTGATTGGTTCAAGAATTGGTGAAATGGGTGGCTTTGATTATATGGAGTTTATTGTGCCAGGTTTAATTATGATGTCGGTGATCACTAACTCTTATGCAAATGTGGTGTCATCTTTTTTCGGGATGAAGTTTCAAGGGAGTATAGAAGAAATATTGGTTTCTCCTGTGCCTAACTGGGTGGTGCTCAGCGGGTATGTTATGGGTGGGGTTGGGCGCGGTTTGGCTGTTGGTTTTATTGTGACGCTTTTATCTTTAGGTTTCACTGATTTACATATTGAACATATTGGTGTTACGGCTTCAGTGATCTTTTTAACCGCTGTACTGTTTTCATTAGGCGGATTCATTAACGCTATTTATGCAACTAAGTTTGATGATATTTCAATTGTACCTACGTTTATTTTGACACCCCTAACTTATCTAGGGGGTGTTTTTTATAGTATCACTTTATTGCCTGAGTTTTGGCAGGTCGTTTCAAAGTTCAATCCTATTCTTTATATGGTGAATACCTTCCGGTATGGCATTCTGGGTGTGAGTGATGTGAGTGTAGTGTTTGCTTACAGTATGATTATTGGTTTTATTGTATTGTTGTTTTCATTTTCATTGCATTTATTAAACAAGGGGCAGGGCATTCGTGCTTAGCGCTATTGTTTAATTTTAGGTAGTTTGTTTTATTAGATAATAGTCGGGTTTTAAATATATGACAGAAGCAAATAAAAGCCAGCTAGGTAAAGATACGATCTACGATAGCCCATATGATCCTGGCTTACTTTTCCCGCTTTCAAGAGAAGATAATCGTGCCAGCTTAGGCTTGTCTTCGGAGCTTGCCTCAGGCTTGCCCTTTCATGGGCAAGATCTCTGGACCTGTTATGAGCTTTCCTGGTTAGATTTACGGGGTAAGCCTTGTGTCGGGATTGCTTCTTTTCGTTTTCCTGCCGACAGTCCGTTTATGATTGAGTCCAAGTCATTCAAACTATATTTGAACTCATTAAATCATGAGAAGTTTATAGATATTAAGGCTTTAATTCGTACCTTGAAGAGCGACTTGGGCGAAGCGGCGGGTATGCCTGTTTTTGTGAATGTATGTGATGTTCGTGATGAGAGGAATGATGTTAAGCAGTCTGTAGTGACTGATGTATTGAATAAAAAACAATTTGAATGTGTAGATGATATTGAAGTGGGTGATTTTGAATATCTGCCCAATGCAGAGCTGCTGAGTTTAGAGGGAGGGGCAAATGAATTGTATGGGGGCTTTTTATGTTCTCATTTACTGCGCTCAAATTGTCCAGTGACAGGGCAACCAGACTGGGGAAGTGTTTATATTCACTATCGTGGACCAAAAATAAATAGTGAGAGTTTTCTGCGCTATATTATTTCATTCAGGCAGTGTCAGGATTTTCATGAACACTGCGTGGAAAAGATCTTTACTGATCTGTTGGATAAGTGCGCTTGTAGATCTTTGAGTGTTTATGCTCGTTATACCCGGCGGGGAGGCTTGGATATCAATCCTTATCGAGCAACACCTGATTTGTCGTCAGTTGCGGATGATATTCGCACGGCTCGTCAGTAGGCTGTTTGTTACTCATCCTTTAGCTTCTCGGCAGCGCGCTCTAGAGCGCGTACGATTGGTTCCTTGTCTTTGCCGGTGATTTTATCGGTATCAAGATACATGGCAAAACCTTGCGCTTCGTGTTCGATAAAGCTTTGTCCTGAGCCAATGTCTCGTCTGAAGTCAACAATTTGATAAATCGGTACGGGACGGGCAAAGCCTTTAACAGAAATTTCGCCTTTATCACGACACATCACTTTATCTTTTACAAGTGCAAATGTTTCATAGGAGATTAAGATCTCACCGGGCTCAGAAAGAGCTTCAAGTCGTGAAGCCAGGTTTACTTCTTTGCCGATAATAGTGTAATCCATACGGTTTTCTGCGCCAAAATTTCCTACTGTCGTGTAGCCGGTGCTGATGCCTATGCGAATTTGGAGTGGGGTTTTGATCCCTTGGCTTTGCCATTTTTGACGCAGAATTTTCATGTGTTTACGCATTTCAATCGCCATAGATACACATGCCAGGGTGTCTTCTTTTGCGCCACGGCTAGTCGGGTCACCAAAGAAAATCATAATGCTATCACCAATAAATTTATCAATGGTGCCGCCATATTTTAAGGCAATTTGAGACATTTCATTAAAGTAAGTGTTCAGTAAGTCCGTTAGGCTTTCCGGTTCCATTTCTTCTGCTAACTCGGTAAAACCCTTAATATCGGAAAAGAAGATGGCGAGTTTTTTTCGTTGTGTTTCCAAGCGCACATCACGTTCGCCGGTAAATATGGACTGCCATACCTGAGGAGATAGGTACTTGGCTAATTTATGAGATAAAGAAATAGATGATTCGCGTTGTTGCTGGATTTGTGACTTTGCTTTGTGGAGCGCTGCAGCCTGTTTATGGGTGTAATAGGCGGTTACGGATACGTATAATGCAGCCCCCAGAGCAGCTACGACTTTAAGTAGTGTCGGAGCTTCGTCGGCAAATTCAATTCCGAAAATTAAAGAACTGACGACCATAGAGATAAACATAGCCAAGTGGCCTAGGAGCCAAGTTCGCATACTTCCGACTACAATAAAGCTAAAGCTAGCCATGAGTAAGGCGAATAAACTTGCAGTCACACTAAAATTATAAAGTACGATAATCAGGCCAGCCAGAGCGCCATCGATGAGTAGTGTATTTTCACGCGTAGTACTGCTTTGGTCTAATTTAAAATGACGGATAATAAAGTAGAGAATGTGAGGCCAAAGTAGCGACACAGGGATAGCCCAAATCAATCGTTCGTCAAAATGCTCTGTTAAAATACCAGTGGCCATAGTGATGCTGGTAATTAGATATGCCAGAATTCGCCCATTATAAGCCGGCATGACTGACGGCGGGGAGTCTATATTCGAAACAGTTTTTTCTGGAATCATATACTACATTTTTAGTGTGCTTTAATGGGCACATCTAAACCCTAAAAAATGATGATCAATCGTTTTATGAATTGTTTGTTATGTCAAAGTGTTAAATAAACACTTTGCTGAAATAACGAATGACATGGAAACTCAGCGCGTCAGATTATCAGTTCCTAAGGGTGTAGACAAATTTTAGGTGGAATACTCTAACTATATCTGAATGATAAAGCAGAAAAGGAACAAGGAATGAATACTGAATTAATAGAATTAATGTGTCGTCGAGTGTCTTGCCCCAGGTTAGAGTTGCCAGTTCCTTCGGCTGAAATACTGGAAAAAGTTTTTCAAACCGCGCTTCGTGCGCCGGACCATATGCTCTTACGACCTTGGCGTTATTTAATTGTTCAGGGAGAAGCTAGGAAGCGTTTAGGTGAGATGTTTTGTGATGCGGCTGTATCGGATTCAGTGGGTCTAAGTGATATTCAATGTGAAAAGTATCGTGCAATGCCATTAAGGGCGCCCATGCTACTTGTCGGGATAGCTGAAAATAAAAAGCATAAAAAAGTGCCTGTAGAGGAGCAAGTTATTTCTTGTGGTGTGGGTATGGCGTATATGTTGCTGGCACTTCAGGCGGAAGGTTATGGTGGGATGTGGCGCACAGGGCCCATGGCGCAACATGAACTTGTGAAGCAGGGTTTAGGTGTTAAAAAACATGAATCTTTGGTGGGCTTTCTTTATTTAGGTACGCCCAAAGGTGAAATGAAAGCAGTTCCTGAGTTATCCGTTGCTGATTATTTTAAAGAGTGGGGTGTTTGATATTTTTTATTCCTGAAAAGGAAAACTCTTGCCGTTGAATTTGGTTTGAGTATTTGTAAGTTGTTGATATTTATATATAAGAAAACATGGCACTGCAATTGCTAATAGAATAATAAATAAAATAGTTGGCCTTCTTGGCTGGCTCTATTTGTTTCGAATGTTGTTTGGTGCTGGTGTGCCAATAGGTCGGAATAAGCAGGAGATAAAATGGCAATTTCATTTGAAAACGCATTAGGCATACATCAAAAGGCCCTTGAAGTCAGGGTTCAGCGGGCAGAGGTGCTGGCAAATAATTTGGCAAATGCCGATACGCCGGGCTTCAAAGCACGTGATATAGATTTCAAAGCTGTGTTGGGTGGCGTTCAGGCTGGTCAGCAAATGGGTGAGCAGTTAACTATGACAACCACGAACGGAAAACATTTGCCCACAAGTGGTAATGATGGGGTGCCTGACGCGAATGAATTGCTATACCGAACACCTAAGCAGCCTTCAGTTGATGGTAATACCGTCGATACGCAAGAAGAGATAGCTGAATTTACCAAAAATACCATGCAGTACCAGGCCAGTTTTCAATTTTTAAGTGGTCGTTTTAAATCCCTGAATAATGCCATTCGTGGTGAATAACTTAACTGAGCAATTTGTTCTGTAAACGAGGTGAGTAACGATGTCACTAACAAATATATTTGATATTGCTGGTTCTGGTATGGCTGCACAGTCTATTCGTCTTAATACTACGGCAAGTAACATCGCTAACGCTGACAGTGCAAGTAGTAGTGAAGGTGATGTGTATCGTGCAAGAAAACCTGTTTTTTCAGCGATTCAGCAGGATGTTATGGCGCAAGCTATGGTGGGGAGTGGGGGTGAATTGTCGGCCTCAACTGGTGTGCAGGTGCAAGGAATTATAGAAAGTGATGCGCCTTTGGATATGCGTTTTCAGCCGGACCACCCTATGGCGAATGAACAGGGTTATGTGATGTACCCGAATGTGAATGTGGTGGAGGAGATGGCGGATATGTTATCAGCCTCAAGAAGCTTTCAAACCAATGTCAGTATTATGGATTCAGCAAAAACCATGATGCAGCGATTATTAACTTTAGGCCAATAAAAGCGGAGTAAATTATGACAGATATTAGTAGCACTAATTCCGCCAGTGATGTACTTACTGACTATCGTTACGAGCCAAAGGTAGAGGCGTCGGGTAGTAATGATTTAGGTAAAAACCAATTTATGGAGTTGATGATTGCGCAAATGGAAAATCAAAATCCATTGGAGCCTCAGGATAACGGCGAGTTTATTTCTCAATTGGCTGAGTTTTCTTCGTTGGAGGAAATGCAAAAGCTGACGGGAACGGTTGACAGCTTTGCTACGCAGTTTCAATCAACTCAAGCCTTGCAGGCGTCTGCAATGGTGGGCAGAACGGTATTAGTGCCTGGCACTGAGTCCCCACTAAGCTCTGATGGCACAATTAGTGGCATTGTTGAATTGCCGGAAAGTACTGGGGCATTAAAAGTAAGTATTTTTAATGTCTCAGGTGAGTTGGTAAATACTTTTAATATGGGGCAACAGGTTGCCGGTTCTGTTCCTTTTGTTTGGGATGGAACGAATAGTGAGGGTGAGTATATGCCTTACGACCAATATACATTTAAAGTTGAGGCAAATCAGGGGGGGGAAGTGAAGCAAATAAATACCTTGCTTTCTGCCAATGTGAACAGTGTTTCAATTGGGCAGAGTGGTGATATTACGCTTAATTTATCTGGCATGGGGTCGATCCCGCTGGAAAATGTGCGTGAAATTAATTAGTGGGAGTTCTTTCGTAGGTTTTCCTTGGTAAGGGCTCTCTAATCGAGAGTCAGTGAAATTAAATAATTATACAGAAGAGGTGTCACATGACATTTAACGTTGCGCTAAGTGGGTTGAGAGCATCCGCCACAGAGTTGGAAGTCACCGGTAATAATATTGCGAATGCGAGTACGGTGGGGTTTAAGTTGTCTCGTGCAGAGTTTGGTGATGTATACGCCAATAGTTTTTTGGGTGGTGGTAGTGCTGGAACTGGGGATGGTGTTTCTGTTCAGAATGTACGACAGCTTTTTAGTCAGGGGAACGTGAGCTTTACAGATAATAGTTTGGATTTGGCGATTACCGGTAATGGTATGTTTGTGCTGAGTGATCAGGGTGAGGCAAAGTATTCGAGAGCGGGTCAGTTTGGTGTTGATAAAGATGGCTTTATGGTGAACAACACTGGGATGCGGGTTCAGGGTTTTCAGGCAGATTCTAGTGGTACGGTGTCAGGGGTTTTGGGGGATTTGGTTGTTGAGGCGAGTGACCTGCCTCCGGCTCGAACAAGTGACGTGGAGGCGGTATTAAATTTAGATTCTTCAGAAGAGGTTTTGACTCAAAGTGGTTCGACTGTGAATTCGAATGGATCTGTTATTGGTGTGGTGCAAGCGGGAACTGGGAATGGTTACTTGAGTCAGAGTATTGATGTGACCTTTGCTGATGGTACGACGACTCAGGTGGTGACGGGGGCTGGTACAAGTGCTGGAGCGATTGCTTCTCAGTTTGGCGTTTTGGATGGCGTTGATGCTTCGGCGACGACAACGGCAACAATTATCTCGGGTTCGTTTACAACGACAGGTACTATGACGGTGACGTTAAATGGTATTAATTTTCAGCCGATTGGTACGAATACGCAGGAACGTTTGGCTGATTTGGGGACTAAAATTAACTCATCATCATTGGTGGGGGTCACGGCAGTCATTGTGCCTGCAACCGGAGATTT
>Ga0105348_1001795_pt1 | contig 13796 bp, 8 predicted proteins | sample EN8Hudsemesocosm_2_FD_83504 | JGI IMG/M metagenome (GOLD analysis project Ga0105348, IMG submission 83504) | Methane-oxidizing microbial communities from mesocosms in the Hudson Canyon - EN8C Hudson Canyon | ecosystem: Environmental > Aquatic > Marine > Cold seeps | place: Hudson Canyon... | reverse complement strand
TTTGTATAAGAGGCCAATAGAGTCTTCGTGTTTCTATATTATTTTCCAGTAGTTTTTCAAAGACTTCACCTATGTTTGCTTGGTCGAGCACAAAGTACAATGAAGCTGGTACATGCTGGTTTACACCTTCCTGAAATGTAATAGGGAGGTTTTCATTTAAAAATAAATCTGTATAAGATTTTAGTATATTTCTTCGTTTTTCCTTTATATCTGTAAGGCGGTCCAGTTGTGCTAATCCAACGGCGCAATGGTATTCACTGATTTTTGCATTGGTGCCTGATAGAAGTATCGAGCGGTTCGGTTCAAAACCAAAATTGGATGCTTTTTTTATACTGGTAGCATCTTCTTTGGTTCGACTTACTATCAAGCCTCCTTCGCCTGTGCCTAGTGGCTTTGTTGCGTGCAAACTAAAAGCATAAATGAGGCTGTCGTCAATAGGTTGACTTAGAAGGGCGGCAGCAGCATCTATAATAATAGGGGTCTTTTTTGTGTTATAAAATTCATTCCAGTCGGTATTTGATATAGGCATACCAAATACCGCGACAGGTACGATAGCCTTTATATCATGTAGTTGCATGCATCGTTTGGCAATCGTTGGAGTAAGCTGCCAGCTATCTTTATTAATATCAGATACTACTGGTGTTAGGTCTGCATTTAAGATCGCTTGTACGGTTGCTGGAAAAGTAAAGCTGCTTGTTAGTACTTTTGAACCTTTGGGGAGTTTAAGGCTCCTTAAAGCAAGCTCAATTGCTGAAGTGCCAGATGAAACAAGTGTTAGCCTGTTGGTATTGATACCATTAAAGCACTCATCGGCAAGACGTTGCCTAAATAAGTGGTAAAGTGGGCCAAAATTAGAGTACCAGTGATTAGTTTCAATTTCTTTTAAATAAGGGATCAAACTCTCTGTTGAGGGCATATCTGGAATTAAATAAGAAATCATAGTATCACCGCTAATTGTTATTGATTCTAACTCTTTATTTAAGCAATATTTGAACCTTGTTAAAAGGTGGTTGAATTTTATTACTAAATCATTCTATTTTATCGGCATATTTTCGTTAATGTTTAAAATATAGTGGGTATATGATGTATTGGTTTAGAATTCTTTTGATTTGAGTCGCGTTTTGTATGAAGTAGGAAAGTGTATGAAATTTATTTTTTTAATGTGCTCTGAACGTTCCGGAAGTAATTTTATTACTCGACTATTGAATGGACATCCAGAAATATGTGGGCCGGCACCTAAACATTTGCTTAATCCTTTATTAAGAAACGTATACCGATATGGAGACCTAACCGTTGATCATAACTGGAACGCACTCCTTGAGGATGTCTCTAACCTATTGGAGTGTGGTTTTACGGAATGGAATACTTCTTTTACTATTGAAGAGCTTAATAACTTATCAACAGATAGGCGTTTGGCTGAACTTGTTAAAGGAATATATGAGACTGAAGCGAAAAGTCTAGGTAAGTCTTTGGTTTTTATTAAAGAAAATCACTGTCACCTTTATATGGAAAACCTGATTAATATTTTTCCTGATTCTAGTTTTGTATATTTGGTGAGAGACCCTAGAGATATGGCTTTATCCTGGAAGAAGAATCGTTCAATTAAAGGGGGCGTTGTTCAGGCTGCCACTGCCTGGAAGGATGATCAGGTTAATTTTTCAAAATATTTCAATGTGTTACAGCAGCAGAATAAAGGGTTTTTCTTAAGTTATGAGGAGTTGGTGAATGAAACAGAGGTTGTGCTGCCTAATTTATGCAAGTTCTTGAAGGTGGATTACTGCTCTACAATGCTGGATTTTCATGAGGATGAATTGAATATCAAAAATGCTTCAAAGCAAGATGCGTGGAAAAACCTATCAAAAGCGGTAATGAAGGGAAATACAGATAAGTATAAACAAGAGCTTACTAACAATGAAATTCGTTGTATTGAATCTATTCTTAGATATGATATGCATTTTTTTGGTTATTCATTGGTAAGCCATGAAGACGATCTAAATATGGTAACTCAAGCTTGTATTGAAAACTTGAATCAAGTTGAGTTAAGTTCATTAGTCGAAGAGCAATCTGAACCAGTAAAAGCGGTAAATAGGGCAAAAACCAGTTTTTACCAGCGAAGACTGGACGATATTAATGACAATTATCTAAGTAAGTCTTAATCTCTTCGGCTGAACTCCACATCATTACGTCAATGATTGATAGGCCTGGCTGAAATATATAGTCACCCGTTTTATATTTCATGGTTTTATGTTTATTTATTATGAGGTCAATGTTGGCGTTTTGAAATTTTTCTTTATTGAAAAGTTTACATCCGCCCTCCGGGTTTATATATGTGGAAGCGCCCGTTTGTTTGCATATTTCAAAAGCCCAATCCCCAGCTAGATTTACCTTAATTTCAAGTTCATGGTCATGTTGATACTCAATAATCGATAACTGTATACCGAGATAGCTGCATGTTGTTTGAAGGGATGCGATGTTAAGCTCTGTTAATGATTCTGTATTTTTTGATAAAGCCATTTTTACCACGTCGATAGTTTCGTGATAGTAAGGTGCATTATTTTTGTAATGTTCTAATTTACTCAAAAGTGATCTTTTCCACTGAGTAGTTTTATTAATACGGATTTCGTCAAATCTGGTATGCAAAGAGTGCTTTTGTGTAGGAACTGTTAAATAGCACCAATCTTTTTTGTTAGTGTGAAGGACTCTGTTACGGTTACCCCAACCTCTTTTTATATATTGGCAATGACTAAATACAACCCAGTTGTCGCATCGATTTATTAGGTCGAAATATCCTAGGTAGGGAAAGAAATAAGGTTGCATGATGCCTAGTTTCATTTCTAATGATCTCGTTATTTATGAATTTTCAGTCATTTGGTAGGCTGAAATGGCCTCTTTTAAAGAAATGTTAACCATTGTCCATTGTGTTGTTTTTGTTAGCTCAAGTGGCACTTTTATTTTTGTAGGTAGAGCGGGTACTCTCAGCCTTAGCTGGTTCCATAGGTCATCACTGTCATCGCAAAATTGTTCATAGTCAATGTTGATGTATCTACTACTATCAAGTTTGTTTAATGAACTCTCAATAGCCCTATTTGTATAAAATACCTGCCCTGCTACTTGTTGGAGAATTGGTTTATTTAAAAGCCATTTATACTCTTTAGGACGAGCGGAATACCATTTTGAAATGTCGTTATAGTAGGTGAATCGCGCTTTCAGTAATGACTGCATATTCATAATAGGGTCACGTCTCAAAAATATGAAAATAGCTTTTGGAAATAATGAGGCCAAAATATCAATATCATAGTTGAGTAGTAATCCCTTCATTACAAAAGGTTTTTGGTTGAAATTAACAAGTGATAGAAGTTCATTTCTGAATTGTTCAAGCCTTAAAGTATTGTTTCTTTGTTTCTTGCTTAGAGGTTGCGGGGTACTAATTGGAAAAAAACGTCTCCAGAAATACCAGAATTCATTCGCTTGGAGTGCACCTTTAGTTTTTCCAAGAGATGATTCAAGGTTTAAGTTAACCGACAGATCAGATAGCTGGTCATCAAAATCAAATTCAGGATCGGTTAGGAGTTGTTGAATTTTTGCTCCTACTAGTGGTGCTTCATAAAACCTGGAAAGTAAATTAGTAGGGTAGGCAAAATGCCCTGTGGCAGCTAACCATTGCAATAATACGGTAGTGCCTGATCTAGGGTTGCCGACAATAAAAAGCAGAGGCAAATCTTCGATAATTTTATCATCAATTAACTTGCTATTAAGGGGATTAAAAAGCTTGTTAATCTCGTGTAAAAAACCTTCTTTTCTCTCTTGGTTTACTTTTTTATTATTGTTCTGATTCTTCATTCTGAAACCGCTTCTTTAAGGCTTGAAACTACTTGTGTCATATCGTTTAGGTTGAGTCTTTGATCGCAAGGAATTGTTAGGATGTGATCTGATAATTTATGTGCAGAAATGAAGTTAGAATCAACAACATCTTTAAGAGGCCAGTGTACAGGGCAGAAGATTTTATTTTTGTAGAGAGTTTGTTGTATTTTATCTCTTTTCTGCAGGTATACAGGAAACCCGAGAGGGGCGGAGTCGTCCGGAATTTTTTTAAAAAGTGCTATATTTGAAAAACTACTTAATAATAAATTATAATTATCACGCCTTATTTTTGCTTCGACAGTTTGTCTACTGCTGGATTCAATAAATAATTCAATGAAGCTCATAGAAACACCTATGTTCCCAATAGGCATCATTGATTCAAGCTTTTTTCCCTGTTTAAACCATTGCTGAGAGTCGCAGTAATTGCGTTTATTGTCCCATTCTGAACGGAGTTTAGGGGCTTCTAGTGCCTGTTTTTCTAAATTAGAGTCAGGTGGGGTGGTCTTGATAGAGAATAGTCGCGTATCACCGGTTGAGCCCTTAGAAACTAATAGGGCGCAACTTGGAATTCCTGTGCTTTTTCTAGGGTTATAAAGCGTTATGTCTGCATTGACGTTGATGGAAGGTTTTAAAGAAGCATGGCTAAGATCCAACAGCGAAGTTGCTCCTTTTTGTTGTATTTTTTTTGTTAGCTCTAAGTTAGGGTTTAGGCCGAAATAGTCAATGATAATGACAAGGTCACCAGGTGTAAGAGTTTCAATGAAGTGGGCGTCTTCCAGTTCTAAATTAATGTCAATCGGGTAGAATTTATATTTACATCCGGTTTTTTTTACAGCATCGACAATAGTGTGGCATAAAAAACTTGGCAGCCAGACTGTTTTTGGCTGAAGGGAATTAACAAAAGTGAAGATAGCACTTCGGCCATTAAAGAAGTATTTATGAGGCTGATTGCCCCAAAATGGTTTTATTAGACTTCTTTTTTCCTGAGGTGAAGTGCCGAACAACCCTCCAACAATATGATGACTGAAGTTTTTCATGAAACTGCAGGTTTTGTTTTTTCATTTTCCATAACCCAATTAATTGCTTTAATAAAAAAGTGTTCTTCATGATTAACTTTTTGGTTAAAGAACAGCTCATAAGGTTTCTGGTTTAAAATATATTCTGATAGTTTTGCTCTTTCCTTATCATCATGAATTAAATAAATAGCGTTAGCTAAAACGTCTGCTTCAGATTTTGCTTCAAGCAGTTCCGGTAGGTTTAATTTGCTTAGGTTGTTCAAGTCAGTAAAAGAGGCAAAGTCACTTTGATCTGAATAGAAAATTTTAGGAATACCCAAAAGTGTCAGGTCAATATTTGTATTAGAACCACCAAAAGGAAATGTACCTATAGCGAGATCGCAAATCGAGAGGTTTTCCATATACTCTTTATAGGGAGCTGCGGGATGAATAACAAAGTTGATAAGAGATTCGTTACGTAAAGATTTCTCAAATGCAGTAAGTGATTCGCCATGTTTATTTATCATAAAAAAATGAAATTCTACTGGAACTGAAGAGTTGGTTTGTATGATTCCGCAAAGATCGATGAAGTTTCGGGTAATTTTTAATAACGAACTGTTAATCGCTATACGCACTACATTATCTAGAATTTTCTGTGGGACAACATTTTCAAGTTCTGGGTGTGGGTGAGAATAGTTATATTCGTCATGGAACGGGGTTACTTTTTCCATACAAAATTTCTGGTAATCATAGCCTGCCGGATATCTTGTTACTACACCAAAATCAATGTGCTCTGAAAACGCTGATGCAGGGTGCCCATAAGTCATCATCTGATATTTTGCGAGTCGCATATTGGCTAATGGTATTGTCCATTTTGCCATTCCAAGAGAGGGGTAAATAATTAAGTCAGGTTTTAGTGACGATATTTTTTTTAGAGTATCGACAGTATTTTCTGCAGAATCTATGACAGTTACTACGTTGTCCACAGCATCCAAAATGGCTTCATCGTAGTCATTTTCAGCACTGACCAAGGTGACATTATATTTGGCGCTCAGTTCAGCTATTCGTGTGAAATAACAGCGAAACATGGCATGTTTTGAGTTTAGCTTTTCAGAAAGAATGACAACTCTTTTTATTTCTTTAGTTTTATCAATATACGTACTAATTTTTTTATTCAAGCCTGGGGGGGCTATTTTAGACACCCATGCTGCGACGGCTACGTTGATGGAACGTTTAATTTCATGTCGTGCTTTTTTATCCTGATAGGAGCATAGCATCCAGGGGCCTGTGGATAATTCAACGGCAGTTGAGTCAAATGTCATTTTTTGTATTAATGAGTGGGCCTCTGCTATCTTGTTGAAATTGTTTTCAATGCGTTTGTTGTATGCGTAGTGATGAGAATAAAGTAAGCCCAGGTACCAGTACATCCCGAAGGTGGGAATAGCGTTTACTAGTTGCTCTGTTTGGAATGGTATTTGGCTGTTCAAGGTAAAACAGGTGTAAAGAAATTTGATGTCTTGTTCCGTTTTAAGGTTCAAGGTGTTATTGCTATCTAATAGCCCTCTGTTAAATAAGATGTGGTCCATGCTTCCATAGCAGCTCAGGTAGAATATGTTTGATATATGTGTTTTCAAAATAATGATATGGATTAGTAGTACATCATTAGGCACATGTTCATTGTCTGATAAGTAGGTTGTGATAGTGGCAGCAAGTCGGCTGTATAAATTTAATTTTTCGGTAAAGGTTGTTTTGTTATTAAAAGGTATTAGTCCAATGTGTGAGTATTCATCTTTGCCTTCAGTGTTGGTCTGTAGGGTCGATTCAACTCCCCCGTGAAGGTCGATAAACTCTAAGAGTGATATTAAATACTTTTCAAATTTTATATAGTCCCTTCGAGCAATCGATTGCTCAATATCAAATAGAGTGAAAGCAAGTGACGTAGGCTGTTGGGACATTGGATGGCTGCCAAAATTGTTAGGGTTGAGTAGGGCGTTAAAATTAAAGCATACAGTATTTTAAACTAATTCTAGTGTAGAAAGGGGGGCAAAAATGACATGCAATTTTAATTGCATGCCATATTTTAGCTATTTTAACCTTGAAGTAACTGAAGTACTTGCTGAGGTTGTCCATTTGCCTGAGACAGAATTGATAAGCCTGCCTGTTGCAGTACTTGTGAACGTGATAGTTCAGCTGTTTCTGCAGCGAAGTCTGCATCTCTGATTCGTGAGCTTGCTTCAGTAAAGTTCTCTGCAGCGATTGCTTGGTTTGTCATGGTAGACTCAAAGCGGTTTTGAATTGCACCTAAGTTAGCTCTTTGAAAGTTGATTGTTGTCAGTGCATTATCAACAGCGGCAAGTGCGAGAATGGCTCCTTCTGATGTTGAGATGTCGATATCCTGAATAAGCTGACCACTCTCAGATGAGCCGAAGGTGCCTATATCAAAGCCTGTTTGCTGAATGTTTCCAGTGATTGATGAAAGCTCAATGCTTCCTGCAGAGGATAATGATATTGAACTACGAGTTAAGCCAGTTGCTAGGCCAGAGTTGCCTGTTATGCCTACAAGAGCGCCGACATCGATATTTCGTCCATCTTCTGCTATCAGTCTGAATGTTGCGCCGAATGCTTCTGCGCTAACGCCTGATTGACCTGCTTTGTTGTTGATTGCTGATATAACGGTGTTTTGAATGTCTGTTACTGAGTCTGATGCGCTATAAGATATATTGATTTGCACACCATTAATCGTTACGTTTCCAGTTTCCGCAGCAACAGATATTGCTCCACCGTTTGAAATAGTTTTATTTACTTCAGCTGTTACGCCAGTACGATCGCTTACTTTGTTAATTGCTTCGGCTTTTGAAATAGCACTTGCATCTTGGTTTGCACTCGACGATGTGTCAAAAGAGGATTGTGAAGGGCCTACCGGTACGCCATTAATAACAATGTCACCGGTAGTAAGTGCATTTGCACCTACTTGCGCACTGATTGCACCACTGTTACTACCGCTAAACTCACCTACCGCCATTCCAGCATTTGAAATGTTGCCCGTTGTTGAGTCTAGCTCAATAGGGCTTCCTTCAGTTGAAATTAGGGTGAATGTACCAGCATAAACAGTTGCGGTTGCAAGACCTAAGGTATTTGTTGCAGCTGCACCACTGTCTTCAAGTATTATGTTTCGACCATCTTCAGCAACAAGTTGAATACCTACTGTGGGGTTGCCATCAAAAATAGCCGTTACGCCGGTTTGTCCCGAGCTTAGATTAATTGCATTAGCAACGTTTTGAAGGTTGGCTATATCTTCAAGATTTGCGCCTGTTGAAATATCGATTACGATATTATTAATAGTAATGTTTGAGTTGACTGTAGCGCTGGTATAGGCAGTACCAACGGTAGATGTTTCATTTACGACTGCGGTTATCCCTGTTTCTTCAGAGACTTTATTGATTGCTGCAGCTTTTGCAATGGCGCTTGCATCTTGATTGGCACTAGAAAATGCATCATCAGTGCCACTGGAAGCACCAATTGCTATACCGTTAATAACTAAATCGCCAGCAGCCATTGGGTTATTGTCAGCATCTGATGTGATACCGTCACCTAAGGCTGAGCCAAGTTGATCAACTGTTGCACCTTCAATACTTACGGAAACATTTTCACCTTCATTTGCCCCTATTTGAAAAGTGACGCCTGAAAATGATCCATCTAGTAATTTGGTGCCGTTAAAGTTAGTTTGATCTGATACGCGCTTTATTTCAGCTTTTAGTTGTTGAACCTCTTGATCAAGTGCTTGTCGATCAATTGAACTGTTGGTACCGTTAGCAGATTGGAGTGCCAAGTCTCTAATTCGAAGCAGGTTGCTGGTGATAGACCCTAATGCGCCCTCAGCAGTCTGTGCCAAAGATACACCGTCACCCGCATTTCGAATGGATACAGTCAGGCCTCGTATTTGAGAGTCAAAACGGGTTGATATTGCCAAACCGGCTGCATCGTCTTTGGCACTGTTTATGCGTAGACCAGAGGATAACCTCTGTAAGGCAGTTTGGTTTGCCGATTGAGATCTATCCAGGTTTCGCTGTGCGTTTATTGATGCAATGTTGGTATTGATGATTTGAGGCATTTGTATGCTCCTGCTTATCTTCTATACCGGTGGACAGCATTCCATAGTAATAGGATGAGTTACAACCGGCTACATTATTAAGTTTTTGTTCGTAATATGATGAGCTAAATTTCCATCATGATTATCCTTGGTTTTGTAAAAGCATTAGCCGTGCCAACTTCACTATATTTCGTTTAAGCTATTGAAATAATGGTATTTATTGTTCTAGTAATTATATTGTTTAAAGTTATTTTTGATTAAAATTTAACTATGGGCAAGCAATTGCCGCTTTTAAAAGAGTCGGCTGTAAGCAGGGAGGTTACTTTATATACATTTTGTAACATTCTTTTTTAAATTAATTCTAAAGATATATTTGAATGTGCCGTTAAGTTGATTAACTGGTGATGCGCACTGCGTTCAAAAAGAATTGCGAGCACGCGTTGGCCTTATTCAATCAGATCATGATTGTTAATTTGATCGGAGAAGCGAAATGCCTCAAATAGTAAATACCAACATAGCGTCACTGAACGCACAGCGTAATCTAAATAAATCCCAGAATGAACAAAGTGTAGCGTTACAGCGTTTATCTTCGGGTTTGCGAATCAACGGCGCAAAAGATGATGCGGCGGGTTTGTCTATATCAAACCGTATAGATGCTCAGGTTCGTGGTCTTGATGTTGCGAATCGAAATGCGGGGGATGGTGTATCACTAGCGCAAACAGCTGAAGGGGCGCTTAATAGTATTACAGGTTCTTTACAGCGTATGCGTGAATTGGCGCTTCAATCTGCTAACGGGTCAAACTCTTCAATAGAGCGTGCATCCATCCAGGAGGAGGTTGAGCAACTTAAGTCTGAAATATCAAGTATTTCTGAAAAGACAAACTTTAATGGTACGAAGTTGCTAGACGGCTCGTTTCAAAAGACTACTTTTCAAACGGGGGCAAATATAGGGGATAAAATTGATGTCTCTATTTCTGAAATTTCAGAATCGACATTAGGTGTGGCAGCTACCTCCGGCCTCTCTTCAGTTTCATCCACTGATGCTAGAGCAGCAATGGCAGCTGGTGACTTGGTTATTAATGGGTTTGCGGTAGGTGCTGCGTCTGCGGGTAAAGATGGCGCCTCTTTTACTGATCAGAACCTTAGTTCTATTGCGATGGCTGCTTCTATAAATGATGTGTCTGACTCGTCTGGTGTTACGGCTACTGTTAATGCAACATCCACTGCGGGTACCGAAGTTGCTCTTGTTGCTGCTGGAGCGATTGTGACAAATATTAATGGTACTGCTATTACGGTGAGTGGTTCTGGAGATGCTGATAATCTTTCTGCAGACTTGCAAGGTGTTGCGGATCAAATTAATTTACATTCTGGTGAGACGGGCGTGACTGCATCTATTGATGTGAATAACCTTCAGCAAGGTGTACTGCTAACGGCGGAAGATGGGCGAAATATTGATGTTGCAGGTGCGGCGGCAACTACGGTTGGGCTTGCGGCAGTTGATACTTATGTAGGCTCTTTTACCTTGGTGTCTGATGATGGTAGTGACATCGTTATCACAAGTAATACTGGCGCATCTCTAGAGAATACGGGTCTTGAAGTAGGTACCTACAGTGGCTCAAAGGCAACCGCGGTAAGTGATACACTGGGTGGTACTGCATTAGTTTCTGGTGATTTAGTTGTTAATAAAGTGGCGGTTGGTGCTACTTTTGATTCATATGATACGTCATCTACGGCTAATAAGTCAGCGAGTGCAATTTCTGTTGCATCTGCGGTAAATTTGGTTAGTGATCAGACGGGTGTCACGGCTACAGCGAATACTACTCAAGTCACCTCTGCAGTTGTTGCGGCAGATACGACTGGTAACGCAACAGTTAATGGTGTGTCAATTACTTTTGCTGCAGGTACTACAGGTACAACAGCGGAGCAGGTTGCGTTAGCGGTTGATGCTATCAATGCTAAAACAGCTCAGACCGGTGTGACAGCGAATGTTGTTGATGATGACCAATATGAGTTAATTGCAGAAGATGGTCGAAATATTGTGGTTGCGAGTGGTACTGCTTTTGGTGCGGCGGATGCAACAACATTTGGAACGGTTAAGTTAGAGTCTGGTGGGCCTATTGAAATATCAACTCAGGATCCTACGGCAATAGCTAATTCCGGTTTTGAGGTGGGAACCTTTGGTGGTTCTGAGGATGGGCAGCAGCTTAAGGATGTTGATGTAAGTACGGTGGCGGGAGCAGAGGCTGCGATTGCTGCAATCGATAACGCGATTACTCAGGTAGCGAGTGCGCAGGCAACTCTCGGTGCGGTTCAAAACCGATTTGAATCTACGATCTCAAATAATGCGGTAAACAGTGAAAACTTAGCGGCGGCAAACTCGCGAATTAGAGATGCTGATTTCGCAGTTGAAACAGCGGCGCTATCAAGGTCTCAGGTTCTGCAGCAGGCTGGTATTTCGGTGCTTTCTCAAGCGAATGCAAGACCACAGCAAGTGTTGTCATTACTTCAGTAAGCATAGCTTAACTAGTGTTGTATAATCTTAACCAATCTTGGCTAATTGCTAAGGTTGGTTTAGTTAGTTTTAAGTAAGGGAGTGCGTTATGAGTGACGTAAAATTAAACGGTGTAGTGCAACAGCCTGTAAAGTTGGTGGCTGCAGCACAGTCACCTCCAAATCCGCGTGATCAGCAAGCGACTGCTGATGCAGAAAAGTTTGTAGTGAAGCCTGAAGATTTGAGTGAGTCTTTAAAGAAAGCTGAAGCTCAAGAATCTAAGCAGAAGTCTCAGAGTGAAGTTGAAAGCGCTGTTACCAAATTGAACGACTATGTTCAGACGGTGCAACGTGATCTGCAATTCAATCTGGATAACGACTCTGGTAAGACGGTTATTACCGTTGTGGATCGTAAGACTTCGAATGTTATAAGGCAAATACCTGATGATGTGGCTTTGAAGTTGGCGCAAAACTTGCAGCAGGATGAGCCATTAAGTTTATTTAATGCTAAAGTGTAGTGGTAAACTAAAGCAGCAGTTACATGTGAGCGGCAATTGTTCACATTATTTTACAGGGGAAAAGGTAAACTTTTGCCCTTTTTTGCCGATATACTTCATATAAGTGTTTTATACAGGAAGTAACGGTAGTCATTTTGTGCTGTTTTTTCTTGTTACTTCACAGTGTGTTGTTCGTTTGATGTGGCGTTTTGCTATATCAGGCGGTATTTGAGGTGGCGATTATGGCAAGTATATCTTCAGTTGGTATTGGCTCTGGTGTATTAACCAGTGAGTTAATCGATAATTTGGCCGAAGCCGAAAGGGCGCCTACCGAAGCGCGTTTGGATAGGCAGGAAGCCGGTGTTGATGCAGAGTTGTCCATATTTGGTCTCATACAGTCTGCAATTACTGATTTACGTTTACCTTCGCGATCACTATCGAACGCAGATCTCTTTGAATCCAAAACCGTAACTTCCGGTAACAGTGCTTTTTCAGGTGTTGTAGATACTGAAGAAGCTGTCGCTGGTTCGTATGTTCTTGAAGTGTCTGCTTTGGCGCAGTCGCAAACTCTTACCTCTGCCGAGTTTAATGACGCTGACACGACAACGCTTGGTTTAGGCTCTTTAAGTATATCTGTTGGTAATACATCCGCAAATATTACAATTGATAATACTAATAACACATTGGACGGTATTGCTGCGGCAATTAATGAAGAAACTGAGTTGGGTGTAACGGCGTCCGTGCTGTATACCGGTACGGGTTATAAATTAGTACTTAACTCAGATTCTACCGGTTTGGCAAATACAATCGATATTTCAGTCACAGATACCGGTGATGGTAATAATACTGATGCAAATGGTCTGTCGCGCTTGTCGTATACTTCTGGCGCGCTTAATTTAACAGAAAGCCAGGCTGCGACAGATGCATCCTTTAAGCTTAATGGCGTTTCAATAACCCGCTCGTCTAATACGGTGACTGATGCAATTCCTGGGGTGAAATTAACCTTAAGTGGTACGAACTCTGGAAGCCCCTCAAGTCTGCTTGTAGAAAACGACACAGAGGTTGTGGTTGAAAAGGTTAAAGAGTTCGTTGAGAAATTTAACGCACTTCAAACCTTAATTTCTGAAAATAGTGAGTTCGACTCTACAGGAGCTTCTGAAAATGGCATTCTCTTAGGTGATTCAACCACAAGAACCATTATGAATCAGGTTAGAAACGTTCTTGGTTCAACGGTTGCTGGTTTAGAAAGTGCAAATGTTAGAAGTTTAGCTGAAGTAGGGATATCTACAAATTTTCAAACAGGTCAGTTGTCATTTGATGAAGCTGAATTTACTAAAAAATTAATATCGGACCCTAAAGATGTTGCTGCATTATTTGGTGAGCAGGGTCGAACTTCTGATGGGCAAGTTACTTTTGAAGCTTCAAGCATCAATACCAAGCCCGGTACCTATGATATAAATGTAACAACAGCAGCCACAAGAGGCGATATAACTGGCAGTGTTAGTCTAGGGGCGAGTACCACAATTGATGCGAATAATGATGCCCTCACACTTAGTATTGATGGTACATCTAGTGGTGCAATAACCTTAACAGCAGGAAGTTATACGCAAGCCCAGTTAGTAGCCGAAATTCAGTCCCAAATAAATGCTGATACAACGTTATCCGCAGCAGGTAAAGCGGTTACTGTTTCATTGGATGGCTCGAATCAAATTGTAATAAATTCGAATATTTATGGTTCAAGCTCTAAAGTTGAGATTACCGCGGTCGATACAAATACTGTTGCTCAATTAGGTTTAAGTGTTGCGGCTGGTACAGATGGCGTTGATATCGTTGGTACAATAAATGGTGTAGCGGCGTCAGGAA
>Ga0105348_1001792_pt1 | contig 13817 bp, 12 predicted proteins | sample EN8Hudsemesocosm_2_FD_83504 | JGI IMG/M metagenome (GOLD analysis project Ga0105348, IMG submission 83504) | Methane-oxidizing microbial communities from mesocosms in the Hudson Canyon - EN8C Hudson Canyon | ecosystem: Environmental > Aquatic > Marine > Cold seeps | place: Hudson Canyon... | reverse complement strand
GAATTTATTTGAACCTTTTTTTACCACAGAACATACCGGCACAGGTTTAGGGCTATATTTATGCCGCGAAATTTGTGAGGCCAATAAAGCCAGCATTAAACATATCGCCAGTGACCATTTAGACGAAAACTTAGGCACTTGTTTCTGCCTCAGTTTTGCCAAAGTGAATTAGGAATTAGTATGACGTACAAAGCATTAATTATTGATGATGAACCTGATATTCTTGACTTGATTCAGATCACCCTAGAGCGGATGGATATCGACTGCTCTTGTGCCGCAGATTTCAGCCAAGCCATTACTTTGTTAGAGCAACAGGAGTTTCACTTTTGTTTAACGGACATGAAATTACCCGATGGTAATGGCATGGATCTAATCGCATTAGCACAGAAAAAATATAAAAAAATGCCCATCGCGATGATTACCGCCTTTGGTAACATGGAAACGGCGGTAGCCGCATTAAAATCTGGAGCATTTGATTTTATTGCCAAGCCCATCGACCTCTCACGTCTACGAGAAGTTGTTACCGCCGCGCTGAAGCTAACGGAAGTCCCCCTAGCCTCTCATGCGAGTAAAAGTTCTCAAGTACGGTTAATTGGCCATTCCGATGCCATGATTAAGCTTAATAGCCAAATTGAAAAAGTTGCCCGTACGCAAGCTCCCATTTTCATTCATGGCCCTTCTGGAACCGGTAAAGAACTCGTGGCACAACTGGTTCATTCTTTAGGTGTGCGCCGTGACAAACCGTTTATTGCAGTAAACTGTGGTGCGATTCCAAGAGACTTAATGGAAAGTGAATTCTTTGGCCACATGAAAGGCAGCTTTACTGGGGCCAGTTCTGACAAACTTGGTTTCTTTCGTGCAGCCGAAGGTGGCACACTGTTTTTAGATGAAGTCGCCGAGCTCCCTATTGAAATGCAGGCTAAGCTGTTACGAGTTATTCAAGAGCAATCTGTACGCCCTGTTGGTCATGAACAAGAATTACCCATTAATGTTCGCATCCTTAGCGCCAGCCACCGTGATTTACACAAGCGTGTAGAAGATGAATTATTTCGCCAAGACTTATATTTTCGCTTAAACGTCATCACTGTCGAAACTCCTCCTCTTGCACAGCGCCCTGATGACATTCCTTTATTAGCCGAGCACTTCTTACAAAAATATGCCAGGGAATGGCAAATGCCGGCATTAGCCCTATCCCCTAAAACCTTAACCGCACTTTGTGAATATTCTTTCCCAGGAAATGTTCGTGAGCTAGAAAATATTTTACAACGTGCTTTCACTATGTCGGAAAGTGATGAGATCAGCGTGGTGGATCTAAACCTTCCTAATCATCAAAATAAGATGGCCGCAAAAGAAACCAGCTCTACCAATATGGCCAATGGTAACTTAGAAGCGTATATAGAGAATATCGAGCGCTTAGCGATTAATGAAGCCTTAGAAGCAACCCGCTGGAATAAAACGGCTGCCGCTGAGAAGCTAGGAATTAGCTTTCGAGCGCTGCGTTATCGATGCACAAAACTGAATATTGAATAGGGCCCTTACATAACGAATAATAAGTTAAAGTGATCGCTTAGCATTAATTCACCCTCAGCCAAAACCATTATTCTCATCGGGCGATAAGCTGAATCTAACGATTTTTTAAAAAAGCTATAAACGTTTTCTGCTGTAATCAAGCTGTTACTCATTAAAACCAAGGACGGTTATATGAAACAGCAGGGATTCACCCTAGTTGAATTGATCACAGTTACAGCTATTATTTTAATAACATCCAGCATTAGCATGGGGAGCTTCCGTGGTTTATTGCATCAAGCACAAGCCAATAGCGATATGTCGGAGCTATTATTACAAGTACGAACCACTCGACAATATGCAATCACTCATTCGCAGCATGCCGTACTTTGTCCAAGTCACAATCAACAAGACTGCGTCAATGATTGGAAAGCCTCAAAGATGATATTTCTGGATAGTAATAACAATAAGAAAAGGGATGCCAACGAGGCTATAGAACGTCGATTCAATGCTTTATTAGACAGTAATATTCTTATTAAATACCCAAGAACTCAAATTCGATTCAATGACCAAGGTATTGCTAATTTCTATAATGGAACTCTCGCATATTGTTCAGGAGATATCGTCCACGGTTTAGTTATTTCACGTCTTGGTCGTATCCGTATTGCTCACGATCTGGATGGAGATCACAATCCCGATGTGAATAGCCGCACAACAGTAAAATGTAGCTGACCACTAGTTCAGTACTTATATACCGCCTATCCCGTAAAGTTACAAAATATCTAAATTACCTCCTAGTCTAATAATTGATCAAGCTTAACAAGCACTAGGATTAATTCATGACATTATATACATCAAATAAAGGCTCCACCCTCGCTATTAGCTTAGTGATACTGACCTCTGTCACTTTGATTTCCATTACTTCAATACAACGCTCTGGCATACAGGGGCGTATGGTCGGGAACATCCAACATCAAGAGCAAGGCTTTCATGCCGCTAATGGTGAATTAGAAGAGATCTACCAATACTATGCAACGCAGGCTTCTGCTACTCAGGCGCTATCAGCCCCGTTAAATAGCTTTGACATCGTCGCGGGAGACCTGGTGTTTAATCCTGTCGAAGCAGGGCACGAATCGACCTATAACTCTTACGACACCGGTAATTCTGGCGAGCAAAGTACTAGTTCTGCTCATTTACCGCGCCTTGAGGTTACTAGCAATATCGAACATACCGGCGTTAGAGACTCATTGGTCGATGGCTTTAGTACCGGCACCTTTGTTGAATATGGATTTACAGTCAACTCCCAAGCCGCCGAGCCCAGTGTCGGCATAGCAACAGGACGAACGCTTTCTAGTCAACTCATCGGCATTAAATACATAGCCCCCGCAGGTTAAACCAATGGCTATCATTCTATTATTCTGGGAGATCAATCATGCGCTCATTATTTTTTATTCTACTGTTAGTCACGAGCTCAATAAGCCTTGCTCAAGAGGCAATTACAACATCTATTGATCCTGACCTTGTTGATACAGAAATGACTCAAGTAATGTACTTGATCGGCCCTGACGACTTAAAGACCAGCGCTTACAAAAGTGGCTTTCCTTCAGCTTTTAATATTAAGTTATGTGATAACTGTCAAATCAAATCCTATCAATTAAAGAATCAAGCTGAGCTCCTGCTCAATGAACAATTTCTGCTACTAACCGATTTAACCCTCACTCTCATCAGAAAGAAATTCGATGTTATTCAACTCGGGATAGATCGCAGTGAAAATACCATTACCTACCTATATCTTGGGGGTATCAGCGAATCTAGTGCTGAAGAACTCGCTCAGGAGCAATCTGATGAAAACTAATCTTTTTATAACTCGCCTTATAACCTGTAGCGCGACCACATTCTCCTTATTACCACTATTTGTTCACAGTGATGATACCGAAATTTATACGGGCATTGCCGAACGGGATGCCCCTAATGTTATCTTTATTATGGATACTTCGGGCAGTATGTCATGGGCTAATGATGGCACTCGCAACCCACCAGCAGGAACTTCTCGGCTGGCTCAAGTACAACGCGCCGCAGTTGATACGATCAATAATACCGATGGTATTAACATCTCGTTAATGAAGTTTAATGAGGATCGCAGTGGCTGGGGAGGGTACGTTGATTTGCCAATGACCCCTATAACGGACGCTCGGACAGATTTTGCTACCAAAATAAATGCTTATATTGGTACTGGGGGCACTCCTCTGACTGAAGCGCTAGAAGAGTCTTTACGTTACCTGCGTGGCGACTCTGTTAAATATGGAAAATATGATTCAAAATATTATAGTGATTCAGGATCTCGCTCCGGTGATACCTATATCAGTCCCGTCAGTCATCAATGTCAAAAAAACCACGTTGTTCTATTCTCTGATGGGCAGCCTAGTTCTGATACCGGAGCCAACAACCGGATTGAAAGCTTATTAAAAACCGTAGCAGCAGAAAGCCGCGTGGCAGGCTTAAGTATTGATTGTGGTGATGGAGGAAGCGGTGGCTGCGCCGAAGAAATTGCTTTTTATGGCAACCAAGAAGACTTAAGTTCAACCCTAGATGGCATACAAAATGTTACCTTTCATGCGGTCGGAGGGTTTGTTCAAGGGGCCGCACAAACCAAGCTGGAAGATATTGCCAAATATGGCTCCTGGGCCGCCCCCGGTAAACCTCTAAATCCAAGCTTGCAAGAAGGTGAAGGTATATATGCTAACGTGCAAAACTACGAACAATTGAAAAAATCTTTACAGGATATCTTTGATGCCATCGCCAAAACATCCAGCACTTTTACGGCTCCAGCCGTTTCGGTAAATGCTTTTAATAACTTAGAACATCTGGATCAACTTTATTATTCTGTGTTCAAACCAACCGATTCTGCGGGTTGGTCTGGTAACTTGAAACGTTATCGCTTAACTGGCGATGGAGAGGTGGTTGACAAAAATGATGACCCCGCGGTTGACCCTAATACCGGTTTCTTCTTAGAGACATCTCGTAGCTTTTGGACATTGGATGCTAATCCAGATGGCAACGAGGTCAAGAAAGGTGGTGCAGCTAGCCGCTTTACAACTACGCGGAAAATAGTAAGTTACTTTGGCAGTAATAAAACCCTATTTGCCAGTGAAAACGCAATCAATGAAAGCAATACCAACCTAACTGATAGCTTGCTTGATCTTCCTGCAACTTATACAGCGGCAGATAAGACTAAATTATTGAAATGGGCTAAGGGGATCGACGTTAACGATGAAGATAACGACGTTCTTTATGACGATGCACGTATCTTTATGGAAGACCCCTTACATAGCCAACCAGTGGTCATTAACTATGGCAAAGACAGTGTAAATAAAACATTTGATAGTACAGTATACCTTGCGACTAATTCAGGGTATTTACATGCTATTTCTACCGACGAAGATGACCCTAAAGAACACTTTGCTTTTATTCCAACCGAGCTACTCGACAATATTTACCAATACTACTCTGGGCTATCAAGCCTTGATAAGGTTTACGGTATTGATGGCCCGCTTTCATACTGGCATAAAGATATCAACCGTAACGGCGTGATTCTCAATGACAACAATAACCTTGAAACCGATGAGCATATTTATTTGTATGCCGGAATGCGCCGCGGTGGCCGCAGTTATTACTCTCTTGATATTACGGATCGCACCACCCCAAAATTCTTATGGCAGATAGATAATAACAGTACAGGTTTTAGCAAGCTTGGCCAAACTTGGTCGAAAATGAGCCCTGCCACTGTCAATTGGCAGGGAGTGAAAACTCAAGTACTATTTTTCGGAGGTGGCTATGATCCAGCCGAAGATGGTAAAGCCAGCCGTAGCGATAGCAGCATGGGTAATGCGATCTTTATGGTGGATGCTGCAACGGGCAATCTACTATGGAGCAGTTCAAATTCTGGTGCTGACCTAAACATCACCGAAATGAAAAATAGCATAGTTGCTAATATCATTACCATTGATAGCACCCTAGATGGCTATACGAACTTGCTTTATACAGCCGATGTCGGTGGAAGAGTATGGAGAATTGATTTAGATAATAATGCGACCACGGCTGCGAGCTTTGCTAGAGGCGGTGTATTAGCAGACTTTAATGGCGGTGGCAGCACCAGTAATATTCGTTTTTTCAATACTCCTGACGTGGCCTTCACTCACTATGGTGGCTTCTCACCTGAGGGACAATTCCAAATCAGCATAGGCTCAGGCTACCGTGCTCACCCCTTAGATACTCGTCTTGTTGACCGTTTTTATATTATCAATGATACCTACATATCAACGCCTCCCACAAGCTATAGCAATTATGATGAAGCGGATCTTGCCGATGTTAATAATTTTGCAACAGCTTCTCCTGATCAGCAAAAAGCAGGCAGTTATTACAAACTCACCGATACCGGCGAAAAGGTACTCTCTAATTCCATCACGGTAGCCAACAATATTTTATTCACAACCTATCGTCCTTTAGATGCTACCGCATCAGCTAGCTGTGATGCCGATACTGGTTCTACACGGCTGTACCAAGTGAAGCCCATTGCATCACAAGATCCCGGTGATAGCCCTCTTGAGCGCGATTGGGGATTAACTGACCTCGCTCAAGGGGGAATTCCACCAAACCCTGTCGTCTTATTTCCACCCTCCGATGATTCGAGCAGTGGAAGTAGTAGTAGCAGTAGTTCGAGTAGCAGTAGCTCGAGCAGTAGCGGCGGAGGCTGTGAGCAATTAACCAGCATCACAGCGATTGGAGCTGAAACTGTAGATACCAATATCACTCGATGTGATCAATTAACCAAGAGCTATTGGCGAGTCAACCAATAGCTCTTATAGATATTAGGCGAGCCAGTATTAACTGGCTGCAAGCTAGGGGATAAGACGATAAATTAAACCGCTAATACCAACTGAATGGCCACTCGTCAGTCAAGATTGGTAAATGTACCCAACTTAAAAGACACTGCGCCTATGAAGAAGAGCCAAGGTTTTACACTAATTGAATTGATGATTGCCGTTTCAATTGTCGGATTGCTTATGTCGGTCGCAGTGCCCGGCATGCGCACCTATATCTCAAATTCAGCGACAAACTCGCTAGGAAACACCCTTCTTATTGACATAATGTACGCTCGTAACCATGCAATTTCGAATACCCTGATTGTTAAAATGATGCCCATTGGCACCATACCAGATTTAAATAACCGGACGGGAGCCAGCACTTACACACCAGGTAGCACAGGCGTAAATTGGGGTCTTGGTTGGATCATCTTTGTCGATACCAATAATGACAATGTGCGAAATAATAATGAGTTTATCATTCGTCAACAAAATAGCTTTGGTCCTGAGGCCCATATAAGCTCTGGCCCTGGGGCTCATATAGCGGCAGGCATTATTCCTAACGTACTCGATTCAGTTAGGCCGATCGGCTTTGATGCATTAGGCTTTCCCCAAAACGATGGGGTGCTATCCATTGCCAGCAATGGCTGTGCGGGCCCTAATGGACAATACATTCAAATTAATCAGATTGGCCAGGTGATCAGTCGTAGTGTCGACTGTCCAGTTGCCTTTACTAACTTATAGGCAAACTGATATGAATTCATATAAAAGACACCCAAACAAGTTTACCCGGCATAAGCCCCAAAGCGGATTAACCCTTATTGAAGTATTGGTTACCGTAGTGATTAGCAGCATTGGTTTAATGGGTTTAGTCGCCTTACAACTTCAAGCTATCCAAGCAACTAATGATTCCGGAAACCGCAGCCAAGCCATCTGGCTATTTAATGATATTGTCAATCGTATTCATGCCAATGAGGTGAGCTCTTCTAGCTATCTAACCGCTGATCCCTACGTCTGTCCAGCTGCAACTCCTACAGCATGTAGCACCTACGACACAGGAGCCATTAACGTGGTATCAGCAAACTGTACCTCTGCCCAAATGGCCGCTTGGGATTTATTTGAAGTAGCCTGCGGCTCACCAAAAGGTAATGGTTTTTTTGGTAACTCTGTGACCTACCTACCGAGTGCAGCCCTCACTATTAGTTGTGCTGATGGTGCCGCAGCTTGTCCTAATGGTGCGTCCTTACAAGTTGAACTTAGATGGCGAGCAAAATCAGACACAGAAAGTATTACCGGCAGTGCCCGAACCGCAACAAGCGGTGAGCTTATATTATCGGATATCATTACCCCATGAACGTAACTAGACTCAGCAAAGCATCAGGCTTTACCCTTGTTGAACTCATGATCACCCTAGTATTGAGTTTGACGATTACCTATGCCATTGCTCAAGTATTAATCAGCTCTAATAGATCGTCAGTTTCTTCCGATGGTATGTCTCAATCCCAAGAAACCGGTCGTTTTGTTATGTCATACTTGGCTAATAATATTCGTCAGGCTGGACTGGACTCTATTCCTGATGGAGATATAAGCACTCCCGCCTTTATCGACTGTGCAACATTTCCTGGCCTAGGAGCAAACCAGTGCATTGGAGAAAGCAATACCGACAATACACCCACAGTTGCCGATACCGAGCTCACCATACATGCAATAGGTAGTCACGGAGATCGCTTGGCCATTGCTTGGGTTCCTCCAGTACCATTAGACGCCGCTGGAGATCCTGACCCCGCATTATTTGCACCTAATATCCGAGACTGTACAGGCCGTAACAATTATGCAATAGGGGATACCATTCTAAATGTATTCTGGGTGCAATCTGATCCGAATAACCCTAACCCTCTGCCTAATCCTCCAGATCCTGACAACCCAAGTATGAATAACCTTGTCTGCCAGGCCTATACATTTAACGGTGGAGTTACTACCAACCCCAGTGCTGTCAATGCCATTGCTAATGGAGTTGAGAGTATGCATATTCTTTATGGCGAATCTATCCCTCCAGTCCCTCCAGTCCCCGACACTGGCGAAAGAAACGTCACCCAGTATGTCACAGCAACTGCTGTAACCGATTGGAACCGTGTTTATGCGGTGCGCATCGCTATATTGACACGTTCATTGATCGCTACAACAAACGAAATTACAACGCGTAACCACGTTTTATTAGATTCACAGCCTTATGTGATGAACGACGCAGTAAGCCGCCAAGTATTTACCACAACTTTTGTGATTAATAACTACTAAATAGTTGCTCAAGGACTAAACATGAAAAGAAGTTTATCAAAAGGCTTTACCCTGATCGAGCTTATGGTCGTTATTGCGATCATTGGCATTCTTGTCAGTATTGTTATGCCCGGTTACCGTCACTATGTACTAGAAAGCCAGCGTAATGATGCTCAAGGAAAACTACTACAAGTTATAGAGCTACAAGAGCGCTTTTACATTAATAACTTTACCTATACGGATGACATGACTGATCTTGGTTATGCGACTGATCCATTTATTCTTAACTATTCCGGCAATGCCAGTTATAGCGTCGCAATACAAACTTGCCCCACAGGATCGGCCTTATATCCCGATATTACTAATTCAATTACCGACCTAAATCGATGTTTCCGTTTGATAGCAACCCCCTCTGGTGACCAGGTCAATGATGGTGGTTTAGTGCTCGATAATCGCGGTCGGAAAATACATGATTTTGCTAGTATTCAACCTAGGGACTGGACCGAAAACGATGTTCCAGCCGCTAATTGCCCTGAGTGCTCATCATTCCCTGATGCAGAATAATGGATAGATAATAAATAAGGAATATCTCTGTTATGTACACACAACAAACTGGCTCAGCGCTAGCGATCTCCCTTGTCTTGCTAACGGCAATCACCCTAATATCCATTACCTCGCTACAACGCAGTGGCTTACAAACTAGGATTGTTGCTAATAGCCAGCACGCTGAAGCAGCATTTCATGCGGCGAATAGTGAACTAGAAGGAATGCTTGAAGCCTATGCAAATGATCCTGTAGCCGCATCGGCTCTGCAGGCGACTACGGATCAGTTCACTATGGTAAAGGGTGTCAAAATATATACTATAACGAGCACTACCGGAGTTACTTCTAGCTATCAGGCAAATGCTCAAGGCAAACCATACCATATACAAATTGCTAATCGTATTGTTCATAGAGGTCAACCTGCTTTTTCTGCAGGCAATAGCCAAGGTAGCTTTGCAACCTACCAATTTGAAGCGAGCTCAACCTCTAGCGACCCCGTCAGTGGTCGTACCTTATCTGACCAATCAATTGGCATTGAATTCATTGCCCCTGCGTTAAACTGATATTACTAAATTCCCAGAAGCGTTTTTAAGGAATAACTATGAAATTATTATTGTCCACTTTTTGTATCGTATTACTGTCTTTTAATCATTCGAGCTACGCTCTGGTAGATCCTGATTCACTCGATGCTAGCATGCCCGTTATGACTTACCTTATTCCTGCTAACAACTTAAAAATTGTAGCTTACCGCTTAGGCTCACCATCAAAGTTGAAAGTGAAACTTTGCCGTGAGTGCTTAGAAAAAACCTATGACCTAGCACCGTCCGCTGAATTTAGACTGCTTGAGCAGCCTCTAGATAAAACAAAGTTAACCGAAATTTTATTAAGAAAAGAACACCCTATATTACGTTTAACGGTTCATCGCGGTAAAGGAATGATAATTCTTTTACATATTGGGGTCGGAGATAGTGAGGAATTCGTGCCTGTATTACCAATAGAAACTAACACCAACAGTACAACTGGGAGAATGCAATCATGAAAAAGACGCTCATAAAAATATTACATATTAGTGCAATCGCCCTCTCTTTCGCCCCACTGTTTGTTCAAAGTGACGATACTGAAATTTATTTAGGCAGTAATATTGATCGAGAAAAAAGCCTTGCCAATATCATATTCATAATGGATACATCTGGCAGCATGGGTGCTGACGCAAGTGGGAAAACGCGTTTAAAGACAGTTCAAGAAGTCGCTATCGAAGTTATTGAAGAATCTGCGGCTGACCCCGATAAAGATTTTAATATAGCCTTAATGAGTTTCAACGGCTCCCATGGAGCCAACGTTGACATGCCAATGACTCGTCTAGGGCATGCCACTAACGAATTTAAAAGAGTCATGAACTCTTACCATGCGGATGGTAGCACCCCCATAACAGAATCATTAGATGAGGCTTTACGTTACTTAAGAGGTGACAGCCCTTTATATGGAACAAGTTCAGTTTCAAGTTCAAAGGAAAATGGAAGCTATAAAAATCCGATCACTGATTCATGTCAATCAAACCACATTGTACTTTTTTCAGATGGGGAGCCAACAAGCGATACAAGTTCAAACACGAATATTTCACAAACCTTCAATTCCCTTAAACACCCAAGAAAAGATGCACTAATTGCAGATACTGACGTTCAGCAATGTTTAGGTCTTAGAGAAAAGTATTTTTATAAAGGCTATAACCCTCCTCATACATTTCAAAGTAGTGGCGTAACTTATACCTATAGCCGACAGTACCCAGGGTATCCCAAGTATCATTATTATACATATTCTGGAGTTGGAGGTAGTGGCTATTGCGCAGAAGAGCTAGCCCTATTAGGACAAATATCTGATCTAGCGCCTAGTGCAGACTTCCCAGGCATTCAAAGTGCTACGTTCCATACAGTAGGCGGGTTTGCTGGCTCAGCGGCCTTAGCTAAACTGAGGAACATTGCTCGATATGGAACACAATTAAAAGATGATGGCACCGAGCAATATAAGGCATCAGGATCTATAATACCGAAAAATTATTATGCTGCTTCAGACGCCGATGGTCTAAAAACTGAATTAACTACATTATTCGGAGATATCATCAAAGATGACGCTACCTTTACCGCGCCGGCCGTTTCTGTAAATGCTTTCAACAAATTTCAGCATAATGAAGAACTGTATTTTTCTGTTTTCAGCCCGAATAAGAATGCTAACTGGAAAGGTAATTTAAAACGTTATCGCTTGGGCTCTAGCGGAGTGATTCTTGATGGTACTGGCAAACCTGCCGTTGACCCTAAAACAGGTTTTTTTACGGAAACCTCCCATAGTTTTTGGACTCAAGGTAGTGCTGATGGTAAAGCCGTTGATAAAGGCGGTATGGCCAGTCGTTTACGCCTACCTGCCAATATAGGGTCTTCTAATGGCCGTATTGTTACGTCTTATTTAGACAGTGAAGTATTAACCCATGCAGATAATCGTGTACATCCTGATAACGATCATATTACTAATACGTTGCTTGCATTACCTTCCAATACCTCTGATAATAAAAGAGAATCCATTCTAGCTTGGGCAGCAGGAATTGATGTAAATAACGAAGATGATGGTGCTATTGATCCTAGTGATCCTAATGCAGAATACAAAGATCCACGCCCTTTTATGGAAGACCCACTACATAGCCAGCCGATCATAATCAACTATGCTCGTGATGAAAATACTAAAACTGTCGACAGCACCATATACCTAAGTACCAACTCCGGTTATTTACATGCTTTCTCACCGGATAAAGATAACCCAAAAGAACTATTTTCTTTTATTCCTAAAGAGCTGTTAAAAAATATCCCATCCTATTACGGTGGCGAGTCTGGCAAGTTGTATGGCCTCGACGGGCCACTGTCTTATTACCACTACGATATCAACGGTAATGGATCATTACTGGATGATAAGGGTGACATTGAATCGGCAGGAGTTAATGGTAAAACGGTAGAAGAATATATTCATATCTATACCTCGATGCGCCGGGGTGGTCGTAAATATTATTCACTGGATATTAGTGATCGCTCAGCACCTGAATATTTATGGCAAATAAATGGGGGGAGCGGAAAATTCGCTAAACTTGGACAAACCTGGTCAAAGATGACTCCAGCCAATGTGAAATGGCAAGGAAAAAAGAAAAAGGTTCTCTTCTTTGGTGGTGGCTATGACGAAGATACAGAAGATTGTATCGAGCTTAGTAGCGGCGAACTAAATTGCAACATAGGGCCAGAAAGGCGTAAAGCCGTTACTATGGGTAATGCCATATTTATGGTTGATGCGCTTACCGGTGAATATTTATGGAGCGCATCTAACAAAGACGCCGAATTGAAATTACCCGAGATGACCAATAGCATTGTGGGTGATTTAACATTAGTCGATACCGATTTCGATGGTTTAACAGATCTCATTTACAGTGCAGATACTGGGGGCAGAATTTGGCGCATCGATCTTGATCATTCCCAAGTCAACATGAAAGCCACGGGAGGCTTAATTGCCGATATGAATAATGACGGAGCCAATAATATCCGTTTTTATAATATGATTGACCTAGTTTATATCCACGATAAAGAGTCTGGTATAGAACCACATTTTCAATTGAACATAGGCTCTGGCTACCGTGCTCATCCACTGGATAAACGTGGAATCAATCGTTTTTACATGATAAATGATTTTAACGTCACCGAAAAATCAACGCCAGATACTGAGGACTCTTTTTATAAAACCGTGTATGAGTCTGATTTGATGAACAATGCTACTCCTAAAAACCAAGGCTCCGAGCCTAAAGGTCGGTTTATCGTTTTATCCGGTGTGGGCGAGAAGGTGCTTGCACGCTCAACGACATTAATGGGAGTTGTATATTTCACGACCTACCGCCCGGACGATGGTTTGGCAGTGAAGAGCTGCGCACCCAATGTTGGTCTAGCCAAGCTTTACATGAATGATCAGTATATTGATCTTGGACAAACCGGTATTCCGCCACAGCCTGTTATATTATTTCCACCAGAACCCGAATTACCTAGTGGCTCCAGTTCTAGCTCAAGCAGCTCTAGCTCAAGCAGCTCTAGCTCAAGCAGCTCTAGCTCAAGCAGCTCTAGCTCAAGCAGCTCTAGTTCTGGTGGTGGCTCTAAACCTTGTGAGGACTCCTCACCGGTTGTTGCGGTCGGCGCGGAAGTAGTCAGCAGCGGCATAGACAACTGCGGTAAAATGCAGAAAACTTATTGGAAGATGAACTAGAGAAATCTAGTTCATAAAAAATATAACTAAAGAGCTTAACTGATATCCGTCAGCCTAAGCTCTTTCGGCAAAGAAAACACAACATTCTCTTCCTGTCCTTGCAACTCTTGTGGAACTTCACCACCCCACTCTTTCAAGCGGTCAACAACAGACTGCACAAGCACCTCTGGAGCAGAAGCTCCCGCGGTAATACCAATACTCTCAATACCCTCTAACCACTCCTGCTGAATCTCTTCAGCATTATCGATTAAATAAGCCTTAGCACCCATACGCTCACCCAATTCGCGCAAACGATTAGAGTTAGAGCTGTTTGGGGAACCAACTACCAGCAACAATTCTGAACCTGTCGCT
>Ga0105348_1001790_pt1 | contig 13823 bp, 12 predicted proteins | sample EN8Hudsemesocosm_2_FD_83504 | JGI IMG/M metagenome (GOLD analysis project Ga0105348, IMG submission 83504) | Methane-oxidizing microbial communities from mesocosms in the Hudson Canyon - EN8C Hudson Canyon | ecosystem: Environmental > Aquatic > Marine > Cold seeps | place: Hudson Canyon... | reverse complement strand
GGAATTAAGACGGTGGGATTATCTTCTTCAAGTTGTTTCAGTATCCATTGTTTAAAGGATTTTTTATTATCGAGGATGAGCCACTTAACGACCTGACTTATTTTTAAGCCGGGGGCTGCGCCGAGAAGCTTTTGCATTGCACGAGCGAAAGGTTGATTCGACAGGCGTTCATAGTTCAGAAAACTATCACAGGTGATCCAAAGGCTACTGTCATCAATTTCATTGTATTTCTTTAGCCAAACATCACTGGCTCTGTGGCCGGGCGGAAATAAGATACTATATTGTTTTGGCAGAGGCGGTTGTTTGCTTTCTAAGGCGACGATGTCGTTTTTACTTGTGGCGACACCTTTCTTAATAAGTCGAGCAATAGCATCTTGACTGGCATATAAAGTGTGCTGAGGGAATGCGGCCTGCCAGGCCTTTACGCCCATATAATGAAAACTGTTGGGCATAATAATATGCATGTGAATCTTATCTGATCGCCATTCTTCAGGCCATGCATCAATTAGAGGCTCGCCTGGACTGACCAGTACGAATTCCTTGTCACTGAGTTTAATAGCAATAGAGTTGGAGACAAAATTTGGCACGATGTATTGGCCAACCAGAATTTCAGACTGCGAGTTTTCTGGTGTAAAATTTTCTGTGAGTCGGTCTAAGTGATGCCAAGTATTTTTCTTCATAGGATGATAATTAAGCTTAGTGGTCGAGTGATAAATAAGGTTAAGATGCATAGAATAGTATGCCGCTCAGGCTTTGCCGGTCAGCTATTATTAAAACAACTATTCTTAAAATAACTATTCTTAATAAAACGATAACAGGTTGAACTTTAGCTATCTTACTCAGTCTATTGCCTAGTGCGTAAACTATCCTTATCAATTGTTAAGTCTCGCCTAAAAGCGTATTAAGGTCTATCTAAATGAATGAACGTCGATTCAAACATCAATCTATCGCGGGGGTAGGGCTGGGTCTTAGGTCGAGTCATTATCAGGAGGTCTTTAATACTCAGCCTGATGTACCCTGGTTTGAATTACTCAGTGATAACTATATGGCCGAAGGTGGTCTGCCAATCTTACGTGCTGAGAAAATTAGAGAGGACTATCCGATCACCTTGCATGGGGTGGGTATGTCATTAGGCGCAGCCGACCCTTTAAATATAGACTACCTTAGCCGTTTGAAAGCCTTGGTGAATCGTTTAGAGCCAGTGTATGTTTCTGATCACCTGGCTTGGGTTTCAACCTCAGCCCATTATACCCATGACTTACTGCCTTTCCCGTATACAGAGTTTACGCTTAAGCATATCTCAGAAAGAATTAATCAGGCGCAGGAATTTTTAGGGCGTGAACTGCTGGTCGAAAACCCTTCTTCTTATCTAAATTTTCATGCGACTGAAATGAGTGAGTGGGAATTTATTCAAGGTATTTGCAAATCAACAGATTGTAATTTACTGATCGATATCAACAATATTTATGTCAGTGCCATGAATCATGGCTTTGACCCTTATGAGTACTTAAGCGCAATACCTGCTGATAGAGTGAAAGAGATTCATTTGGCTGGATATGAAAAAATGGAGCATTACCTGTTTGATACCCACGGTTATCAGGTGCATCCACCTGTTTGGGCTTTATACCAGGCCGCGATTAAGCGCTTTGGCGCCATACCGACTCTGATCGAATGGGATACAGATATCCCAGACTTTACCACCCTCCGGGCTGAAGCGTTAAAGGCTGAAATGATTATGACAGAGGTGGCCTGATGACTGATGACTCACTTCAATCTTTAGAACAGCTACAAGCTCTAAAACAACGAACTGCTTTAGAAAAACTACAGGCTTTAAAAAAACTACAGGATGATTTTTATCAGGCTATCTTTCATCCCAATGAAGAGACGATCAAACAAGCTTCAACTTATATTGTCGGGACTGATGCTCTCACAGAGGAGGATCGCTTAAGCATTTACCGGGATAGTATTCTGGGTGGTATTACTGCAGGCCTTACCGGAATTTTCCCCGTCTGCGTCAAATTAGTCGGTGAGAAATATTTTACGCATATGGTGGCGGGTTATTTAAAGGAGTATCCATCAGGGTCGCCTGATTTAGGTAATTACGGTGAGCACTTACCTACCTATATCGCACAATTTAAGCCTGCAAAAGCGCTGGTGTACTTATCTGATGTAGCCAAGTTGGAATGGGCTTGGCATCAAGCCTTTAACGCGCCAGACGAGCATGATTTGACTGTAGATAGCGCATCTTCAGAGCTGGAGGTTGAGTCTGCGTTGAAGCCTGTCTCAAAGCTAAAGCCCTTATCTGAACTTGATCATGTTGCAGAGGATAGTTTTCCAGATATCAGGTTTAAAGTAGTCAGTTCAGCGTCTTTAATCAGTTCCGACTATCCGGTTCACCATATCTGGCAGGTGAATCAAAATGATTATGAGGGCGGTCAAAGCGTTAGTCTGGATGAAGGTCAAGCTAAGTTGCTTGTCTGGCGAAGCGCCGACTATGGCATGCGTGTTGATGCGTTAAATGAAAATGAGTATCGGTTTATCGAAGGCTTACTTGAAGGAAAAACCTTTGGTTATATTGCCGAAGCAGCATACCCTCAAGCACTTGGGGAGATATTACAACGGTGTATTCAAATGGGTCTGATTCAGAGCTTTAGTGTATAGAGTTTGAATACATTGCCGTGTGTCTTTGCGCTAGATATTTTTCAGCTATTAGTTCGTCAACTATTTGTTCGTCAGTCACCTGTTCGTTAACTATGTGTCCGTTAGCTACTTGTTCGTTAACGACACCGTCCTCAACGACAGTAATAAATTCATCATCGATAGCTTTTTGAAAAACAGGTTCTTGAAAAACAGCTTGCTGGAACTCATCCGGTGGCGAAACAGAAAAGAAATCATCAATATAATTATTCAAAATCCCTTTATGTTTTGTGGTCAAGCCTGATTTTGGTGTTCCAAGTGGATTTGGTGATCTAGTAGGTTTTGGCTTAGGCGTTTTCTTGGAAAGAAAGGCAAGATCCTGATTTGAGGATATTGAAACTTCTGGCTCTGGAAGTTTATGGAAATAGTAATCCGGCTGAGGCTTATTCTGGATTTTAGGTTCTAAGCTCATTGCAGGGCGCTTAGCTGTTTGAGGTTTTGTGGTTTTTAGTTTTTGTTCGGGTCTGGTTTTCTGGTCTAGGGAATTAGAAAACAAAACATAGTGTTTTCTGATTTGAAAAAAGCCAAGGACAAGCAATAATGCGCAAACGACTTCAAGGGTGTTGATAAAATATATAAGCAAAATTTTTAGCTCGTTAGGAATTAAGTTTTATTTTTATAAAATCTATTCAAAATCCCTTAACTAGATTTATTTAAGAAGCAGTTAAGCCACTTCTAGCTCTCTATAGTATCTGAAGCTGTAGTTAACTTCATTACTTAATACTCGCTCTTAACTTTTTGTAATTTAATGGCTTTTTAGGAATGGTGTGCATTAGCGCCTAAGATTACTTCCCTGAAAAACCTGATGACATCAATATAGTCTTTCACCGTAATTCTCTCGTTAATGCCGTGCATGCGATCTAAGGTTTCGGGATTTAGTCTATTGAAGGCAAAGCGATAGATGTTGTTGCTTAGCTTGGTGTAATGTTGGGCGTCGGTGGCGCCCACGACTAAATAGGGCGTGACGATTAATCTCGTGTCTTGGGTGACGCGGTAAATGCTGTTTTTTATTAGTTCAAAGTTGAGGCTTTCGCTGTCTGAGACGGATGAGGGGTTATTGCCAAAGCCTCCGACACTGCTCACCTGAATATTTTTGTTTCCGATTACGTCAATCACATAATCAATAACACTTTGCACTGTTTCTCCTGGCATGATTCTAAAATTAACGGTGGCAGTAGCTTCACTGGGCAAAATATTGTCTTTACTTGAACCCTTGGCCATGGTCACTGCCGTGGTCGTTCTAATCGTGGCGTTTGTGGTTTTACTATTACTTAATACGCGCTCTACAATCGGCTCGGTTAACCACATATTGGCGAAGATAACTTTGTTTAGCCCCGTCATTGCCGGGCCAATATTTTGAAATAACGCTTTGCTGAAATCCAGGTTTGCAGGGAAGGGGGTATTTTCCAAATCCACCAGTGCCTTGGCTATGATACCCAGTGCTGAGTGCTTCTCCGGCATAGACGAATGGCCACCTGCGGCTTTAGTCGTGAGTTTCAAGCTGACATAACCTTTCTCAGCGATACCTATGAGTGCGACCTGATTTTCGACACCGGGAATAATACCGCCCCCAACGATAGAGCCGCCTTCATCCAATATGAATTCGAGCGCTACTTTACGTTGTCTTAATAATGTGGAAATCGCTTTTGCGCCTTGTTTGCCGCCTACTTCCTCATCATGGCCAAAAGCCAGATACAGGCTCCTTTTTGGTTGAAAGCCTTGTGAGATAAGGTCTTCGACAGCTTCCAGAGAAGCCATTACGCCAGATTTTATGTCGATAGCGCCACGGCCCCATATATTGCCGCCCTCAATGTGTCCACTGAAAGGTGCGTGTTTCCAACGGTCAAGCGTTTCATTATCGACCGGCACGACATCTAAATGGCTCATTAATAACATAGGCTTTAGCGTAAGGTCGCTGCCTTGCCAAAAGTACAATAGACTAAGGTCATTCACGACTTCGAGTTGCAGGGTCTTATGTAGTTGCGGAAAACTGCTTTTAAGGAAAGCATGGAATGCGAGAAAGGGTGCTTTATTTTCTAATTCGACGCTTGAAATAGTTTGAAATTGTAGTGCTTGCGAGAGTCTTTGGGCGACCGCATCTTTGTTGATAGCGGAATTATCAAGCGCCGCTTGAATATGGACTTCCTGAACTTTGAAATTTAGGGTATTCAGTAACAGAACGACTAGCAGCAAGAGCAATAGACTAACAGCCCATTTTAATATGGCCATAAATGATACCTGTTATTTCGGGTTTTATTTTTGTTATCTGAAGTGGCGAAAACGCCAATGTGAATTTTCAAGTTTGCTATGCTTAAGGTTAAACAAATTAGTTTAGGTTAAACAGGCTGAAAAATAATAACTGAGAAGGGGATGAAAGTGAATAACAAAAAAGTGGCAGTGATTTTATCCGGTTGTGGCGTTTATGACGGCTCAGAAATTTATGAAAGCACCTTGGTTTTTCTCGCGTTAGATAGAGCAGGAATCGCTTATCAGTGTATGGCGCCGAACATTGAGCAAATGCATGTGATCAATCATTTAACGGGCGAAGAAATGTCAGGGTCTCGTAATGTCTTGGTTGAATCGGCTCGATTAGCGCGAGGCGATATTATTGACTTGGCTGATGCCAATCCCGAGGACTACGCCGGACTTATTTTTCCCGGTGGTTTTGGTGCGGCTAAAAATCTGTCGAATTTTGCAGGGGCGGGCAGCAGTATGGAAGTGAACCCAGTGGTAACTGCGTTTGTTCAAGCCATGTATGAACAACATAAAATCATTGGTTTGATATGTATTGCACCTACGATGGCGCCTTTGTTATTTGGTGAGGGTGTGAAATGCACTATTGGTAATGACGCCGAAACGGCTGCTGCGATAAATGCGATGGGTGGAGAGCATCAAGCTTGTCCAGTAGATGATTTTTATATTGATGAAGTTAAGAATGTTATTACTACCCCAGCTTATATGCTGGCAGGTCGCATCAGTGAAGCTGCCGCAGGGATTGATAAGCTAGTAGAATGCTTTATCGGACGTTTGTAGTCTCGCCCTAAGGCATTCCATTCGAGCAAAAAAAAAGGCCGCAACAGCGGCCTTTTTTAAAACCGAGTGCAATTAGATCAATTCAATCGCCATTGCAGTCGCTTCACCGCCACCAATACAGAGTGCCGCTATACCCTTGGTTTTGCCTTTGATTTTCAAGGCATTCATTAGGGTCACAATCAAACGAGAACCTGTTGAACCAACAGGGTGACCTTGCGCACAAGCACCACCGAAGATGTTGACAGTTTCAGGGTCCAGATCTAAATCAATAATTGGCATCATCGCCACCATCGCAAAGGCTTCGTTGATTTCATATAAATCAACGTCATCTTTAGTCCAGCCTGTTTTAGCGAATAGGTTTTCAATTGCGCCAACAGGTGCAATCGTGAATTCACTTGGGTGCTGTGATTGGGTTGAGTGCGCTACGATGCGTGCTAGTGGCTTAAGGCCACGTGCTTCAGCTTCGCTTTCACGCATTAACAACAAGGCAGATGCACCGTCAGAAATAGAGGAGGCATTTGCGGCCGTGATGGTGCCGTCTTTTGCGAATGCTGGGCGTAAACCTGGAATCTTTTCGATATTGGCATTGAAGGGCTGTTCATCGTCTTCAACCACGGTTTCGCCACGGCGGGTTTTAACTGTGACGGGGACAATTTCTGCTTTTAGCTGACCGGCTTCAATGGCCGCTTTTGCGCGTGTTAGAGACTGGATGGCATAGTTATCCATGTCTTCACGGCTATAACCTTTTTTGTCGGCTACTTCTTGAGCGAATGCGCCCATCAGACGGCCTGTTTCAGCATCTTCCAAACCATCAAGGAACATGTGATCCATTGCCTGGTCACCATGACCCATGCGGAAACCTTTACGCGCCGTTGGTAAAATATAAGGCGCGTTAGTCATAGATTCCATGCCGCCTGCGATCATGATGTCGTTAGTGCCCGCTTTGATCAGATCATGTGCAAACATGGTGGCTTTCATGCCAGAACCACATAATTTGTTGATCGTCGTTGCGCCAGTCGCATCGGATAAACCCGCTTTGCGCATTGCCTGACGTGCAGGGCCTTGCTTAAGGCCAGCAGGTAGAACGTTACCCATGATGACTTCTTGTACGTCTTCAGGCTTGATGCCTGCACGCTCAACAGCTGCTTTGATTACGATAGACCCTAACTCAGGTGCTGAAACAGCAGAAAGACTACCTTGGAAACCACCCATAGGGGTACGAACACCACTTACAATAACAACAGAATCTTGCTTAGACATTTATGCCTCACTTGCTTAAAAAAGGCGGCTGCGCCACCACTTTCCCTACTTAATTTTCGCAGGATTGAAAAACAGGACGCGGATTTTAACAAAAAACGGGCTAATGAACCAATTTTTGCTTTATTGCTATTAATTTGGCGGGAGAAGGTCGGGCGGGAAGTTAATGACCTCAAGGTCATCAGGTATGACCTTGAGGAAAGATATTTTATTGCGGTACTTACTTAAGCCGATAGTCTCTTTCTGGAAACTGTTAGGCCTAGTAGGCCAAGACCTAATAGAGCGAGAGTGCCAGGCTCAGGTACTTCAGTAGGCGAATTACCGAACTCTGTGATATGGCTGATTTCCAAATCATCAGAAGGGATGTTCCAACTTTCGTTTCTTTCATTGCCATTATGGTCGCCATCGCCATCAATTAGCAAAGATGCGTCAATAACGCCCCAAGAATAATCATTTAAATTTTCAAAAAGTGCCATGCGTCCGGCATTTTTAATTAAATAGAAGCCGGGGCCTGACTCAAGAGCAAAGGTGAATATGCTTGAGTTGTCGGTTGAAAAATACTCTACACCCTCAAATTTCAAATCTTCGTTTGCAGCGAAGCTTGTGCCTAAAGTAAGATTAACCCAGTCCACTTCAGCTTGAAGACCGTTTACTTTATCGGCTTGAGCTTCGATATAGTCTACTGAGCCTACATCAGTGCCATTCAATGAGCCTGCATTGGTGTCGTCAATGACATAGCTCCATGCGGTACTGACTGCACCTAGTGATAGCGCTAACGTTAAGGCTGCCTTCGTTATAATTTTTTTCACGTTCTAACTCCTATTAAATAGTATTTAGTGTATGCAAACTACAATGTGCATGATTGTGCAGATATAAAGCAATAAGCGTGCCTTAATTTCCTCTATCAAGGATAATTAATGCCTTAGACATGTCTCTTAGAAAAGCTATATTCCTATTGTGTATAAAAAACTGACGCTTTATTGTTTTTTGTGATCTAGTTCCGGGGGAGGGTGGGTCATTTTTCCATAGTCTTTAACGTTTTCCTCATGACCTTGCCATTCGCGGTGCGCGGGAAATTTTTCACGAAATAGGCCTTTTTAGGAACCTTATACTGGGCGAGATGCATGGCGGAGAATTCAAGGAGCGCAGCTTCCCCTAAGTTTGAATTGTCTTTTAGTATGATGCATACCACTACCAGATTTTTGTCGATATCAACATTTTCTTCCAAGGCGACGCAATCTGCAATGTCAGGGTGTGTTTTGATTACTCGCTCGATTTCATGAGGCGATATCCGAAAGCCGAAGCTGTTGATGATGTCGTCGCGGCGACCATGGAACCAAATATAACCGTCTTTATCCCGTCGGGCATAATCGCCGGTGAGAAAATACCCTTGTTGACGGCTTTCTTGGGTTGTTTCGGGTAAATTCCAGTATTCGATGAACAGCCCCGGGTCATCTAAATCGATGCATAACATACCTTCAGCTTCGTCTTCGACGGGTTGCATATTTTCATCAAGTAAATAAATCTGGTGTCCAGGCTGAGGGAAACCCGCTGAGCCGGGGCGTATGGGTTTTGAAGGGTGTTGCGATAGATAATAAGAACATTCTGACATACCAATCGCTTCATATATATCTTGCTTGAAGCGTCGTTTCCAGGCCGCCAACATTTCATCGGAAAGGTGCTCGCCAGCACACATACAGTGTCGTAGTGAAGGGGTATCTGAGGCGTTAAAATCTGTCTTCTGAATAATTTGGCGATATATAGTGGGCACGCCTATAAAAATAGTGCACTGATGCTTGGCAATTAATTTGGGCCAGCTTGAGGCATCGTTTGGTCCTTCATACACGACCACTGTTTTGCCTAAATAGAGCGGGTCCATCATGGCGGTGCCGAGTACGTAGGTCCAATTAAATTTACCTGAATGGAGGATCCGGTCAGGTGAGCCTTCCTGATAGTCAAACCAGTGATAGGCAGAAGGTAGGCGGCCAAGTAACGCGCGGTGGGCATGCAACACGCCTTTAGGGTAACCTGTCGTACCGGATGTGTATACCAGGTAAGCCGGGTCATCTGCTTTGGTTTTTACGGCAGTAAACGCGCTTGCTTGCTTGTTTAGAAGGTGGCTGAAATGCATGACTTTGGGAGCATGGCCTTCACCAATGCTTACGTTATCATCCCTCTCTTCATTAATATTGGCATCAATTAAAATGACATGTTCGATAGAATGATGAATGCTATCAAGATGCCTTGAGTTGCCAAGTAGCTTGTTATACAAAGCGCTGTTAGTAATGAGTGTTTTAGAGCCAGAATCTTTCGCAATATAGTTTAGCTCTTCTTGCGTCAGTAAAATTGAGCTGGGTACGGCAATGGCGCCGAGCTTTAATATGCCGAAAAATGAAACCGGAAACTCAATGCAGTTTGGCAGCCACAGCATGACCCTGTCTTGTTGCTTAAGGCCTAGTTTGTTTAAAGCATTGGCGACACGGTTTGAATCAGATGCAAGTTCAGCATAAGTCGTAACTTGGCTGTCCTGTTCACCTTGATCCACAATGATCGCTGTTTGTAAGTCTGAAAACCCATTTACTTTAGGTTCAGTACAGGCGACGCCAATATTGAAGTACTCAGGATTGAAGTACTCGGGAGGTGGATTTTTAGTGCCCATTTGGTCATCGCCCCTGTTTATTTTTCAATTTTACTAAGGTTGCTTACTATTGTTTTTAACTACGTATTAAGGTCAAGAATGATCTTGCCTATATGTGCATTACTTTCCATTAGCGCATGTGCTTGTGTCGCCTGAGCAAGCGGGAATACCTTGGCAATGACTGGCTTGATAGTGGTGCTTTCTTGGGCATTCTCTTGGGCGTCCTTTTTGTCGTTCTTTTTAATATAAAACGGCCAGATTTTCTCCTGCAATTGTTGCGCAATCTTTTGTTTGGTTTCATTGGATTGCGGACGCAAAGTTGAACCCGTTACCGTGAGCCTTTTAAGCATAATGGGTAAAAAATTCACTTTGGCGACAGGGCCCTGAAGGTAGGCAATGTTGACAATTCGGCCTTCTACCGCAGCTAGCTTAAGGTTCTTCTGGATATATTCACCACCGACCATATCTAGAATGACATCCACACCCTTTTTGCTGGTCGCGGCTTTCAATACTTCAAGGTAGTCTGCTTCATTATAATTGACGGCCAGTTCTGCACCGAGTGCCAAACATGCGTTGCACTTTTCCTGGCTACCTGCCGTCGCAAAAACTCGTGCACCCATCGCTTTAGCCATTTGAATAGCGGTAGTGCCAATGCCGCTGGAACCGCCGTGTACTAAAAAGCTTTCACCTGCTTTAAGTCGCGCGCGGTCAAAAATATTTGACCAAACCGTGAAATTTGTTTCAGGTAACGCGGCGGCTTCAATCATTGAAAGCCCTTCAGGGATAGGTAAGCACTGTCCCTCAGGAACGGTGACATATTCTGCATAACCACCGCCATTGGTAAGTGCACAAACTTTATCGCCGACTTTCCAGTTGCTAACTTCGCTGCCTGTTTCAATAACCTCACCAGACACTTCTAATCCCAGTATGGGGGATGCGTCAGCAGGGGCGGGGTAGTTTCCTTGTCGTTGAATAACATCAGGGCGATTTACACCCGCTGCCGCCACTTTAATGAGCACCTCGTGGTGCTTGATTTCGGGTATGTCAGTGTCGGCTAATGTGAGCACTTCTGGCCCACCAAATTCAGGCGTATTGATATATTTCATAGGGCTCCAAAGTTCGATAATGATGAATGAATGAGAAAATATAGATCTAATAGATGTTTTTAGGCCGTTTTGCTTAAACAGTATACAGTTTGAAATATTTTATTTAGGTCAATAAATAGCAATATGATATTTTATGTAGCCCAAATGCAAGGCTGCTGATGCAATATTGGAAGTTTGCACTTTGATAGAGATGGCATATTAGCACTATGCTCGGCGATACAATAAGTGTGAAAACGGCATTTTGTAGTTTGAATCAAATTTAAGGGAAGGGTATAGCGTGAATATTGCGATTATTGGCTCAGGTATTTCAGGGCTTTCATCTGCATGGTATGCAAGTAAGGCAGGTCACCAGGTTAGTGTATTTGAGAAGGATGTTCGATTTGGTGGGCATGCCATTGAATTGAGTATACCGTTCAAAGGGAAAAAAGTAGCGGTAAACCCGGGTTATGATCTGTGTAATAAAGTTGTTTACCCAAAATATGTAAATCTACTCGAGGAATTAGGTTTAGATATTCAGCCTTGTGAGTTTTCTTATTCATATCGCAATCTACAGGATTGCGAGAGTGAGGATGAGCGGACAAAGACCTTACCTGCATTCCAAAAAGCAGCAAATCTAAAGCAATTCTTTAGACCTGATTTTCTGCGTTTAGCGCTCACGACCTTTAAATTATCCAAAAAAATAGATCAATTTGTTGCTGAGACAAATAAGAAGAATATTTCATTTTATAGTTTTCTTCAGGACGCAAATGTCCCTCAAGATTTAATTGACAGCTTCTTTGTGCCTGTTAGTGCCCGTCCCTGGGGTGTGAGAGCAACAGATATGCGCGATATGCCTGTTACAGTCATATTGGATTGGATAAATAAATTACAGATATTCACACCTAGACCTTCACAAATGTATAAAAACACCGGGGGGGTGAAGCATTATATTGATACTTTTGTGACGTCGTTAAGAGAGCAGGGCGTTAGCCTTCAGAGTCATGCTGAAGTGAGTAAAATTATTCGTGTGAATAATCAGGTTCGTATTCATTTTAGTGACGGCCATGTGAAAGAGTTTGATGGTGTCGTAATCGCCAGTAATGCAAAAGTAGCGATGACTCTACTGGATAGACCGACGGCAGACGAGCAACGAATATTCAGCTTGTTCAGGTATCAGAAAAACAATGTGATAGTGCATTCTGATGAGCGGGTGATGCCGAAAGAGAAAAATAAGTGGCGTTATTTTAATATTGTTTATAACCCTGCTAATCATGAAACATTCAGTACAATGTGGTTTGGGATAGACAAGGACCTACCAGTGTTTAGTACTAATTCCAGAGAAATGCCTTTTAAGCCTGAGAAAATACACGCCGAGTTTAGGTTTGAACAGCCTATTTTTGACCAGAATACAGTCATGGCTCAAAGCTTGTTAGCCGGGATTCAAGGCGATAATAATACCTGGTTTTCTGGCGTTTATTGTCAAGGGCACGGTCATCATGAGAGCGGCGTGGAAAGTGGTCATCGAGTGGCAAAAAGTATTGATGCCCGATCTAAAATTCGTAGTGCTGAAAAAAGAGAAATGAATGCTGAGGAAGTGTGTGTGAGTTAGGCATAACACAGCTATGTTTTAAGCGGGAATCCCAGTCGCAGACTTGGGCAATAGGACACTTTAAGAAAAAGACTCTTTCATTTGAATAGGTTTATTGCTTAAGCGTGTGTCGTTATAGTAGACACTGTCTAATTTGGAGTTGTTTGTTATGAACGTTGTTGAAGCCCTGCACACGCGACGCAGTATTCGTCAATTTGAAGACCGTGAGATTCCTGCGGATATTCTCAACCGGGTGATTCAGCATGGGCTACAGTCACCGAGTGGCTGCAATGTGCAGCCTTATCGTATTGCTATTGCATCGGGTGATATCAAAAACCAAATTAAGCAGGACTTGAGCGCCAAGTTTGAAAAAGCCAGTAAAGTGCAGCGTTTACCTCTACCCTTGAAAATATGGCAGGGTGTGACTGGCGGCGTGTTACCCGATGGCGACTACAACCCAGATGTGAAATATCCGGCGGAGCTGAAAAGCCGTAAGTTTGACTGTGGCATGGGCTTGTATGACACCTTGGAGATTGAACGAAAAGACTACGTAGCACGAACAGCCCAAATGAGGCGTAACTTTGAATTCTTTGACGCGCCTGTGGTGATCTTTCTATTTATGAACGACAAGCTGGGTCATTATAGTGCATTGGATACCGGCATCTTTATGCAATCTTTGATGCTGGCAGCCGTTGAAGAAGGTTTGGGTACTTGCCCACAAGCCGCATTAGCGACCTGGGGTAGTCCGATTAAGAGGCATTTTAATCTCGAGACGGATTACAAATTACTCTGCGGTATATCTTTGGGCTACCCCGCAGAGCATGTGGTGAATACCTATCAGCCAGAAAAAAGATCACTTGAAAGCGTGAGTCTAAGTGCGAAGGCTTAGTCTAGCTTGGTATCATCTAAGCGGGCGCTTTTTTTCGTAGAAAAAAACTAGTTATCAAGACAAGTAAGATCAAGGTGAATAGCACAAGGTAGAAACTGGGTATATGCAGACCTTGCACGAGTAACCTTTCATTAGCCTCTAAGGCGGCCCATTTATGCTCACTCGCTTGTGCAAATTCATCGTTGGCAAAAATTTCGGCGATATCTCGACGGCTCCGGTACCTGACAATGACTATTCTGTCCCATGCGCTGGATTCATCATGGGTCCAGTTGCTGCCAAAAATCGGGTGAGAGCCATGGCTTACGAGTAAAGGAATCATGACCTTGCTGAAGCGGTCAAAGGCGGCTCTGCCACTATCATTGATATGTTTCTTGGCGCCGTCAGAGCCTGGGGCATATTGAGCCATAGGATGATAGCGATATAAGTTAACCGTATAGAAAGGCTGGCCATCATCACTTTCAAGAAAACTTTTGAGCGCTTTTAGGTCGTGCCGGCCACCGGGTGAATGACTTTGCTGTTGAATAGTCGACATCAGTTTTTCGACTTCAGCACCTGATAGGGGAGTGCTGCTGCCATGGTACCAAATTAAAAGTGCCATTAAAGGCGCAATCAAAATACTGATGACGAGGTTTCTTT
>Ga0105348_1001789_pt1 | contig 13826 bp, 11 predicted proteins | sample EN8Hudsemesocosm_2_FD_83504 | JGI IMG/M metagenome (GOLD analysis project Ga0105348, IMG submission 83504) | Methane-oxidizing microbial communities from mesocosms in the Hudson Canyon - EN8C Hudson Canyon | ecosystem: Environmental > Aquatic > Marine > Cold seeps | place: Hudson Canyon... | reverse complement strand
TTTTTCATCACTATAAGACATATCAATTGATTTGAGGTTATCTGAGGCAATCAGTGTTTCATAGGCATGTATGATGTCGTAGATCCACCTCCCTGGAATAAAGCATGTAATTTGATGCTCTGAGATGACCTCCTGCTCCCCTTCTCCCTTCAGATCCAAGTGAAGCGTTAACACCTCCTCGCCCGTTTCCAATATCAAAGACAAGTTCGAGCTTTTAAAAGTCTCACCATAATAGCTTATACAAGCACCACCTCTGTCAGAAATCTTTAAAACATAGGCATTATCATTGAGTTTAAATTGAATTGATTGTTCGCCGCCCTCATGTGTAATAACTGATGAGCGAATAGCGCAATGAATAAGACTTTCATCTTTTTCAATAGCTAAAGAAGGCACACTGGATAAACGTCTATATAAGTGAATTAAACGACGATCCAGTAACAAGACTTTTGCCAGCTTTCTTCGTTCTTTTATTTCCGAAAACAACTCGGAATTATTCAACTGCCCCTGACGCTCGATACGCTGCAAAGCACGGTTGATCGTAGACTGCAAATGATCAAATGCTGACCGGACCGACAACAGGGTTAATTCATCATATTTTTGAGACAAAATTATTGCCCACCACAAAAGAGTAAACGAATTAGTCATTCCGGTGTGCTTTTTAGCCGGAACCTATGATTATAATGCCTAAATAGCAATAAAAAAGCTGAATTCCGGCTAAAAAAACTACCGAAATGACCGGGGGGGTATTTAGTCGTTCAAAGCTTTCTAATAATACGAGTTATCAAAATACATGCCATTAAAATCATAGGCTAAATCAAGTTTTATTACTACTTGATACCAGCTTGATAGCTACTTGGCACTTATTTTTACAAGAATATGACAATTATGCGGAAATAAACTGCCGCACTCACTTTCATTATTAAAGATGTGCTGTAAAATCCATGCACACATCAATGGAACTTATAATACTTACCTCTGAAACTTATTTGATATAGGAATGTTGAATGATCAAGAACTGTTTATTTCCAGTAGCAGGTTATGGAACACGTTTTTTACCTGCCACTAAAGCAATGCCAAAAGAAATGCTACCTTTAGTAAATAAGCCCCTCGTTCAGTATGGCGTTGAAGAAGCAGAAGAAGCTGGCATAAATAATTTTGGCTTCGTTACAGGTCGTGGTAAACGAGCGATTGCGGATCATTTCGACATTAGTTATGAACTTGAGCACCAGATTCAAGGTTCAGGCAAAGAAGAACTACTCAGCGATATTCGTGGTTTAATTGAAAACAACACCTTTTCTTTTACCCGTCAAAACGAAATGAAAGGTCTTGGTCACGCAATACTTTCTGGTAAAACACTGGTCGGTGACAACCCTTTTGCAGTATTACTTGCAGATGATTTATGTTTTGGTGATGAAGACGGTGACGGCATACTTAAGCAGATGACCAAGCTCTACAATCAATTCCGTTGCAGCATTGTAGCCATCCAGGAAGTGCCTGCCGATCAAACCCATAAATATGGTGTCATTGCCGGCGATTCAATGAAAGATGGTTTGTATCGCATTACCGACATGGTGGAAAAACCTGCACCAGAAGACGCTCCCTCTAACCTTGCAATCATTGGTCGTTATATTTTAACGCCAGATATTTTCGACATTATTGAAAACACACCGCCGGGAAAAAATGGTGAAGTTCAAATCACTGACGCGCTAATGACCCAAGCTAAAAATGGTTGTGTTTTAGCCTATAAATTTAAAGGTAAGCGTTTTGATTGCGGAAGCATTGATGGTTTCGTTGAAGCAACCAATTTTGTTTATGAGAATATTTATAAGTCTTAACAGGAATTGTTAAGATCTTGAAAAATACGACACTCCTACATTAAGATTTATTTTTTGTAGGAGTAATCTGTAAGTCTAATTATCAATAAGCTGAAGAATTAATTCTTTACTTTGCTCATCACTTTTACGGTAACGTTTCAACAACTCCTTCTCGTCATCAGAAGGAATCAAACGTTCAATCTCTTCATCTAAATGACGAAGTGACTCACTTAAGTCCGTTTCTTCTGTAAATGCCAAGCCAGGTAAGTTTAACTGCTTGAGCTCATCCTCCTGGTTCGGAAATTGAATAAAATAATCTAAAGTCATACCGGTTTTAAAGCATAAATCCAAAATGTTATCCAAGCTTGGATAACACCTTACTTCAGGGTTTTCAGACTCCCATGCTTTAACAACACTTATATCCACCAAGCAAAACTCTCCAATGTCCTGCTGAGAAAGCTGCTTCCTACTCCGTATATTTTCTAACTGCTGATTAAAATGTTTTAAGTACTTCATAAAATCCATATGTCGTTAACTTCAAAATAAACCTATTAGAGCAATGAACTGCTGATTTTCTCAAAAAGGATTAGTCTAAATATAGCATCTACAGCGTATTTTTCGTAGTAAAATAACCCTACTCGCGTCTATTATCAAATAGCAGTTATACAAACACTTGCTATTACCAAGGTTTGATCTGTATCCTGCGTGCTTAATTTTATTATCGCAGAGTTAAAGCATAGATCGCCCAATGTTAACGACTTCTACTAGTAATACACGTCAAAATAGTACTGACTATTTATCACTTTTTCTAAGTGACACGCCATTAATGGATGTTAGAGCGCCTGTTGAATACAAAAAGGGAAGCTTCCCTTGCGCCGAAAACCACCCCTTACTAGACGACCAACAACGCCATGAAATAGGTGTTCGTTATAAAGAGCAAGGTGAACAAGCAGCAATTCAGCTTGGACTTGAGCTTGCTACACCTGAGATTCGCACACAACGATATCAACAATGGACTGAATTTTGCGAACGCTACCCTGACGGTTATTTATTTTGTTTTCGAGGCGGCCTTCGCTCTCGTACTACACAACAGTGGCTTAAAGAACAAGGTTACCACTACCCTTTAGTCACGGGCGGCTACAAAGCCATGCGACGTTTTTTATTAGACGAACTGGAAACCAGCATTAAAACACTCAATATTTTGAGTATAACCGGTCCAACCGGCTCTGGAAAAACACGCGTTTTGAAGAAGATAAAGCACCATGTGGATTTTGAAGGGATTGCCCAACACCGTGGTTCCGCTTTTGGTCGTAACCCACAGGATACCCAACCCTCTAATATCGATTGGGAAAATACTGTTTCAATAGAATTTTTAAAACACAGACATAAGTATCCAAATACAAATCTATTTGTTGAAGATGAAAGCAAATTGATTGGCCGGGTTTGTATGCCTAAAAATATTGAACTCATGTGTAAAAACAATTCATTGGTCTTGTTAGAAGAAAACATGGATAGACGCATTGAAATGACACGTGAAGACTACATTGATCATTTATGGCCTGAATATCAACAAACCTACGGTGAGCAAGCAGCAGTGCATTTTAGTGAGTTTGTACTCGGAAGCTTGTCCAGAATTAAAAAGCGCTTGGGCGGTGTACGGTATAAGGAGATGTATGCTTGCTTTGACGTTGCATTAGCGCACTTTTTAGAATGCGGTAACAGCGAGCTATTTTCAGAAGGTATTGGTATTTTGCTGCGTGATTATTACGACCCAATGTACAGCTACCAACGTAGCAAGCGTGAAGGAAAAGTTGTTTTTAAAGGTAATCGAGACGAGGTCATTGCATGGGCGAATAGACAAACTAATTAACTACACCCTCATATAGCAACTTATTATATATACAGTCGTTATTAAACAAATGTCGTCAGCGATCCTGGCTATTTTTAACCCCATTGAACGGTTAAGGCATAAAAAATGAAATCTTTTTTATTAAAGCATGTACTACTTTCTATTTTTATTACACTTTCTTGTTTTTCGGCTGTTGTTTCAGCTCGAACATTCACCTTTACAGCCATTCCTGACCAGGATCAAACACGTCTCAAACAGCGTTTTGACCAAGTTGCTGACTATCTAGCATCAGCCCTGAATATTCCTGTCCGTTATATTCCAGTTAAAAGTTACAGCGCTGCCATTACCGCTTTTCGTAATAATCAGGTTCAACTCGCATGGTTTGGCGGCCTATCAGGTGTACAGGCCCGTCGTTTAGTACCCGGCAGCAAAGCCATAGCACAAGGTGAAGAGGATCAGTTTTTTAAAACATTGATTATCGCCAACATTAAAACTGGCTTAATCAAAGCCCAAGCACTCCCTAGCGAACCAGCCGCGTTCACCTTCGTTTTTGGTGCAAAAGGCTCTACCTCTGGCCGCTTAATGCCCGAATTTTACCTTCAGGAGCACTACGGACAAACTAGTCAGCGTGTATTCAAGCGTATTGGTTTTAGCGGTGACCACAGCAGAACAATTGCATTAGTCCAATCTGGCGCTTATGACTTGGGTGCAGTAAATTATAAAGTATGGGAACAGGCGCTTACGGATGACCAAATAGATTTGGAGAAATTGGACGTGATTTGGGAAAGCCCTAACTACCCCGATTATCAGTGGACAGTAAGAGGTGATGTTGACCAATATTGGGGCGAGGATTTTGCTCAAAAAGTACAGACCGCACTTATATCGATCAAGGAACCAAAAATACTTCAAGCCTTCCCACGCAGCAAGTTTGTACCGGCTCATTCAAATGATTACCAGATCATTTTAAACACCGCAAAATCCATCGGCCTGATTGACTAAAAGATGGTTAAATTAAGGAATTTAAATCTTGGCTACGGAAAAAAAACCGTACTCTCTAATATAAATTTAGACATTAAACACGGTGAAATTGTCGCTATTGTAGGGGAAAGTGGTTGCGGTAAATCAAGCTTAATGTCTCACTTATACCAGCTTGATCGCACAAACATCGCATGGTGTCCGCAAGATGCTAATCTGATTCCAGCACTTTCAGCCTTTCATAATATTTACGCAGGAACACTCAACGAACACACTTTTTTTTACAACTTAAGAAACCTGATCCGCCCTTATAGAACAGAGTTTAAACGGGTATTCAAACTCGCTAGCAAACTAGGCTTAGATAATATTTTAAAACTTTCAGTTGACCGGCTTAGTGGCGGACAACAGCAAAGAGTCAATATCGCACGCGCTATGATTCAAAAACATAATATTTTTTTAGGTGATGAGCCTGTATCCGCTTTGGATGACTTTCACAAGCTCAACGTCATTAAAACTATTACAGAACAATTCTCTACCTGTATTTTTGCCTTACATGATTTGGATTTAGCCCTTGCCTGCTGCCAACGAATTATTGGTATAGGCAAAGGAAAAATTATTTTCGACGAGACTGTTTCAAATATTTCTAAACAACAGTTGTCAGAGCTCTATTCTCACTATCACTTAAACATGCACCCTCACTTAAACAAGGACGACTTATCCCGAGTTCATACAAGTGAATTATAACACCAGTGCAAAACCCATGTGGCAAAGCAGCCTGCTATTTATCTTACTGACTTGTTTATGCCTTCCATTGTTAGAGTTTGAACTTTATAACACCTCTCCAATGCGCGAATTAAAGTTGATGCTAACGGGTTTTATGCACCCTGAGTTCGTAATTGACGGTATCACCAATGCACTACTACACACCCTTAGTTTCGCCATTCAGGCTGTGGTATTTTCTGCTTTAATTGGTTTTTTGTTTGCACAGATCTATAAATTCCCAGGCATAAAAGCACTCATGACGGCACTGCGCTCAGTACATGAGTTATTTTGGGCTTTACTATTAATTCAGTTATTTGGCTTATCCAAACTGACTGGCCTACTCGCCTTAGCGATTCCTTTCAGCGCTACCTTTGCGCGCGTATTTGCTGAAATTCAACAAGAGACCAGCAAAAAGACCTTCCATCAACTTAATGGTGGACATTTTAGTCGTCTCATCTATTCAACACTCCCCCTAGCATGGCCTAGGCTCATTAGTTATAGCCGCTATCGGCTTGAATGCGCGCTACGCGCTAGTGTAATTTTGGGATTTATTGGTTTGCCAACGATCGGCTTTCATCTTGAAGCATATTTAAAATTAGGCCGCTACGCAGAGGTTTCAGCACTGATAATGGTATTTATTGTTTTAGTGCTAAGCATGAAATTCTGGACCAACCGCTACGCCCTATTAGTCATTTTTGCTGCATCTATCATTTGGCTACCACCCACTAACTCTTTAGATATGCCAGCACCACAAGGCACTGAACAAACCGAAGTACCGCTAGACACTTCAACAAGTGTAAGCGCATTGAACGGACGCTTAACGCAATTTATTCAAGATATAACACCCGCCCCATTTAAAGTAGACAACTTAACACTCTGGCAGTGGTTTTTACCGATATTAAATACACAGATCATTCCAGGTGTCGGCTATACACTAATTCTAGGGCAATTCGCTTTTGCACTCTCGGCCTTGTTTGCTTTATTTGGCTTTGGACTTATATCGAAACATCTAATACATAAGAAAATCTTACGTGGCTTTGGCTTCCTTGCTTTAACCACACTTCGATGTTTGCCTGAATTATTACTCGCCTTTATAGCCTTGATTATTTTAGGGCCATCATTGTTACCAGGAATCTTTGCGCTCGCGGTACATAATGGTGCAATACTAGCCCATTTACTTGGACAATATAGCAACGAGCTTAAATTACGAAATGACCTTTGCACCGCTCCTAACATTTATTTTTTTGAACTACTGCCCCGTATTTACGGTCAGTTTTTAGCATTTACACTCTACCGGGGCGAAACCATACTAAGAGAAACTGCGATTTTAGGTATTTTAGGTATACCGACATTGGGTTTTTATATTGACTCTGCCTTTGAAGAGTTTCGTTTGGATCGTGCAGTATTACTCATACTAGCCTCTGCTATTTTGAATATATTTGCAGAGACCCTAGCAACACGTTTTCGCCAATACATTTATACAAATAAAGCCAAGCAGGAAATCACTTATGCCCCCTTCCACCCCAATAGTTAAGCACCTCGTTCTTGTTGGTGGGGGGCATGCACATGCTCTGGTAATCAGAATGTGGGCGATGAACCCGCTCATCGGTGTACGTTTGATTTTAATTAGTCCTAACTGGCAAACACCTTACTCCGGTATGCTGCCGGGTTTACTCGCCGGACATTACGAAAGTGACGATATTCATATTGACCTGAGACGCGTTTGCACCTGGGCAAAAGTGCGTTTTATTGAAAGCAATGTATTGGGACTTAACCCTCATGAAAAAAGCTTACAGCTCAGTGATCATCCTGACATTCACTATGACACACTATCCATAGATATTGGTTCAACTCCCGATATGAGCATTCCAGGTCTTCAACAATTTGCACAAGCCGTAAAACCGATTGATCTGTTTTACCCTCGCTTTCAGGCTTGCCTAGAACGTTGTCGCACAGCTGGCAGTTTAAAAAGCGAACAAGTTTTTCGCATCCTGATTGTTGGCGGCGGGGCTGGTGGTATCGAAGTGGCGTTCGCCATGGCAGAAGCTCTGTCAGACATGGATTCAAAGCATTTAAGCATCACACTCGCGGTACGCGGCAGTGAACTTTTAGTTGGCTACCCACGAAAAATATCACATCAAGCAACGAAAACACTGCATAAAATGAATATCAAACTTGTGACTAATTTTGATGTTCAGCAAGTAAAACAAAACAAAGTTATCTCATCGACTGGACTGAGTATTGAAGCAAATGAGCTCTTCTTTTGTACTCAGGCTAAAGCAGCCTTGTGGCCAAGCCTCTCAGGACTTGAGTGTGATGAACGCGGCTTCATAAGTGTTAATCCAAAACTCCAGTCGCTCAATGAACCTGCGATATTTGCTGCAGGCGACATTGCCCACATGCAAGCCAACCCAAGACCCAAAGCCGGCGTCTACGCGGTTCGTCAGGCACCCATTTTATTTGAAAACTTGAAAGCACATTTATTAAACGAGGAGTTGGAAGACTATATCCCTCAAGAAAGCTTCTTAAGCCTGTTATCTTTAGGTAAAAAGAAAGCCTTAGCCGCTAAGAACAAACACACACTTTGCGCGCCTGTTTTTCAAGCGGCACTCTGGCGCTTGAAGCACGCCATAGATACAAAATTCATGGGAAAGTTTAAAGAACTACCTCTTTTGGAAATGCCCCTATCCTCAACAATAAATCCCGCTTTGATTGTTAAAAATGAACAACTACAGATCAAAAACCACAAGGTACGTTGTGCTGGCTGTGGCAGTAAGGTTGGCAATTCAATATTACGCAAGGTTCTCAGTGAGGTAATGGGTGTACAGACCTTTAGCCCTGAAGATGCTGCCATTTTCAATACACCGCAAACACAGTTAATCCAAACTGTTGATCAAATCACCAGCCCGATAGATAACCCATACTTGTTTGGCAAACTAGCCTGTTTACATGCTTTAAGTGATGCCTTTGCCATGAACTCCAAACCTGTAAGCGTACAAGTTTTATTAAACCTGCCTTATGCAGCTGAGCATATTCAAAGCCAAGAAATGAGATTGGTAATGCTTGGTGTTACTGAAATATTAAAACAACACAAGTGCCAGTTAATCGGAGGTCACACTTCAGAAGCTAAAGAGCTTAGCCTGGGTTTTGTTGTAAATGCCTTACCCTACGAAGATAAAACAATTTTCAAAAAGGCTAATCTAAAGACTGGTGATACACTTGTTGTAAGCAAAGCCATCGGCACAGGGGTCATTATGGCCGGTCAAATGCTAAATCTTACCCGTGGTGACTGGTATCAATCAGCGCTTGAAAACATGTTAACCAGTAACCAAGCAACAGCAAATTTATTTTCTGAATTTGGGGTGTCTGCCTGTACTGACATAACAGGTTTTGGATTAGCAGGGCACTTATGTGAAATGCTTGAAGCCAGTCTGTGTAAAGCTGAGCTAAATGTAAATGCCTTACCTTTATTAAATGGCGCTAGTGAGCTTTCACAACAAGGCATTCGAAGCTCACTGTTCCCGCAAAATAGCGAGATAAGCAAACCTTTATCTATTTCTGAGTCTGTAAGTCAGCATACTAATTTCCCCTTATTGTTTGACCCTCAGACATCAGGCGGCCTCTTAGCAGGCCTTAGTCCTAGGGCATTAGAACTGTTACGGCAACAAAGTGAGATTGAGTTTTATGAAGTAGGTAAAGTAGTTGAAGGTAATTGTTTGTGGGATTTAAAACTTCAATGAATGTTTTGTGCTGTTCAGGAGCCTCATAAGCATCAACTTGGACATCAGCGCCCACTTGAATTTGATACTGATAAGCTAAATTTAAAACAAATAAAATAGTACTAATAAAAAAGCAAAGTAATCGGCAAACGCGTTCAGTATTAATGCAGATAAAGTCCTACAATTATAGGAAAGGCACGGAAACTCATCATATAACAATAAACATAACCCGTCTTTTTACTTTACGAACATTTTTACACGCCATTTACTGCATTAATAAATAACTTTTTATACGCTTGTGCCGTTAAGGCGATCGGGTTACCGCCTGCTGAAGGGTCAGCTGCTGACATTTTGCCAACAAGCTCTGCCTGTTCATCAGTGATATCAATCGCTTTCAAGTTATGTGGAATATTCAAATTACGTCGCATTTCAAGTATCCAATTCATAAAGCCATCAAAACTAGGGTTATCAAGATCTAGATAACGGCTAAGCCGCTCAATCCGTACTTCGATTTCTTTGCGATTTGCCTCTAATACGTAAGGCATCAAAATAGCATTAAGTAAACCATGGTGTGCACCGTAAAGCGCGCCCAGTGAGTGCGCTATAGCATGCATAGCGCCTAGACCTTTTTGAAAGGCTGTCGCCCCCATACTGGATGCCACTAACATTTGGGTTCTTGCTTCCAGATCATGCCCATCGGCTACTGCTCGAGGTAAATACTGCATAACCAAACGAATACCTTCAATGGCGATTCCTTCTGCCATTGGGTGATAAAAAGGCGAACAAAGCGCTTCCAAACAATGTGACAGTGCATCCATACCTGTTGCTGCTGTAATATGAGCAGGTAGACCTACGGTCAGTTCAGGGTCAAGTATGACAATCTGAGGTAACATTTTTGGGTGAAATATAATTTTTTTCACATGATTAACTGCATCGGTAATTACCGATGCACGCCCTACCTCTGATCCGGTTCCTGCCGTCGTAGGTACGGCTACGATCGGTGCAACCCCCTCCTCATTCACCCGAGCCCAGTTATCACCCACATCTTCAAAGTCCCATAAGGGGCGACTCTGCCCTACCATTAACGCGACAGCTTTCGCTGCATCTAATGCAGAGCCACCACCAAAAGCGATCACTCCATCATGACCACCTTGTTTATACGCTGCTACTCCATCCACCACATTTTGACCGGTAGGATTACTTTGTATTTGGCTAAAGATAGCACAACTCAAATCGGCAGCACGGCACGCAACCAATGTATGCCTTACCATGGGTAAATTAGCTAAACCAGGGTCTGTAATCAGTAATGGTGCTTTCATCCCCAAGCTTTTACATGCGCTAGCTAATTCATTTATTCGCCCCGCACCTGTGAAAATCCTATTAGGGTAGTTCCAATCGGCATTTAAAGTTGTCTCGATTTTATTCATAACAGGCCCCTTATATTTTTGTTTTAATATGAAATGATTTTAAACGTGTAAATGCTTCAAAACCCTGACTAGAAAGCGTACAACCCCGACCTGTATTTTTAACACCCGTCCAAGCTAATTCAGGGTCCAGGAAGTCACATCGATTCACAAAAAAAGTACCTGTTTCAATTTGTTCTCCCAGCGCGATAGCGGCTGGAATATCTGTACTGAAAACCGATGCGGAAAGACCAAACTCACTATCATTCATCAACTTTACTGCTTCTGCATCTGAAGCCACTTTCATTATACCTACGACTGGACCAAAACTTTCTTCAGTCATCAGTCGCATTGAATGGTTAACGTCAGTCAACACTTGTGGCGCCATATAAGCGGAGCCCTTCTTGTCCATTGCAAAACCATAAGGGTCGATATGAGGAGTTGCCCCCTGTTTAATCGCATCTACAATCTGGTTTCTGACAAACTCTGCAGCAGAATCGCTTACCAGAGGACCTAAGGTCGTTTCTGGGTCATCTGAGCGACCTAATTTATATTGCTTTACTAGCGCAACAAACTTACTGACGTAATCATTATAGATTGCTTCATGAACATAGATTCGCTCGATTCCGCAGCAAGATTGACCCGAATTAAAGAAAGCCCCATCAACCGCGCATTCAATCGCATAATCAAGATCTGCATCTTCACGAATATAAGCAGGGTCTTTACCACCCAACTCCAAGCCCACACCGATAAAACGTCCTGCAGCAGCCTGTTCAATTTTAACACCCGCCGAAACAGAACCGGTAAAAGCTACGCCCGCTATTTCAGGTGATTTAATTAATACCTCTGTACTTTCATGACTCATGTGTAAAAACTGAATCGCACCCTCAGGAAGCCCTGCCTTTTCAAAGGCCTCGACAATTCTTTCGGCGCACAATGGTGTTTGTGAAGAATGTTTTAAAATAACGCAATTACCCGCAAGCAAGGCGGGGATGATGGCGTTAATAGGGGTATGTAGCGGGTAGTTCCAGGGTGCAACCACCAAAACAACTCCTACGGCTTCGCGTTTCATATAACGCGTAAAACCAGGCTTATCTTTTATCTGTATTGGCGCTAAAGCCTCTTGGGCAATCGATATCATATAATTTGCCCGATCAGCAAAACTGGCCACCTCCCCTTCTGCATAACGAATGGGTCGCCCCATCTGCCAGCACAATTCCTCAGCAATTTGTGCTTTATTGGCTACAAAGGCCTCAACAGCTTTGGTGCACAAGGCTTGACGTTCAGATAACGTAGTTTTTTTCCAATAGGTCTGCACATTAGTGGACAAGTCTAGCGCTTTTTGAATTTGTTCCGTGCTCGCATGACTACGTTCCACATAAAGCGAGCCATCAATCGGTGAATATGTTTTTTGAGTAGATGCCATTTAGAAACCTCAATTTAAAGGCGATAAAAATCAGTTGAACCATATCAAAATATTCAATAGATAGCCTAGGTGCCTGCCCTAGAACAGACTGATCTAGTACGACCAATCAGTCTTGATCGTGTGATAATCGCTATTCTCGGATAGGCACCTAGCAATAGTTTTACTGTAACGCGCAAAGCGCTCAAGTTATACTGTTCATCTTAAATTTTAACAAAACAAAGTAGAGGTTCTTTTGACTCAATTTCGCCCCTGTATCGATTTACACCAAGGTAAAGTCAAGCAAATTGTCGGCGGTAGCCTGAATGATCAAGGTGCCGACACTAACTATATCAGTCCTCACGATGCAGCTTATTACGCAAATTTATATAAAGCCAATACGCTAACAGGCGGTCACGTTATTGCTTTAGGCCCAGGTAATAAGGATGAAGCACTCAAAGCTTTAGCAAACTGGCCACAGGGTTTGCAGTTTGGAGGTGGTGTAAACCATGAAAATGCAGCAGAATTTCTAGAAGCTGGTGCCTCTCACGTCATTGTAACCTCTTACTTATTTGAAGGTGGTCAATTCTCTGCTGATAGACTAGAAGCCATCAAACGGGAAACTGGCGCTGAACGCCTGGTTCTGGACCTTAGTTGTCGCCGTACAGAATCTGGCTGGAATATCGCGACAGATAGATGGCAAACCATCACAGAAACACAAATCAACCAAGCCACCTTGAATGAACTTGCCACTCAATGTTCAGAATTTTTAATTCATGCGGCAGATGTTGAAGGTTTACAAGCAGGTATAGACCAAGAACTTGTAAAATTATTAGGCAACATAGCCACTATTCCGGTTACCTATGCAGGTGGCGCACGTTCACTCGATGACCTAAAGCTGGTACACAAACTTTCTAAGGGAAAAGTCGACCTAACAATTGGTAGCGCGCTTGATATATTTGGCGGTAGTGGCATTACTCTTGATGAATGTATTACCTGGAACAAAAAAACGAACTAATGCGATTTTAAACCATGTCACCACATACAGATTTGTTAGAGGCTAAACCAGCCTCTTTAACAAAGTCATTAATCTTCTGCGCCGTTTTTAAGCGATTAGTTTTAGCAAACAAAAATAAGCTGGGCTTATCGATATAACGGTCAATAAAGTTGTCTAGAAAAGCATCATCAGCTTCATCTGAAAGAAAGATTATCCATGCTGAAATGCTATCGAAGAAAGGGTATTGGCAAGGTATAAACGTTTTAGGATGATTAAAATGTTTGATATTAATGTCATAAGAATTAAGTTCTGATTTGATCAAAGCAGAATACATTTTGGTATCAGAAAAAATACCTAAGCTACCAGACCTAATGCTCCCTATATCTGATCTTGAAGAAGTCTGTTTGTCTACCATTGTTAGAAAAGAACGTTTTCCGTAGAAGGGTAAGTTCTTTCCACTAGACTCTACTGTAATAGCTTCATCATACTCAATATAATCATTTAAACCGGCAGAAGCTGTAGAAGCAATATTAACCTTAAGGGCATCACTAGCCTTCATCCAGGATCTAGTATTACAATGACTTGAAGCGGGTTTCGTTTTTGTGATGACCCGATAATCTTCGTAAGGCAGGAACCTGATATCTCGTTGTTGTTTTTTTGAGAAAAGTCGCTTTATCATTGTAATTCCATTTACTAACCGGGTACTGAATTGCAACCAGTCAAGCTGGTGAATCGTTTATTCCATTTGTGACGGATATTCGCATTTATGCTTGTATAAAAGCCCTTTCATTAAAAAATTTCAGTCTATCTGTTTAATTTTCATGGGTATAAATAACGAATTAACAAACACTTAGCTCGATAGTGTACCAAGATCAACATCTAAGTCTTGAACAAATTAATGAAGC
>Ga0105348_1001786_pt1 | contig 13837 bp, 8 predicted proteins | sample EN8Hudsemesocosm_2_FD_83504 | JGI IMG/M metagenome (GOLD analysis project Ga0105348, IMG submission 83504) | Methane-oxidizing microbial communities from mesocosms in the Hudson Canyon - EN8C Hudson Canyon | ecosystem: Environmental > Aquatic > Marine > Cold seeps | place: Hudson Canyon... | reverse complement strand
GAGCGATAAAGTGGAAATATCGTTTATCGAATAAAATAAAGTTAGAAGCTGGTATTGATCATCGCAGTAGTCGTGATGGCGGTGGTATCGAAAATCCTGAATTGATTTTCAATAATTTTAAAGACACCGAAGATCAAACACGTGCCTTTTTCTCCTACATGAATCAGTGGACAAAAGCAGACAAGGTAACCGTTGATTATCAGCATGAACGTGAACGCTCAATCTATGATTTTAATCTGAGGGATCCCGCTACGGGGATTCCTCCGCCTCTACTGCAGTTCTCACAAGAGTGGAGCCGTATGGATGAGATTTCTGTTCAATACGATAAAGTAATATTAGATTGGGATAATTATCTGGTATTCGGAGTTGACCATATGGAGCTGAAATTGGCACGACCTAAATTTGAATTATCACAGTTTGAATCGGTTGTTCCGTTCCTCGATCATCGTTTGGAGTCGATTTATATTCAAGATCAACAGATATTTCTTGATGGCAAAGCGCAGCTTACGCTGGGAGGACGGCATGACCACAGTGATCTTTATGGTCATGTAAATACGGTGCGTGGTGGCCTGCAATATCGTTTCAACTCGCAATATAGTGTCAAACTACTTTATGGTGAAGCATTTCGTGCACCAACTCCATTTGAATTTAGCTCTAATGCTAATTTGAACCCTGCTGAACTTGAATCCACTGAACTGGCGCTGGATGTGATTTTTAGTGAGAATTTAGTAGTTCAGTTCAGTATTTATCACAGTCGTGGTACCAATATTATACGTGAGGACCGGCAGTTGAATGATGGGATTGCTCGTAATATTGGTACTAAGAAAGTAGATGGGTTCGAAGCATTCATGCGTTGGGAGTTGGGTGATTATCAAGGTTTTACCTGGTTGAATTATCTAGAGGAGACCGATGATGTAGATGTGTCCGATTATAAATATGGTTTTGGTATAAGCCGTCGGTTGAACCAATGGTGGGAGCTTAGTGCTGTGGGAAAATACACGGATACGATCAATACTGAAGCTTTTGATGTTGGTCAGGTGAGGCACTTAGTCACAGTACCAAAGTATAAGACGATGGACCTGATTTTACGTGGTCACCGGCTTCCCTTCCTGGTCTCACAAGGAGAGTTTGATATTGCCTTCAGTATTTATAACTTGTTTGATACGAAAAACTTGTACCCAAATGTGCGTGGTCCAGACCCCATACAATTTTTAGCAGAGGGCCGTAGCGCTTATCTAAAGGCATCCTACGCTTACTAATATTTTCCGCCAAGCTTAAGGGGAATGATTTCGGCTTGGGCATATGTTCTTTAGTTGGTTATAAGCACCGGTTGATGTTAATGAGTGTTTACAGTGAATAAAAAAAGGGCGGCTGCGGGCCGCCCGAAAAACCAGCAGGCACTTCTGAGGTGATGCTGGTGAGGAAGCGAGCCTATTTACTCAGAATCTTGTAAAAATGCCTCTTCACGAAGATATTCTGCGATTTTCTGTTTTTGTTCGGGGTTTAGGGTTTGGTGAAAATCAGTAAGGGCGGTAATGACACGAGGAATATGGAGTTCAATAATCTCCCGCTTATTATCTACCAGTCCCATGAGTTCTTCTGCTGGGATATAGTCAGACTCGATCAAGCTTAGCACCTTTGTTTGATCGGTGGATTTTTGGGTTTTAATATCGTCTTTAAGGCTCAGTATTTCGGTCTTTACTGCCAGTAGCTTGGATTCTTGCTGTTCATTAAGGTCCAGTTTCCAGGTGATTAGATCGAACATCATCTCATGCTTAAAGCTGTGATGATTGGCGCGGTCAAAGCAACCCGTTAAGGTTAGCGTGCTAATGGCTAATATCATGATAAGTAACGAACTTCTTAGTTTGGTTGCATGGGGCATAACAGTATCTCCGGGTGGGCTAGTGTTACCTCAAAGTACTGGTTTTGTTGGCTGAATCCCTGTCAATTCCGTGGTTAAGTGTCACAATTTGCAACAAATGAGAGGAGAATTGTGCAAAAGGATTTTATCGATCCTGCCACCATGCTTAACTACCAATTCATACGCTGTGTTTAATAAGGCCCATGAAAACGCTATTACTGATTGATGACGACGAAAAGCTGGGCGAATTGCTACAGGAATACTTCAAGCAATTTGATTTTAACTTGCTGAAGGCGACAACGCCCTCTAAGGGATTCTCACTGTTAGAGAAGGAATCACCGGTTGCACTGATTCTGGATGTGATGCTACCGGAAAAAGATGGTTTCCAAATTTGCCGTGAAATAAGAGCTTGCGTAGAAAAGCCTTGGTCTAGCATTCCTATTTTAATGTTAACAGCTCGTGGTGAGGTGACCGATCGCATTGTGGGGTTAGAGCTTGGTGCTGATGATTATCTGTCAAAGCCCTTTGAGCCGCGAGAGTTAGTGGCTCGTGTTCAGAATATATTGCGCAGAGTAGATGCGCCTACGGTTACTCATAAGAAAATCTACAGTTTCCATGATATAGAGCTCAATGCAGACTCTCATCAAGTGAAGTTGAAGGGGTTAGAGTTGGCATTAACAACGATGGAGTATGAGCTATTACACCTTTTTTTGCGCAATCCTGGTAAAACCTTTACCCGTGATGATCTGTTGAATGCACTACGAGGTATTGAATCGTCTATTTATTCCCGTGCTATGGATACCCTTGTGAGTCGTTTGCGGATTAAATTAGGTGATACTGAGAAACCGCCGAGAATGATAAAAACTATCTGGGGTAGGGGGTATGCATTTATCGGTGGGGAGTGTGCGTGAGTTGGTTTAAAGGGCTTCAACGTTCCCTGTATTGGCGCTTATTAGGGGTTTTTTTATTAACCGGCGTATCACTGATTGTGGTCCTGTTTCTTTATGTTCACATTGTTATAAAGCCCCACGAAAAAATTTTTCGTGAAGGGCGTGCTAAGCATCATCTGAATTACTTGATTAAAGATATTGGTATACCGGCTAATCTTGAGCGTGCTCAGTCTATCTCGAAGGAGCAATCGCTGAAAATTCTAATATTGGGTCCTGATGTGAAATGGGCATCTGAGCCTGATTTGCTTAAGGCCGGCCCTCCAGAATTGCTTTATCAGTTATCACCGAATACTAGCTTCATAAAATTTGCGGGTGGCCGGTATGCATCTGTGCAGCGAGGAGAATGGATATTCTATTTTGGTCCTGGTCCTGGTCCTTTTCCTTTTGAGCTTGCCGCCGCGTGGACGTTATGGATTGTTCTTTTTGTGATGTTATTAGTGCTTGCGGCTAATTATTTTGCTGTGCGCTGGTTAATTAGGCCCATTCAAGATATTAAATTAGGTGCTGAGAAAATCAGTGGTGGTGATCTCAATGTGCGTATCAGTACTCGTCGTAGTGGTGAGTTTGGAGAGCTGATTGACAGCGTAAATACTATGGCAGATTCTCTACAGCAAATGCTGGAGGGTAAAAGAGAGCTCCTGCTCGCGATTAGTCATGAACTTAGAACGCCGGTTACCCGCGCGAAAGTCGCTTTAGCTCTGGTGGAAGACAAGACGCTTTATCAGAATATTGAAGATGAACTTGATTGCATGGAGCAGTTAATTGCCGCTTTGTTGGAGTCTGAAAGACTCAATACGCCTCACGTTAGAATTAATCGAGAACCAATTAATATAAATGCGCTTGTGGAAGATGTGGTCATCGAATTTGGCGCCGATTGGCTTAAATTATGTTTGCCAGCAGGTTCTGTTCAGGCTTACGTTGATGCGTTACGCATAAAGCTGTTGATGAGTAACCTTATTAATAATGCAGCATTGCATCGGGATGGTGGGGGCGTTGAAGTTGAGCTGTTCCATAATCTCGAGGAGGTTATCATTATTGTTCAAGATCATGGAATGGGCATTAGTGACAAGGACCTTCCGTTAGTGACGGAACCCTTCTTTCGCGCAGACAAGGCAAGAACACGGCAAACAGGTGGTTTTGGCTTGGGGCTTTATTTATGCAAGTTAATTACTAAGGCACATGGCGGTCAATTGTTGATATCAAGCGAGGTGGGCGATGGCACAGAAGTGAAAGTTATACTGCCCAAAGAGCCTACCTGATCTTATCTGACCCAATTCAAAGAATAGGCGCATCACTCCAGATACACTTTTTATTGCTTACCTTTTTTAGGTTTTTGCAACATCATAGTGCGTTTTCAATCATGAGCATTCTATATGCTACTACCCTGTACTGCTGTGTTGTACTAGAGCCTTGTACTAGAACCTCGTACTACAGCTCTGTTCAAGGTTGAGTAGGCTTGGTTATGTTGGCTTATATCTCTTTGGCCGGTTGGATTTCAAGGACAGAAAGAAGTGAATATAGAACGATGGTTTTGTTATTTAAGATAGGTAGAATGGCTGGCTTTAATACAAATAGCGCATTCAGTCTTTGACGTCTGAATGACGTCGCTTAATAAAAAGGTGATTCTGCTTGAAAATGTTTGGCCTGCTAAATATGGGTGGCGCTGCAGACAGCTTAAAGCCCACGCTGCAATTTATTCGTCCCTATAAGAAACAAATACTGATTGCGTCTATCGCATTGCTGATTACAGCAGCGGTTACTCTGTCATTAGGGCAGGGTTTAAGGCTGATCATAGATCAGGGCTTTACGGCTAATTCGCAGGCACTTTTAAACAAGGCAACGCTGATATTTTTTGGTTTGGTGGTGTTGTTAGCAATAGGCACTTATGTTCGTCACTACCTGGTTTCATGGATTGGTGAGCGGGTGGTGGCAGATATTAGAAAAGCCGTTTTCAATCATCTCATCGATTTACACCCTAGCTTTTATGAGGAAAATCATAGCGGTGAAATACAATCACGCATCACTGCTGATACTACGCTGATACAAAGCGTTATAGGCTCGTCGGTCTCCATCGCATTGCGTAATTTACTGATGTTTATTGGCGGGATTGTTTTCCTCATGGTGACTAACGTCAAACTGGCAGGGATTGTTTTATTGTCTGTACCGCTCGTGGTTATCCCCATCAAATATTTTGGCCGTCGCGTTCGTAGTCTTTCTCGAAATGCGCAAGATAAGCTGGCTGATGTGGGTAGTTATGTGGGTGAGGCGCTGAGTCAGATAAAAACAGTGCAAGCCTACAATCACCAAGAAGTCGATAAATTAGCTTTTGAGGGTGTAACTGAACGAACCTTTAATGTCGCTAAGAAACGTATTCAGCAGCGCTCTATGCTGATTGCGGTGGTAATTTTGTTTGTGTTGGGATCCGTTGGCCTAATGCTTTGGGTTGGCGGTCGAGATGTGATGAGTGGGGAGATAAGTGGTGGAGAGTTAGCCGCTTTCGTATTTTATGCACTTATTGTCGGTAGTTCCGTGGGTTCAATTAGTGAAGTGGTGGGCGAATTATTGCGTGCGGCGGGTGCTAACGAAAGGTTGATGGAGTTATTGCATGCAGAAAACCAAATAGTTTCGCCGGAAAACGCAAAGGCCTCTACGATGAGGTGCAAGGGGCAGATTCGATTAGAAAATGTCACCTTTGCCTATGCCAGCCGTCAGGAGATACCCGCCTTAAGGAGTATTAGTTTGGAAATTGAGGCGGGTAAAACATTGGCGTTGGTTGGGCCGTCAGGTGCCGGTAAAACGACGCTGATGGACTTGTTGCTGCGTTTTTATGATGTGCAAGAAGGTGTGATCTATCTGGATGGTGTGGATATTACGACGCTTGAATTAGATGTGTTGCGTCATCAGATGGCACTAGTGTCCCAAAGTCCGGCGCTGTTTCGAGGAACGGTGCGAGAGAATATTCTTTATGGCAAGCCGAGCGCTTCAGAAGATGAGTTGATGGTGGCGGCAAGGGCCGCTTATGTTATGGAATTCATCGATAGATTACCTCACGGTTTTGATACAGTGCTGGGTGAGGGGGGGCTTAAGCTCTCTGGTGGTCAACGTCAGCGTATTGCTATAGCGAGGGCTCTATTGAAAGACCCAGCGGTATTGCTGTTAGATGAAGCTACTAGTGCGCTGGATGCTGAGAGCGAATATATGGTACAAATGGCGTTGGCTGAATTGTTAAAGAACCGTACAAGTATCGTTATCGCACATCGACTTGCTACTGTGGTCAATGCTGATCAGATTGCTTTGTTGGATAAGGGTGAAGTGCTGGCGGCGGGTTCGCACCCTGAGTTGATAGCGAAGTCTGACTTGTACGCACGTTTGGCAGAGCTGCAGTTTAAGACGCTTGAAATCGAACCTAGCTAAAATCGTCGATAGTTAGCGGCCTATGTTTTGTATATATATGACAAAACTACAGAAAGATGTAAATCGATTGGATTGATTACTTGAAGCCAAGAATTTAAAAAATATTTATGTTCGAATAAGTGGGAATAGGTAGAATAATAAAAGAAAAATAGCGGCATCATAATCTAGCTATCATTTCATGTCCGATTCATAGCCTGAACCATCGTACACAGAAGTGAATTCCTAAAGCTGAATCAAATAATAACAATGTGTAGTTGTTCGGAGGGAACCATGAAACAAATCATCAAACAAGGGATTGGAATATCCATCATTAGCATTTTGCTTGCGGCTTGTGCTTCTTCAGTCAGTAAAGAAGAGACTGTAGCGCTCATTCCTTCAGAAATCAGTCCAGAAGCTAAGTCCTATTACGAAAATACCTATCGTTGGGGTAAGCAGGAAGTGGATCTTTCTCGTGGTTTGGGTCTGAATCTAGCGCGAAGGGTGATGAAAAAACGCATGCATTCTGAAGCGGACACAGTTAATCCAGAATTGATCTCGGAAAAGGTGGACGTTGATGGTGTACCAGCCTATTGGCTGAAAGGTCCCAATACTCTGAGTGAAGATAAAGTAATCCTTTGGGTGCATGGCGGGGCCTATGTGCTGGGTTCAGCAGAGAAAACGGGAATGGCTGCCCGCATGGCGACTATATCAGATATGCCTATTTTATCGGTGGATTATCGCTTAGCGCCGGAACACCCATTTCCTGCAGGCCTTCAAGATGTACGAAAAGCTTATTTGTGGCTGTTGAAAATGGGGTACTACCCTAAGGATATTGTTATTTTCGGCAGTGATTCTGGGGGAGGCTTAGCGCTTTCTGCAGTCATGTCATTGCGAAATGACAGTATGCCGTTACCTGCAGCCATTGCTGTTATGTCACCATGGGCTGATTTAACGGGGAAAGGAGATACCTACGAAACATTAGTTGATGTAGATCCTTTATTAAGCTGGAAGGTACTCAGCACAGCAGTCAAAGCTTACGTTGGAGAAGCTAGACCAGAAGATCCTTTGGTATCCCCTGTTTTTGGAGACTTTAGTGAATTTCCGCCCATACTGGTACAAGTGGGGACTCGCGATATGCTATTAAGTGATTCAGTAAGCCTGGCTAGAAAAGCACGACAATACGGTACGGATGTTACCTTGGATGTGTGGAATGGCATGTGGCACGCATGGCAAGGGTATCCTGAGGCTCCTGAAGGGCAACAAGCCGCTGAAGAGGTGGCTCGATTTTTTGATCGACACCTTCAAAAAACGGTAGCCAGTGATTAAATGCTAAAAGGGTTTCTATGCCCTGCACGTCTTCGATGTTAGTAACTTTCTAGGCGCTCCAGTTTTTCCTCTGAAATGCTGGAGTGTACACATCTTTTTATCCAAACCTTCACCGCTATTCGCTTGTCTTTGTAGCTATCGGCATTGTCATAATGAGCCAATGCGTCTCTTGATGATTTATTCTAGAGTGATCCTTACATAATTAGGGTGGGGTTTGGGTAGGCCTAAGGCCTTTAAAGTCATCGAGATGATAACGAAAATACTATGTGATCAGCGATCCTATGTTAGGCATAAACTACTACTTCACCTCCTGTTTTTCTGATCATCCTTAGGGTGTTTTTGTTCTTGATGATGCTTGCTTGAAAGTGATTTCCACAATGGAATTGGCCTCCCCTTAATAGATAAGTGCTTAACAAGAATTAAATGTAAGAAGGAAATAATACATGTCGCATACAGTCAAATTAATAGGTGCACCTCAATCCCCATACAGTCGAAAAATGCGTGCAGCATTGAGATATCGACGCATTCCTTTTCAGTGGCTCCGTCAAGGTTCTCCTGAAACCCAGGGGCAACCTGACGTTAAATTGAAAAACATGATTCCTGTTGTCTGGTTGTCACATAAGAATTCAACGCAAGATGTCGCTTTGTTGGATTCCACATTCCAACTGCAACACCTGGAAACTATGTATTCAGAACGGTCTTTGACACCGATTGATCCGGTTGTAAAATTCTTTGATCGCTTAATCGAAGATTTCGGTGATGAGTGGATGACGAAATGCATGTTTCATTATCGCTGGGCACGAGAGCAGGATGTTAAGAAGGCCGGGGTTATTATTCCTTTAGAAGTAAAATGGAATTGGGCTGATGATCAAATTAAAGAATTCCAAGACACGTTTGCTGATCGTCAAGTCGGACGTTTAGGCTATGTGGGCTCTAATGATGTAACAGCTCCAGTCATCGAAGAAAGTTACCTCAATATATTACAGGCATTAAATAGTATTTTAACCAAGCAGCCATTTTTAATGGGTAATCGACCTGGAGCTGCAGATTTTGGTGTTTTTGGTCAGCTTGTGTGTTTGACCCAGTTTGATCCAACACCATCTGCAGTGGCCTTGGAGGTTGCACCAAGAGTGTATGCTTGGGTTGAGGCGATGGAGGATGTCTCTGGAGATGCGGTAACGGATGCTGACTGGATCAAGCGAGAGGATATAAAAGAGACATGGGGCAGTCTATTAACCGAGTTTGGTAGAACCTACGCTCCTTACTTATTGGGTAATGCCGATGCCATAAGAAAAGGTGCGGAACAGGTGCAGTGTAATATTGATGGCCGTGAATGGGTGCAAAATCCTTTCCCTTATCAGAAAAAATGTTTGCAATGGCTACAGGAAGAGTTTTCGGCGTTGAATGTGGATGATCAGCAGTATGTGAGAAATATATTAGAAAATACGGGTTGTGATATTTTGTTTGACTAATTACCTGCTGGATTATTTGTCGAAGAATAGCCTTCAAAGGACTATTGCTGATATAAATATTGCATGGTTATGAAGGTTATAAAATGTGCCTGATTTAAAGCCGTCTGACAGTGACGGCTTTTCTTTCTTACCTTTGTTTAGTTGCAGGGGTTTTATTATTCTATTGGGAGTGACACTGTGAATGTAGTGCCTTCATTGATTTTGCTGACGCAGGTAATTTCTCCATCTAACAGTTTAGTAATCAGATTATATGCAATGTGCATCCCCAAGCCGCTTCCGCCTTTATGGCGTTTAGTGGTGAAGAAGGGTTCGAAAATCTTTTTCAGTACGTCAGGGGAAACACCTTTTCCGTCATCACTGTAAATCAGTATTAAATTTCCGCTTTCTTGTTTTATTTCTATTTTTATTATTCCGCTGTCGATGTTTTCAAAACCATGAATTAAGGAGTTCATAATAAAAATAGTGATAATTTGTGATAAAGCACCTGGGTAGCTGTTAATCATAAGGTTGTTGGGGCATTCGATGTCTAATTTATGTTTTGAGTGCTTAAGTTTTGGTTTTAGAGAGGTGATTACCTCGTTAATGTAATCTTTAAGGTTGAATACTCGTTGATCCTCTGCGGCTTGGTCCACAGCAACGGTTTTGAAGCTTTTGATTAAGTTGGCAGCCTTCATGAGATTTGAAGATGTCATGGTTATGGCTACTTTCAGATCATCAAAGAATTTTTCGAAGTCAGATCTAGACATTTCACCCGTTCGATAGCTTTCTTCTAAGTTTTTAGCAATGACTTCAATATGAGAAACAGCTGTTACGCCAATGGATACAGGTGTGTTTATTTCGTGGGCTACGCCTGCTACAAGTCCGCTAAGTGCCGCTTTCTGTTCGGCGTCCACTAGTTGCGTTTGTAGTTCGGTTGCGATTTCTTGTTGTTCCAGAATTTCACGTTCTTTGTCTTTTAGTGCTGCTATATCATTAATAAGTGTGTCGCGCATTTCATTGATTGAGGAGACCAGATCGTCCAATTCATCAGTATTGGATTCTGAGTATTTTCGATCTAAGGTCAGGGATTGACCGAGTTTTCCTAAATCTTGGTTTTTGGCAAAACTCGATACTCTATGTAGATGGCGGATAATAAGCTGGTCGACAATTAGCAGAATAATGAGTGAAACGATTAGGGTTTTAATAAATTGTGTAGTAAGAATAAGACCTGCTCTGCGAAGTAGGCGGTCATAAACTGATGAGATTTCAGCAACCACTGACAGTGTTCCTAGCTCATAAGATTTTTCAAAAGGACTGTGGTAAGAAATCGGGTAGATCTTCTTTAATGTGGCGCCAACGATGTCCTTGTTGCCAGAGGTATAAATTTGTCCATGGGAGGATCTTAATTCCACATAGTGTATGTTTGGTAGCTGGACGATGGCCTCTAGCTGCGTATCTAGCTGGCGGTTGTCCAAAGCCCATAGGCTGAAGGCGATAGTGGATAGATTGCCTTTTTCGACCTGATCCATTCTGTCATTGATCAGTGAAATGTCTTGTGAATAGTCTGTGTAAAGCTGTACGCCGGTGGCGAAGCAGGCCAAGGTTGTACTGGCAAGGAGAATGTAGATCAGTATCCGTCTAGCTAACGGACTAACCTTATACAGCAGTGCGGCGTCTTTCAGTTTCTTCATTATGTTTTAGCGCCGATAACGGAAATACCCATGCAAGCGATTGTTAGTATTGCTTCAATGCTTTCTAAGTATAGTGGCCTCATGGAAAGATCCAGTTTTATTGCTCAGTTTCTTACCTGAAAGGGGATTCGATTATTGTTTCTGGTTATAACGCGGCCACTTTTTATTAAATTATTCATTTTTTGCCAAAAAATGCTGGCACTGTGGTTTGAGACTATCAATGGTGAATGATTTATTTCAGTAATTTGTGACTTTTTGAAACATCGCTAGGTTTGTAATGGTATTTGGTTATTATTGCCTCGCTTGTCTCATTGGGACCTATGATTATTTAATGAGTTAGCGTTTTATCGTCTTGCTGAGTCTTGCTGAGTCTTGCTGAGTCTTGCTGAGTCTTGCTGAGTCTTGCTGAGTCTTGCTGATGTGTTGGTTGGTTTTTGTTCGTTATTATTTTGTCTATTTAGGAGAAATCATATGTCAGCTTTGTGGGATAAAAAGAGAAGTCTCCCATTGTTCGTGTTGATAGGGGTTGTTACTGCATTTTTCGTCGCTAGCCAGAAGAAGCCAATGGAACGTGAAGTGGTGAAGGATGTGGGTCGTAAGGTATCTGTTGTTGAAGTAAAGCGACGTTTGGTGGTTCCTAGAGTCATTGGTTATGGAACGGTAACTCCCGCCACTGAAATCCAATTGAGTGCTGAAGTAGAGGGGAGAATTACTTATATCCATCCAAGACTCAAGGCAGGAGAAAGTCTGCCTGCTGAAACGCTATTACTGAAGATAGATAAAGCCGACTATGAGTCAAAGTTATCAAAGTCAAAGTCACAATTACAACAGGCACGAACTCAACTGAAAGAACTCGTTGTTGAAGAGGCCAGTATTAAGCAGTCCTTGGTGTTAGCGAAGGATAAAAAAGAGCTCGCGAAGAAAGAGTTAGAGCGAAAAAAATCATTGCTAGATCGACGCCTGGTATCTCAATCAGAGATCGATAGAGAAGAGCAGTCTTTGTTGGCGCTAAAGCAAGATGAGCAATCTCGTCTTCGTGAATTAGATGTTATGCCGCAACGTAAGGATACGCAACGATCTGAAATTGAACGATTAAAAGCACAGGTTAAGGAAGCTGAACGTGATATCGAGCGAACCAATATTTATATGCCGTTGCGAGGACGCATAGCTGAAGTAACCACCGAAAAAAATCAATTTATAGGTCGTGGTGGCTTGTTGGTGAAAATCCAGGGTGTTTCTCAGATTGAGGTATCAACCCACATAACACTGCGGCAAATGCGTCGACTGGTTCTAGGTATGTTCCGTGGTGAATATACGGAATTGAATGCTTTGCCGGGTGTACAGGACTTGCCGCAATTAAACGCTAGTTTGAGACTTGCGGAAAAGGGTTTTGAGCAAACTTGGAATGGTATCGTCACTCGAGTGGGTAGTGAATTAAGCGCACAGACGCGTACTCTGGATGTGGTTGTTACCGTTGATAATCCCAATCAGAAAATAGTACCGGGTCAGAGGCCCCCTTTGTTACGCGGTATGTACATGGAGGTCACGATCACTGCTCCTCCGCTAAAAGCCTTCGTTGTTCCTCGTTACACACTTCATGAAGGCCAAATTTTTGTACTGGATAATGAGCACAAATTAGTGAAACGTAAAGTGAAGGTAGACTTCTATAATGGTGAATTAGCGGTTATACAAGATGGCTTGAACGAAGGGGAATTGGTTGTTCTAACAGATCTTGTGCCTGCTGTTGAAGGTGCTTTATATCAGCCTCGTGTATCACAAGAGGTCGAAAGTTGGATAAAAACCTTAGCGTTGGGAACCATTGTTGATGTTAAGGCTTCAGAAGTTGCATCACCTAATAGATCGGAAAATATTCCAGTAAATAGTTCAGTAATAGGTTCAGAGGAAAATTTGAAAAGTTCAGGCAAGGAGCAGCAGTAATGATCGCTTACTTTGCCAGGCATGCCACTGCGGCGAATATATTGATGATTGCCATGTTAGTGGCAGGTATCGTTGCACTTTACTCTATGAAACGAGAAACCTTCCCTGATATTGAGTCTTTCGAAGTGAAGGTGAAAGTGGTGTACCCAGGTGCACTGTCAGCAGATGTAGAAGAAGCTATATGCCGACCCTTGGAAGATGCAACTGATGGTATTAGTTTTCTCAAGGAAAAACGTTGTGAAGCGCGTGATAGTTTAGGTTCCATGATTTTGAAAATGGATGAAACGGGGGATATGGATAATTTCGTAACCGATGTTAAAACCGCTGTCGATACCATTGATGAATTTCCTGAACAAACGGAGTTGCCGATTGTAGAGGAGCAGGGACGCACTAAACCTGTCGTTTCTATTGCTCTAGTTGCAGATATACCAAGCCCAGAATTAAAAGACTATGCAGAAGGTTTGCGGCAAAAACTCATTGCCATTCCTGATATAGCCTCGGTGGAATTAGAAGGATTTTCTGACCGTCAGTTATTAATTGAGGTTAGTTTTGAAACACTTTATCAGTATGGTTTAAGTCTGACCGATATATTATCGCTCATTCGCTCACAAAATATTGATATGCCCGTGGGGACCGTGGAGACAACTCAGCGTGAGTATGCGTTGCGTTTTATGGACGAACGTCACACCCCAAGGGAACTCGCTGAACTTATTGTTGTGCAAGGTGATAACGGTGAAGAATTAAGACTGGGTCAGTTCGCCACCATTACTGATACTTTCGAAAAGTCTGAACAGCGGGTTCAATTTGATGGTAATCCTGCGGCCTTGCTTAAGATTAAAAAGAACAAGATTGATGACAGTTTGGTCGTGCTAAACGCGGTACAACACTTTGTTGAGGAGCAAAGTCAATTATTGCCTGCGGGGATGACCTTAACCCTTACTGAAGACTCAACCACCATTGTTAAGGACCGTATTCGACTGTTAGTCACTAACGGTATACAAGGGCTGATATTGGTTTTTGCCGTAATGTGGTTATTTTTCTCCCTTAGGTTTTCCTTCTGGGCAGTGATGGGATTACCTGTGGCATTTATGGGTGGTTTTTTTGTCATGGTATGGGCGGGAGTGTCCATAAACATGATTAGTATGGTAGCGCTGTTAGTCGCGTTGGGGTTGTTAATGGACGATGCCATTGTGATTGCTGAAAGTATCGCCACCTATCTAGAGCGAG
>Ga0105348_1001779_pt1 | contig 13876 bp, 12 predicted proteins | sample EN8Hudsemesocosm_2_FD_83504 | JGI IMG/M metagenome (GOLD analysis project Ga0105348, IMG submission 83504) | Methane-oxidizing microbial communities from mesocosms in the Hudson Canyon - EN8C Hudson Canyon | ecosystem: Environmental > Aquatic > Marine > Cold seeps | place: Hudson Canyon... | reverse complement strand
CTTGTATTGGAAGATATGGGTGTAGATTTCGAGCTGATTCTTGTTGATAGAGATAATAATCAACAGAAATCTCTGGAGTATCTTGCACTAAACCCCGCAGGAAGAATACCTACGCTTGTACATCATGATCTTGTTCTCTTTGAGAGTTCGGCAATATGTATGTATCTTTGTGATCAAAATCCGGAATCAAGCCTTATTCCAAGTATTGGTAGCCATGATCGAGCACTTTTTTACCAGTGGCTAATGTATCTCAATAATACCGTGCAAACTGAAATTTTAATGTATGTTTACCCTGATAGGCATACGGTCGATAAGAGTTTTTCGTCATCTATTAAGCAAGCACAAGAAAGTCGTTTGATGGATATGTTTGACTTACTGGATGATGCTCTCAGTGGGAAATCGTACCTAGTTGGTCACAATACCACTGTATGTGATTATTTTTTATTGATGGTCTCTATTTGGGGAAGGAATCTTCCCCGGACTCCTTTGGCGTTACCTAACATGGGACCATACTTAAGGAGTTTAGCGGAGCAAGACGTAGTACGAAGAGTTTTTGAAAAAGAAGGTGTTGGTTTAAATGGATAGTTATTTGTTCCACTTTGGCTTCTGAATTATGATGGATTAAGAGTTGATGTATGTATATGTCTATAAATGTTTTGGAGGTTGTTGTTTGGAGATGATTGTTTGGTGGGTAATGTAAAGCGATTTGCTTCGGTTTTAGTACTCTATTTAGCGGTGATACAGTCTGTGTTTTCGGCACAGAAGATTATTTTTAATATGACCTCTACTGGTTACCCTCCTTACATGTTCCCTGAAGAGGGAAAGCCACCCAAGGCATTATGTTTGACGTGTTGGCGTTAATTTCCCGCAAAAATGGCTACACCATAAAAGCTATCGGTATTCCAAAAAATAGGGAAATTAAACATCTAGAATCGGGTAAATTGGATGCGAATCCGTTGGCTAAGGAATGGGTATCGAATCCAGAAGACTTTGAATTTGCCGATGTTATTATTGACGCTCGTGATGTGTTGTTTTCCTTACGTGAAAAACCAATAAAGTTCGTTAGTGTAAAAGACCTGCATGGGAAAACAATTGGTACTCATTTGGGTTATAGCTACCCTTTGCTAGAGCAGGATTTTAAAGGTGAGAATATCGTTAGGCATGACTCGGATACAGAGTTCGCGATGTTGAGGATAACCTTAGTCGGATGGACAGACGCGACGGTGATTAATGAGCTGGTTGGTCAGTGGCTGATTAAAGGAAATTCAAATTGGCACGAGAAGTTCGTTGTGTCAAAAAAAATTGTGGGTGGTTTCGATTATCGGATTATGTTCTCAAAAAAGTGGGAGCTATTTGTGGAGGTGTTTAATAAGGAGCTAACCATCATGAAGGAAAATGGTGAGTTAGATCGTATTATTTCAAAATACAAATAATGTGTATGTCTGAATTTATATCGACGGTTAATGTTGACGGTATTGTTGGTATATTTTATCGATTTCACCCGAAAGCACCAATTGCTTTATGGCCTTATTCGTACGTTCAAGAATACGCATTTTACTAGGGTGCACTCTAATCATAATGTCAGCACGTCCAATATCATTACCTATTTCGTAGTTTCTATAAGATGGTTTTTTGTGCATCCAATATTGCGCAACCGCTTTATTGATAAAAATTTGATCAACTCGTCCACCATCTAAGAATTTCAAAAGATTATGCTCATCTCTCAGGTCTACTCTTGTGATTGAGTCGTTTAAAAAGTCTGCCATATAACCAGGGTAATAGTAGCCTCTTACCGCGCCAACTGTTCTTCCTTGGAGTGATTTGGCGCTAGTTACCGGTATGCGCTTGCCGGGACGAAATAAAATCACATCAACTTGCTCTGCAAACGCTATGGTATACACACCTGGAACTTCTGAACCTTTCCGCCAGACAGGGTTTTCACCAATTACTACATCTATTGTGCCTTTCTCGAACTCCCTTAAGCCTCGTGACGTTGGAAAATAAGTAATGTTAAAGGTATCCCCGGTTATGTTGGCGATACTGAGTAGAATGTTGTGATAAATGCCGGAATTTGACTCCGAGATCATGAAAGGGTGGAAATTTGAAAAGCCGGCTTCAAGGACTTCCGCACGAATGGTACCTGGTATCAAAAAGAGTAAGCCTACAAAGCAGCGCAACAAACGAGAAGGGAGCTTAAAATGAATCAGGCAATTCAATAGTTCGGGACCTGTATAAGGTGAGACTAGGGTTTGGCGAATATTCTATTCAAGTATAGAGCAGGGTAATGGCTCTTGTTTTGTAAAAGTGAGTTGTTTGAAGACTCAATGCAGACAGGTTTATTGACAGGCTCTTTTGATGATATTAATATTGTGCGCAATCTAATCATGCGCAATATTAATATATGAAGGAGACTGATATGACCTTGTTAAGCCGGATAGTAGGTATCTTGTTAATGGCCTCGGCCTACACAGCAGTATCGAAGGAGCTTGATACTGAAAATTCCAGTAAGTCTGAAATCGAAATATCTGATTCCACCTTCAGCTGTATCCGGGATATGACTAAGGTACGGGGTTTTTACGTTGGTAATTTGTACGGAGATATTGAGGAAACGGTATCGACAGCAAATTCTATAACGGGTGGTAAATACCCACCTGGATCAGTGGTGCAGCTTGTGCCCAGTGAGGTGATGGTTAAGCATAACAATGGATTTAGCCCTGCGACCCAGGACTGGGAGTTCTTTGAACTGAATGTCTCGGATTCGGGCAGTGAAATTAGAAGGCGCGGTTTTGTTGATGTTGTAAATCGTTTTGGTGGAAATTGCTTCGGTTGCCATATACAGGCAAAACCGCAATGGGACATGATTTGTGAAACGGGTCATGGCTGCGAAACAATCCCGATTACAAAGGAAATAATTAAATTAATTCAAGAAACTGACCCACGCTGTGACGATAATAAGGAACTTACGACAGCAGAGTCATTTGAACTAATGAAATTAAACCTTAAAGTCAGCATTGGTTCTGCCATAGGTACGGTTAAACAGTGGTTTTAACAGCTCCTGAGTAAACCCTAGGCAAAGCGGGCGGGAAATACTAGCTTAAAATACTAGTACTGATAGAGGTTCTCTCCGAGGCTATTCCCGACCGTTAATGTGATTTTTTGATGCTTATTTTGCTAGTAGATAAGCTAACGATATTTATCATATATTTTTTCTATCATTCCATCTTTCTGAGTATTACGGAATTCGTTTTCAAATTGAGGAATAATATTGACATATTCTGATGATTTACGAATACACAGGTTTAAAAAATAGGGGTCTACAACGGGTTTTGGCAGTTCGATAATACTCTTATTGAGGTTCAGCTTTTTAAGAATATGACGACCAACATGATTTACATCCATCCTTATAGCAGCTCTACCTTTGTTCAATACTTCGTAGGTTTGTTCCGAGCTCACTAATAAACTAATGGCCCAGCCATCCTCTTCTTTTAAGTTATGTTCTATCCAGCCATTACCTAGATAATCAACAATGTCATATTTTTTAAGATCCTCTAAATGCTGAATCTGCATAAGTTCAGGGATCAAAGGATTGCCCTTTTTGACAAATATTTTCATCTCAATTGAAATAACACCAAGTTCGCTACAAACCGTATATTCTCGACGTGATGGCGTTGGTAACGTAATGAAGGCATCTGAATCCCCAGACTTAACGAGGTTCTGCGCTCTTGCCCACGGGAATCCTGCGTGTTGAACAGGAATATTGAGTCTATCCCGAATGACCTCATCTACGATGTCGATCAAAATCCCCGTCATTTTGTTTTCTTCCACCCATGAATAGGGTGGGAAAGATTCAAAATAGGCTAGTTTCATGGGTTGAGCAGAAGCGTTAAACCCAGTAACTAAGATGATCAGCGCTATTAGAAGGGTTTTCATTCTTAATCGTGTTCTCTGCTATTAATAGGTAATACTTTGATTGATAACAATATATTAGGAAGGATTTTGTCGATGAACAAATTAGGATGTTTTTACCTGATTTTTGTATAAAGCATTATATTATAAAGGCTATTTGTTATAACCAAACTCAGAAAAATATGACTAAGCAGTCGTTGTGTAAAGGCAACCATTTTAATTTGTAGATAATCCATACTCTCCTTTTTGTTTTACTCCAACTAAACTTATTTTAATGATTGCGTTAATAACGTGAGAGTTTCGATGAGCGCAAATGTAGCTATCAATAAACGTCCTGATTATGACCAGGTTATTCAGGATATTGCCGACTATGTGTTGAAGTACCGCATCGAAAGCGAAGAGGCTTTTGATTCGGCACGCAATTGTTTGATGGATACTTTGGGTTGTGGCCTATTAGCTTTGCGGTTTCCTGAGTGTACTAAGCATCTAGGTCCTATCGTAGAAGGCACAATAGTTCCTAACGGCGCGCGAGTCCCTGGTACTCAATTTCGAATGGACCCTGTAAAATCGGCATGGGATATCGGTTGTATCATCCGCTGGTTGGATTACAACGATACTTGGTTGGCGGCAGAATGGGGGCACCCCTCTGATAATTTGGGCGGTATTTTAGCCGTCGCTGACTATCTCGCTCAGAAAAGAACATCAGAGGGAAAGGCGTCTTTGACTATGCGCGCTGTTTTAGAGGCTATGATCAAGGCGCATGAAATCCAGGGTGTCATCGCCCTTGAGAATTCTTTTAATCGTGTGGGTTTATGTCATGTGTTGCTGGTGCGTGTTGCATCCGCTGCTGTGGTGACTCAGTTAATGGGTGGGTCTCGTGATCAAATCATGGCGGCTGTTTCGCAGGCTTGGGTTGATGGTTCCGCGTTACGTACCTATCGCCATGCACCCAATGCGGGTTCACGTAAATCATGGGCTGCCGGTGATGCAACGTCTCGTGCAGTTCGTTTAGCTGATATGTCCATGCGTGGTGAAATGGGAGTTCCCAGCGTGTTAACTGCATCTCAGTGGGGCTTTTACGACGTTGCTTTCAGTAAAACCAATGCAGATCAAAAAATTAAACCTGAGCAAGACCGTGAATTTAAGTTCTCTCAGGGCTACGGCACTTATGTGATGGAAAATGTGTTGTTTAAAATATCTTTCCCCGCTGAGTTTCATGCGCAGACAGCCGCTGAATGTGCTGTGATTTTGCACCCACAGGTAAAAGATCGTTTAACGGATATTGATAAGATTGTTATTCGCACCCATGAATCAGCCATCAGAATAATATCCAAGGTAGGCCCTTTGGCCAACGCGGCAGATCGTGATCACTGCATTCAATATATGACGGCGGTTCCCTTAGCGTTTGGTAATCTCGTGGCCGAACACTATGAAGAAAGTTTCCATAACAGTAATCCAATAATTGATGCGTTACGTAACAAGATGGAGATTGTAGAGGATAAAGGTTACAGCAGAGAATATTTGGAAGCGGATAAGCGTTCCATCGCCAATGCAATTCAGGTGTTCTTTAAGGATGGTACGTCAACGGAAGAGGTTGTCGTTGAATACCCCGTTGGACATCGCCGTCGTCGTACTGAGGGTATTCCCTTGCTGGAAGATAAGTTTAAAGTGAACTTGGCAACGCGGTTTCCAGCAAATCGTTGCGCCGATATTTTTGATCTTTGTAAGAACAAAGTGAAATTGGAGAGCACACCCGTCAATGAATTTATGGATCTATTTATTATTTGAAATGTTTGGGATATTTGAGTCATGTGGGTAGAAACGAGGGCCGTATGGAAGAGCATGGAGAAATAACCCTTCAGTGGATTGAGGATATATTGATTGTGAAGGCTGAAGGGCCATTCAATGAAGAAGGTACCTTGGCGGCAATGAAAAAGTACCAACAGTGCATTCTCGATTCAGGACGAACTTCTTGGTTAAGGTTGGAGCTCTGGGACAATGAAGCCTTGGGTACGCCACAAGCCATGGATCATTTACCCAGTATTTATACCTGGAGCGTTCAACACGGCTGTGTTGCTACGGCGGTTGTCGTGGTGAGTAGCATTCAAGAAAGTATCGCGAGAAAGATAGCCCCTGAACCACTTGGAGTGTTTCGAGAGCAAGACCAAGCGATGGCTTGGCTTAAGCAGTATCTGTAGTAGATCTGAACTATAACTGTATTATAACTGTAGCAGAGAGAATACGGTGGGCTATGTGTTCAATTTAGTATTTATAGCTTCGCATTATCATGATTATTGTTGGTGCGGTTTCGGATAATAAGTGCAATTGGATGCAGAGAGGAAAGGTTGAAACTTAGCTTTAGTCGCTTAGCGCTAAATTCCAATCTTTTCATTTCTCTTTTCGAACTTCACATATACTGTATTAGCGGCTGAAAAAATCCATAATATGTGAGCTTGTATTTTCATCCCTGAGTATTCGGTTGTGCCCCAACTTCTCACTGAATATAAACTGGGAGTTTTTGTTCAGGCGTTGCAAGTGTAACCCTACCTCTGGTGAAACTTGATCATCGGAATGATCATAGAAAAACAGAGTAGGCTGCGCTTCTTGAAATTTTTCCATGGACAACAAATTCCAAACTTGGCCACCAAACTTCTCTTCAATCAGGTTGCGGTGCACCTGCATTAATGGCGCAGGTAATGACATTTGGTACTGTGATATATCAATCACGTAATCCACGCTTAAGGGTGTGCTGATAAATACGGTTTTGTCCGTTTTTAAACCTTTTTGTAGTGCATAGTTAACCGCTAGCCCACCTGCTGAATGCGCAACAATACCGTGTGGTGCACCGAATGCACGTTCGAGAGAGATGATGAACTCAGACATATCAACCAGGTTGGTGCGCGTACCATGGGCATTACCATGAGCCGGGGCATCAAAACAGAGCACGGAATAACCTGACTCAACTAATTCTCCTGCAATTTGTCGAAATTGCCCTGAATGCCCAGCCCAGCCATGAACACACCAAATGATAGGCCCCGTACCCCATTGATAAATAGGAACGGATTTCCCTTTAAAATCCAGATGAGAAGTGTTTGCACTCTTTAACCAGCGTTGATCCTTCTCGCTGATTTTTCCTTTGATGGGCTTAAACCACAATCTTTGAAACCACTGGCTCGCTTTGCTGAGTGAGACCTTGGTCATTAGTGTGAAAAACAAACCGATAACTTGATACGGCAATGGTTGTTTGAATTTAGTGATGTGTTGCTCTGCAACAGATGTCCACGAAATGCTATTCATAAGAAAGCTCCTGTGTTGTGAAAGGGGCAGGCTTGTTGTTGTTAACCAATAAAGCGGGTAACACGAAAAGGTCGACAACAAGTGCTATAAAAATCGTAATGGCGGCCATTAAGCCCATGTCGGCATTGCGGGCGAAGCCGGACTGGCTTAGCACTATAAAGCCAGAGCTTAAGGCGAGAGTAGTGGTGGTAATCGCGACCCCCACAGTTTTAAAGCTGTAGCGAATAGCCGCTTCGTCATCGAGCTTTAGCGTTTTTCTAGCATGCTGAAACTTGCTAAGAAAATGCACGGTGTCATCAACAATAATACCCAGGGTGAGTACCACCACGACCGCAAAGGACATACCGATTTCACCGTTAATCATCGCCCAAACACCCAGCCCCATAACGATGGGTAAAATATTCGGGATTAAACTTAACAGTCCCAGCTTCCAAGAGCGCAATGCCATAATCATCACGCCGGATATCAACACAAACGCGGCCAAGGTGCCGAAGACCATGCTGTTAACAGCGCGTTCAACAATGTGGGTAAACATTAGCGTGGTGCTAGCACCGGTCACATCATATTCAGGTGCATGGGTTAGCCACCATTGCTCGATGCGTTGTTCCAATTCCATTAACGCCGATGAGTCCAAGTCATCAAACCGTACAACCACGCGGGTTGAAGTCTTTTCCATGTTGAGCTGATTGTTTAGATCCAAGCCATAGGGCAATGACAATTCGTACAGCAACAAATACTGACTGGCCAAGGCTTGATTATCCGGCAGGGTATACCAGCTAGGGTCATCGCCATGCATGTTCATATTCAAGCGCTTAAACGTATCGGTAATACTTAATACATGGCGCGTTTCCGGTTGCTGCCTTAACCATTGGGTAAATGCATCCACGGTGCGCAGCATGGCAGGGTTCGTAATCGAGTTTTCTGTTTTGTCAGGGCTAACAATGGAATACTCTGCGGAATAAATACCGCTGATTTTATCGGTAAAGTAATCACTGTCACGTCGGAACTCGAAGCTCTCATCAAATTGCTCCACGTATTTCTCATTCATCGTGTTTTGTGGAATCAACGAAATGCAAATCGCGATAAATGCTGTGGCTGATAGCAGAATAGGCGTTCTCTTACCTAATACCCATTGCCCTAATTTCTCAAATTGGTTTTGCGTGATGGTGGACTTGCGTGGTCTTACCGGTAGCAAGCTCAATAACGCGGGCAAAAAGAACAGGCTCAAGATAAAGGCAACCACTACCGATATCGCAATTAAATTACCCAAATCACGATAGGGTGGCACATCGTTAAAGTTCATCGATAAAAAGCCAATTAATGTGGTGACACTCGTTACAAAGATTGGCGTTAGGTTAATCTCGATGGTTTTACGAAGGGCGGCGGTCTTATTCGTGCCCACCTGCCACTCTTGATAAAAGCCCTCAATAATATGCACCACGTGGGCAACCACGATGGCCATCATAATCGTAGGCGCCACCGCAGTAACCGTGGTTAATGGTATGCGTAACCAGCTGAATATGCCGAGGGATGCCAATATGGTGGCGGTAATAACAGAAAAGCTTAATAGCGTGCTCCACACCGAGCGTGTCAGTAGCGCAACCAGTAGAATGATCAGGCCAAACATAGCCGGTGTTAGGGTGGCAATGTCTTGTCGGCTGGCTTGGCCATAGGTATAGCTCAGCATGGTTAGGCCAATCGGTTTGATTTTAATATCGGGGTACCGTGCTTCTAATTCCGCGATCAAAACTTTGGCTTCGCTGACCAAGCTCACAATTTCTTCAGGGCTTTCGTTAGGCAAATTAAAGGTGGCGATAACTGCTGTGGTTTCACCATTTTTTGCTTGCAGAAAATCAAGGAGATTGGGTTCGGTTAACGCTACGCGCTGTACCCGCTCAAGTTGTTCTTCACTCAAGTGCTCAGCGTTTTCAGCCAAGTACTCCACCTGCAAATCATCGCCCGTGGCTTCGGTATGTTGATAATTGCTAATGGAGTCCACGCGGTTGGCAAAGGGTAGTAACCAGGCTTTTTCAGTCAGCTCTTCGATCAGCGCCAACGGTTGTCGGTGGAATACCGTGCTGTCCTTAGGTATCACAATAAACACCAGATTGTCGGTGTCGGTATAGGTCTCCTTAAGGCGGTTGTACGCCATCAGCTCAGGGTTATCGGCCCCAAAAAAATACTCGTAATCAACACTGAATCGGAGGTGCTTAAGGCCTGCGGTCATGCTGGTTAGCATCACCAGGCAGAGCCCTAATACCAGCCATCGATGCTGGAGAGTCCAGCTTGAAATAACGCTTTTCATCATCTACTCCTAAATTGATATTTGCGATGAGGCCTACGTTGACGTCAGGCCGAGGCTCTACTTTAGGAGTGTTTTGCTGAATCTACGCGGGTCAAATACGACCACTTTAGTGCGTATATCGACATATGACTGGATTGTCTTAATTAGCACCTGTTATGCTGTATTCGTCATTGCTTTAGCTAGATAGGTGGGTTGTTATGTCGTTGTTATATGGATGGATATATAGGTAGATCTTTTGATAGTTTAATAGCTGACTAGAATTGTCGTTAGATAAGATGAACTATAGATAGTTAAAGATGATAGCTGAATAAGATGAATGGAGCAGAGACATGCTAAATATAGCGATTATGGTAGTTGACCGGTGCCATGGCTCGGGCGTCAATACGGTATTAGATACACTAACAACGGCCAATTATCTCAACCAACAATACTTGAATAATTCACACCAATTTTGTCAATTTGAGATGCTGGGCAAGCAGCAGTACGCGACTGCGTATAATGGTCAACGCATTGGGCCATTGAAGCGCCTGACTGACGCGGAACGTCCCGATATTCTTATCTTGCCGGGCATCGTCGAAGCAGTGCTATCGACCAGTCACATACAGTCGATACTAGAGAAGTATAAAAACTGGTATCCCAAATTACGTGAATGGCATGCTGCCGGTACGGTTATCGCGGCTTGTTGTAGCAGTAACTTGTTAGTAGCTGCGATTGGCCTTGCCAAAGGGCGGCCTCTCACCTGTCATTGGGCAACTGAACCTGCTGTGAAAGCGCTTTTTCCCAACGAAAATTTTCAAACCCGAAAAATGATTTTTGACCACGGTGATATTGTCAGTATGGGTGGCGCAACTTCTATTGGGCAAATGATGCTGCATTTGATTGAACGCTTTGGTAATCGCGAGTTAAGTATGCTCACGGCCAAGATGTTATTGATTGATCCAGAAAGGGGGGAACAAGCCCCCTTTGCCTTGTTTAGTCCCAACAAAAAGCATCAAGATGATTTAGTGCTAGAAGTGCAAGCCTGGTTGGAGGAACACTATCAGGACAAGCTGAATGTTACTGATATGGGGGATACATGGAATATCAGTGAACGGCAACTCAGCCGGCGCTTTAAAAAGGCCACCGGCGAAACTACCGGCAACTATTTGCAAGCACTTCGGCTTGAACATGTTAAGCGTGGTTTAGAATCCAGCGGCTCGGCCTTTAATAATATTATTTGGGATGCGGGTTATGAGGATGTGAGCTCTTTCCGTCGGCTTTTTAAGCGCGAAACCAGCATGACGATGAAGGAATATCGGCAGCGTTTTGGTAGGGCTGCGTAGCGCGTCAACCGCTTTCATTACCTGTTCAATAATTCTTATAGCTAAATACAGAATCAGGATAGTTAAAGAAGCACTGTCGTCTGGCGACTTATTATGGTTTCTATTCTGTGTGCTTATTTTAAATAAAGCTGCTTGATATTTTCATAGCTGCCGTCCCTTTTCATGGCGTCTAGCTCATTTTGCAGCGTATTCACAATCTCATCAGAGGTATTTATATTCAGTGCTAAATAGTAGTCATATCTATCGTCAAGTTTAAATACTCTTTCCAGTTGCTCAAAGCTCTTGTCTTGCTTATTCATGTGGTATGCCGCAGCGAGTTCCAATGCAGTAAGCAAATCAAATCGACCATAGATGAACTTTTTGAAGTTAATTTCTTCGCTATTGGTTAAATCTAACGTAAAGCCTAGTTCCTGCATGTAGCGAGTAGAGGAGAACTCCCTAACGGCTCCAACGCGGTATTTTTTAATAGTTTCCAATGAAGTGGCGTTGATATCTGTTCGTGACTTTAATTTCCAGAACCATATAGTTCTGGAAGCAATCGGACCAACCCATTTAAAGCGCTTTTCCCTTTCCTCGGATCGTGTCATGGAAAATAGTAAAACATTTGGCCCCTTTTCTAGCATTTTATAGGCACGAGCCCAAGGGTGTGATGTTATCTGGTTGTTGGTTATATCTAATTTGCTTCGCTTAACGAGTTCTCGCACAATCTCTGTTGAGAAGCCAGTGACGATATTGTTTTCATCCGTGTAGTTATACGGGGGCATCTCCTCAGTGAGGATTGTGAGTTCTTCAGTGTAGGCCGCAGGTAGAAATAACAGCAAAATGACGAATAGAAAGAATCTAGGTAGTACGGTTTCTTCTATTAGAGGTGATTTTATTACAGGGCTTTCCACTATGTTTATTTCAGAGCAAGTATTGGTCATGTCGGGATACTCTGGCGAAATATTGTCGCCGATAAGGGTATGTATCACTATAGACACAATAGCGGTGCACGTCTAAATCAAGGCGTTTAAATGTAGGAATTGTTCTTATAAAAATTTAACTTTTGGGGGTTTGGCTTAGGGACTCGGCTTAGTAATTTAAGCATCAACCTCAAGGTAGAAAGTCGTAACCTGAGGTTGATTTTGGAATAATTCCATAAAGTTAACGCTCTGCTTTTCTTATTGTGGATGATCACATGAAATTAGCACGTTCATTGCTAATTAATGATCCTGTAGTTCTAGATGACCATCAATGATGGATTCCTGGTGACGGTGTCTTAACTCACCGACAATGGCTGTTGCGGTTAATATGCCGATAACGATTAATGTGTTCATGGTTTTTCCTCACAATTAGTTCAATGAATTAACTTATCTATTCGGTTTAGGTCTGGGCTTGGCTTGGCTTTAAGGTAAGACCTAAGCTTGGGTTAACTTTAGGCTTATTTGGGTGAAACTACGCTGGTCTAATACGACCATTTATATGCTATTTTCGACATTTGAGTGGTTGGCGTAATTCGCACCTCTAATGCTGTATACATCATTGGAGGGTAGGTGATTTATAAATGCTTAGAAGTGCGATTATGAGGGCTGACCAGTGCCGAAATCTGGCATTTATATCGTAAGGATATGCTAACAATGCTTTAACTATGGTCAGGAAGCTATGGGGTCGCTCTGTGTGTTATCCGGCTGGCACTAATAGTTGCCAACCATAGATCATACTCAATACCAGCGTGTAAACGGTGATGACGGTATACCAGCGACCGGTAAGCTTTGGTGTATTAATGGGGGCGACGTTCAGGGCAGCTAGTACCATAAGTAAAATATAGAGCAAGACACTGAAGCTCACCGTGCTGATCAGACCATCTAAGAGGAAGAAAAAGGTCAGGATAATGACATTGTTATCAAGCGCCAGTCCCCGGTAGGTTGACTCCTCAACTAGACCAAAAACGTTAAAATAGCTTAAGCGGAGCACGCCAGCGGCCAGTATGATAAAGGCCCCAGGAACGAACCAGGGGTTGAAGTCTCCGTAACTCAATAAGATAACGGCGGGGCAAGCACCGAAACTGATAATATCGATCAGTGAATCAACTTGCCCGCCAAATTCCCCCTGAGTAGCGGTTCGACCTTTCATTTTTCGAGCAATAATGCCATCGCTCCAATCAAAAAATACCGCCCATAACAAACCAATCATCACCGCTGGAAAATTACCTAGAAAAGCGAAATAGATTGCAAGCAGCGCAGAAAAAAGCCCTGCCAGTGAGCATATATTGGGCAGGTCTTTTGCAAAAGAAAGGATTGTTGGTGGCTTTTCTTGAGCCTCGTTTACGGCGGACATGGATTTCACTATATCCCTGCTTTACTTGTAGAAAGAGTATTGTTTTTTGAAGCCAATATGCCATTTAATGCGCTGACAATGGTCGTATTTTCAGCCGGAGTACGACTTGCAATACGCACATAACGGTCGGATTCTGGCATGCTTTTTCCCTCACAATGTTTAATGTAAATATTGTGATCAACAAATAAAGTTTTTGCGACATCGGGGCCCGAAGGTGCGTGATTGGGGAGACGACAGAAAATATAATTTGCCTCGGGTTTATAGACTAACATACCTTCGATCGAACAAAGATCATGATAAAACTGATCTCGATCGTTGCGTACTTGGGCGCAGCTTGTTTCAAACTCTTCTTGATATTCAGGCGCCATTTTCAAAAAAGTTTCAGCAAAACCATTCAAGTTCCAAATATGTATTCCTGACCGAACCTGATCTGCAAAATCCGCATTGGCTGTGAGCATATAGCCAATACGTAGACCGCAGATACCATAAGCCTTACTCATGCTCTTAAATATGGCTAAGTTTGGATAGTGAGCAATATCGCGTTCAAGGGTTTCTTGATCACGATTATTAGCAAAATCGATAAATGATTCATCAACGATGAGTATGCAGTCGTGTTCAGCCAGCTTAGTGACCAGGCGAATAAGATCCGTTTTGGGTACCAATAATGATGTCGGGTTGTTGGGCGATACCACTATTGCCACATCAGCCTTGCAACGTAATGCTTCCGCAG
>Ga0105348_1001777_pt1 | contig 13887 bp, 13 predicted proteins | sample EN8Hudsemesocosm_2_FD_83504 | JGI IMG/M metagenome (GOLD analysis project Ga0105348, IMG submission 83504) | Methane-oxidizing microbial communities from mesocosms in the Hudson Canyon - EN8C Hudson Canyon | ecosystem: Environmental > Aquatic > Marine > Cold seeps | place: Hudson Canyon... | reverse complement strand
GCGGCGCCCCCCATAGCAGAACGCACCAATATGCTACTCACCATTCCCAAAACGCTAGCCCAAGATCATGATTTACAAATGTATGACCTCCCCTTCGAGCTGCCTGAATTAGACTGGCATCTTTACTGGCCATCTAACTATAGTAATGACAAAGCACATCAATGGATGCGGGAAGTCATTTTTGATATTTTTAAACACAATATTTTGGATTAATAACTTAAATAAAAGGAAAAAAAATGAACGAACAAAACTTTAAGCGTGCAATTCTCGCTTCTGCAGCAGTCTTCTTAGCTGTATTTTTATTCTATACTCTGCCTGCAGCAATTGAGCAAGCTGATTTAATTCAGTCTTTTGCTTTAGGCTTCGTTAATCCGCTTGCTACAGGTTACTCTGTAGATGTCATAGCCTGCGGTTTTATATTCTTCTTTTGGGTTTTATTTGAAGCCAAACAATATGGAGTCCGCTATGGTTGGATTTGCATTCCCTTAAGCTTCATTCCCGGCGTTGCCGTTGCTTTTGCCTTGTACCTCCTGATACGACACAAACAATTAACTACAACATTAATAAGCCAAACGAATGAAGCTTAGTAAACGCCTAAGACAAATCGATAACATGATCACCCAGCATTATGACCATATATGGGATTGCTGTTGTGACCATGGCCAATTAGGCAAAAGTTTGTTACAACGCCAGGCAGCCAATACAATTCATTTTGTCGATATTGTTGAACCCTTAATGACAAATCTGAAAATAGAATTAGAAGATGAGTTTGCCGAGCAAACTCCTAACAGTATTTTTCAAGAAAACTGGCAGGTCCATTGCATCAGTGCAGCCGACATATCTATTAAAAAAGCTATTGATACAACAGCGCGCAATTTGCTCATTATATCAGGTGTTGGAGGAGACCTTTTGATCGACTTGGTACATGCTATCTTGAGAATGCATCCGAATCAGGAACTTGAATTTATACTCTGCCCGGTTTATCACAACTATAAAGTTCGTCAGGCTTTGACCGATATGGGCCTAGGTTTGATCAATGAAAACCTGGTAAAAGAAAAAAAACACTTTTATGAAATAATTCACGTATCCACACAAGCCAATACAGCAATATCAAAAACAGGCTCAATCATGTGGAATTTCTCACGCATTGAAGATAAAGAATACCTAAAACAGTGTATTGCACATTACCAGAGAACTTCAAAAAACAAGCCCTCAAGTAATGCACTACTGGATTATCAAAAACTAAATATCAGGCTACCAAAGCAGCCGCATTCATCTCTTTAAGAAGTTTATCTTTAACTTTCAGCGGGTGCGGCGACTCAACCAATTCAACGATATGACTCATCAAATCTATTGAATCAATTGGCAGAGTTAACCAGCCTGCAAGAATACCCAGATGCTTTGCTCGTTTGCCAGCAGGTAATGCATGGGGATACTGCGTGCTTACACCTAAACAAACTGCATTTTCCTGGCGATGGGATTCGGCAATGGCTTGAATTAAGTATGCTTCTGCAACTTCACCTTTACCATCCGGTTCCAGATTAATGATAATCACATCAAAGCTGCAATTTTTAATATATTCCAAGGTGCTTTTAGGGGTGTATGCTGTTTTCACCGTACAACCATCTATATCGTGCATACCGTGAAAAACATCAATTCCGTAGGTTCCTACAATCAAGATCTGTTTATTATGTTCCATGCTCAATCCATTTTAGTAAGCTATAAATTAACTGATCACGCCATACATCCAAACAGTGACCAAGGTTAGACAACGGACAATTTAATACCTCATAATTTGTTTAAACGCTTTAACTTTAGAATTGACTTGTCAATAATTCAAGTTTAGAAATGTATTATTTAGTACAAATAACAGGCAATTTCTTTTATTAATATTTCACTAAGTTATATTTTTAGCTGACAACTTTTGATGAAAAAGCAGTGTTGTACAGGATAATTTAATCATTCCTCGTATTGTGCAAAATTCGCAATAATGAAGGCAAGCAATAAAAATAAGGCTTCATATTCAGCATGAAGCACTTGGCAAGTCATTAATCATCAACCTTTATCACTATAAACAAGGGGCTGCCTTGGCGAACGACTAAAACAGGGATCGCTCGATTACTTGGTAAACTATCAACCACATCAAAAAACTCAGTTAAAGTTTTGAAGCTTTGATTATTCAAGCGGGTAATAATATCGCCTTGTCGAATTCCGGCTCGTTGAGCTGGCTGGTCCATAACTTGAATAACCTGCACGCCACTATCAAGGTTTAAATCTGCTAATGTTTTAAGGTCAATAATTCTTACATTAAGCCCAAGACGGTTGCTGTTCTTAGCTATAGGGGCCGTCGTTTCAACAGATGCTTTCTCGGCATTTGGCAGTTCACCAATTTTAAGGGTGATTTCTTTCTCATCGCCATTGCGCATCACAGTCAGTTCAACTTTTTCGCCTACCTTAGTGCGTCCGACCAGCTGCGGAAGTTCTGATGATAAGCCTATTTCTTCGTCTTCATATTTTATAATCACGTCACCAGTTTGCAGACCAGCTTCTGCGGCGGGAGAACCTTCTAGAACTTGTGATACTAAGGCACCGTATGGTTTATCCAAACCAAAAGATTCAGCCAGGCCTTTATTCACCTCTTGAATCAAAACACCTAACCAACCTCGGGAAACATACCCCTGACCTTTTAGCTGATCAACAACTTCCATAGCGACATCAATTGGAATCGCAAAAGAGACCCCCATAAATCCACCGGAGCGAGTATATATTTGAGAATTAATGCCTACGACTTCGCCGTCCATATTGAAAAGTGGCCCACCGGAGTTACCTGGGTTAATAGCAACATCAGTTTGAATAAAGGGGACGTAGTTTTCGTTCGGTAAGCTTCGTCCTTTCGCACTGACAATGCCAGCAGTAACAGTGTAATCAAAGCCAAAAGGTGATCCTATTGCAAAAACCCACTCACCTACTTTTAACTTTTTTGATTTGCCCAGTTTAACAGCGGGTAAATCATCGGCTTCAACTTTTAAAACGGCTAAGTCTGAACGTTTATCTGATCCTATCAGTTTGGCTTTAAGTTCTCGTCGGTCGTTAAAACGCACAAAGATTTCATCTGCACCTTCAACTACATGGTTGTTCGTTAACACAATACCATCTTCACTAACGATGAAACCTGACCCCATTGATTGTAATTGTTTCTTTCGACTCTTTGGGCCACTTTCATCCCGACGGTCAGGTGTGCCGCCAAAAAAGTGTTTAAAGAAGTCGGGGAGTTTTTCCATATCCCCTTGAAACTTAAATTGAGACGGCTGATCCACATTACTAATCGTACTGATATTGACCACAGACTCAGAGTGCTCTGTTACCAGTTCAGTAAAATCGGGCAAGCTTGATGCAAACAAATGACCACTAATAAAACAAAAACAACAAAACACCAAAATTGTTGAAATGAATGATTTCCGATACCTCATAGCTACTCCTACACAGTCTAATAATCACTTAAATAAAGAGCTTTGCACGACAACAACCCGACTAAACAACATCGTCATTCCGGTATGCTTTTCAGCCGAAATCCATGGTTTTAATACCTAAATAACCATAAAAGAACTGGATTCCGGCTAAAAAGACTACCGGAATGACAGGAGATATGAGTTGTGCAAATCTCTCAAATATATTTTATATAGGCTAGATAGTTTGAGCCTTAAACGATTCATTTCAACTTAAAGTTAGTTAAGGACGAGGTAAGAATTACGGTAGATGAGTGGTGGATAGATGCTTGCTAGTTACTTCAACGCGCACCATTTCGGGTTTAAAACACTCATCTTCCTGATGATTTTTAGCATAAATTCTAGCGAAGCCAAAACCTAGTAACAAAGAAACTAGGCCACTTAAAGCCACTATGCCATCAGTCCATGCGAAGAAGCTTTTTGTGATGAGTGAAACGCCCAACATCAACATCAGCGGCATCATAAACATCAGCAATGAAGCGCTCAATAAGCCTTTTTCCGAAATAGCTAAAGCAACGATGTCACCCTCTTTTGCGTTAATTGTATTGGCAACATTAAATTCAATACATTTATTACTAGATAACTGTGTCAGCGCGCTTTGTCCACAGCCGGACTTTAGCTGACAGCTATCGCAAGCACTTTGCCTTTGAATTTTAACCCTGACATAACCGTGCTTCACTTCACTTAAAACCAAGGCTCGTTCTTCAATCATTCACGCACTCTATTTACTATTTAGGCTATAGTTCTGACATTTGGGCATTTACTTTGACAGCAAAGGCTTAACTGATTCAGCAACCAGCATGGCTGTCATAGCCGGAACTTCACCAATCACTGTCACACTATAGGGATGCGAATTAAACTTTAAAACCTGGGCATAAGCAACCGTAGCACCCACTTGAGATGCGCCTTCAGGCATCATACCTTCCTGAATTTTTTCTACAAAGATACTGTAATTAGCTAAACCATCGCTGTAAACCATTACATTTTCACCAATTTTATTTTCCCCACTAATTTTTTTAAAGCCTGGCGGCACCCACCTACTTTGCCACATTATTTCACGAGGCCACTGTAAATCTTTTTTAGCGGTGGGAATCATCACATGCTCGACCAAAGAACCTTCATTCATAGGAGCCAAGTCTGCATCATTAATGGTCGCTGGAAATTCAAGTTGTGTATATTGAAAGCGTTCGAGATCAACCCCCTCATGGTTTTGTAAAACAGATTTCAGCAGTAGCCCTGTTTGTTTATCCAGCCATAAAAAATAACTATAACGATGCTGATCTTGAGCTTCAATGGATAATTTAACGCAAGGGCGCTCAACTTGTCGGCAAGGTCCAAAGTTTTTCAGCTGATAATTTTGTTGCTCAGGCATAAAGCTCGCAAAGGTCTGCACCACTTTATTCGAATAATTTGACTGCTCTAACTGCACAACACGGTTATCTGGGAATACGCACATAACTTCCGAGCCACGACGTACAATTTCACCCATTTCGCCATCTAGTTGTTTTAGTAACTCTTGCTCTTCATCATTTTGAAAACGGTGAACAATACTCATGGAGCTTGACATTTCACCGCGCGAAAACATAAAAATGCCGCGATAATTTTCATTAACGGAGGCACGCTGCATCACTTTCAACCACTGTTCTGGCGAGCGTTCACTTAAATCCTCAGCATTGACTATGCTAGACAAAATAAGCAGTGCGAAGCTAACTATAACGAAAGGGAATCTAATCATTATATTCGAGTTCATCCTTCTATCTTTTAAACTACTTTTAATTCTTTCTTCCAAAACTACCATTGCCACTCACAACACCTTTATATCCCAACGGCATTTACACTTGCCACTCTCGCTAAAGGCATCATACCTGCAGGCGAGCTAACAACAGAGTGCTCGGCATGTCGAAGTAAATACTCATTAAAACGACGAGCATGCGCTTCGCTAAACTCGACAATAATTTTAGGTTGACGGTTTTCACTAATTGACGAGGCATTTGCATATTTAAGCCCCGAAGCTTCTTGCTCATTCACAACAGAGGATGTAAACGCTAACGTCGCGTTATTTACATTTAACCTGCTATCAACACCGTTCTGAAGTACAAAAATAAAAGCAAAAGCCACACTCGCAGCAATGGCTAGACCACCACTAATGCGTGAAGCATAGCGACGATGCCCTGCAATTTTGCTCGGCTCATTTTCTATGTTTAAAAGGTTTGATGGAAAGGCTGGGGCAGTCCCCTCAGGCACTTCTTCACTTACTTTCAAAGGGGCTTCTTGCGCGATAATCTGGGCAACAGATTGACTAATATCTATCGCTGGAAATTCATCATGTTCACTCTGCATAACAGTACGTATTTTGTGGTAAGAGGCCCAAATTTCTGACAGCTCATTTTTATCTGCATGCGATAATACACGTTGCAATTCTAGCTCATTGGCCTCGTCATCCATTAAAGCGGATATTGATTCTTTTATACGGTCATCCATAGTGCTACCCCCTGAGAGATTTGAGTTTGAGTGTAAATGTATCTCATTAATAGCGCCCCATCAGTTGATTGATGTCTTTATCTACCGCTTCTCTTGCCCGAAATATCCTTGAACGCACCGTCCCTACAGGGCAATCCATCACCTCTGAAATTTCGTCATAGCTTAAACCATCAAACTCTCGAAGTGTTAAGGCTACACGTAAATCTTCAGGTAAGGCTAGGATCGCGTCATTCACTACTTTTTCGAGCTGCGCTTTATTTAACAAACTCTCAGGTGTCGCTATTTCTTTCAATCGCTGATTTCCAGAAATATTTTCAGCATCCACTGCATCAACATCTGACGCAGGTGGGCGACGACCTTTTGCCTGTAGATAATTCTTGGCGCAGTTGATGGCAATCCGATAAAGCCAAGTATAAAACGCACTATCGCCTCGAAAGCGCTCAAGTGCCCGATAGGCTTTAATAAAGGCTTCCTGACTTACATCAGCAATTTCATGATGGTCTTTAACATAGCGGGAAATAATCGAAGCAACTTTGCCTTGGTATTTAATTACCAATAGATCAAAGGCTTTTTTATCTCCTTTTTGAACGCGTAGTACAAGCTTCTGATCAACTGATAGTTCAGAATTTGTATTATGTGACGGCGTTGTATCTGACGAGCGACTATGCATAGAGTTTATTTTATCATTGGTTTCAGACAATACCTGGCTAACGTTCTTACAAGTGTGCTGATATGCATTATTACTCAGAAGTTGAGAAATTAAAACGCCCTTATCAGGCTTGTTTACTGAAATATCTACTATTTTCTTGTCACTGGCTCGCGCCAACATACCAGCCATAATGTCGCCCTATCAATATCCTAAAAGACCAAACTGCTTATTTAAGAGACCATATATTTGCAATTTAGTTCAATCCGTTAATAATATGCGCTGTATTTATTTTAAGACCCCAAACTATGCAAGCTTCTTTTTTATACGACGTTCTCATCATTGGTAGCGGTGCTGCCGGTTTAAGTGCTGCACTTTGCCTTAACAATGACATTTCAGTAGCTGTTATTTCTAAAGCTTCGCTTTCGAGTGGCTCAACCCCTTGGGCGCAAGGTGGTATTGCTGCAGTATTAAGCGATGATGATGACATCGAATCACATATCAAAGACACCTTAAATGCCGGTGCAGGTTTATGTCATGAAGATGCTGTGCGTCAAACGGCCAAGCATGGTCGAGCCAGTATTGAATGGCTCATTAATCAAGGAGTTGATTTTACTAAAAATAATGATGATGGTGCACCTGACACCTATCACCTAACGAAAGAAGGCGGCCATAGCCATCGACGCGTGGTACATGCTGATGATGCAACTGGCTTAGCAATTTCGAGCGCCCTTTGTGATCAAGCCTCGGCGGCAAGTAATATCGACATCCATGAAAACCGTGTCGCAATCGATCTGATCACCCACAAAAAGCTATGTTTACCCGGCAATCGTTGCGTCGGGGCTTACGTACTTAACCGTGAAGATAATCATGTTGAATTATTTCGCGCCCGATTTGTAATCATCGCCACAGGCGGGGCAAGTAAGGCCTATTTATATACCAGTAATCCTGATGGAGCCAGTGGTGACGGTATTGCCATGGCCTGGCGTAGTGGTTGTCGGGTGGGGAATATGGAATTCAATCAGTTTCACCCTACCTGTCTGTATCACCCTCAAGCAAAATCTTTCTTGATCACTGAAGCCGTTCGAGGTGAAGGTGGGCATTTGCTACTACCCAGCGGCGAACGCTTTATGCATCGCTTCGATGAACGTTTAGAACTTGCCCCCCGAGATATCGTAGCGCGCGCCATTGACCATGAAATGAAACGTATCGGGGCGGACCATCTATTACTCGACATTAGTCATAAACCGGCTGATTTCGTTAAGTCTCATTTTCCAACAATTTATGAAACCTGCCTCGGTTTTGGTATTGATATCACCAAGCAGCCTATTCCAATTGTACCTGCAGCTCATTATACCTGCGGTGGTATTATGGTTGACCGGCTCGGCAGGACAGATGTTAATCAGTTATATGCCGTTGGTGAAGCCTCTTTTACTGGCTTGCATGGAGCGAACCGCATGGCGAGTAATTCCTTACTTGAATGTGTGGTTTATGGTCAGGAAGCGGCAAAAGATATTAACCACAAGATCCATCAAATCCCACAAGCCCCATCCGCCCCGGTATGGGATGAATCTCAAGTTACTGATTCTGATGAAGACGTTGTGATTGCGCACAACTGGGATGAGCTACGCCGTTTCATGTGGGATTATGTAGGCATCGTACGCACCAACAAGCGCTTGCAACGAGCCAAGCATCGCGTAGATTTATTACACCAGGAAATTCTGGATTATTACAGTAATTACAGCGTGACTAATGATTTGCTTGAATTGCGCAACCTTGTGACAGTTGCAGATTTAATTATCTGTTCAGCCATCCAGCGAAAAGAAAGCAGGGGTTTGCATTATACGCTGGACTACCCTGAAACCTTTGAGACAGCAAAGGATACTATTTTAACCCCTACCAATTATTCAACACGGGATTGGTGAGTCATTAAGCTTGCATTAAGACTCCCCTAGCAACCATTTACGCAAGGTTAATTCGATTTTATCACGTCGAATCGGTTTGCTCAGGTAGTCATCCATACCGGCCTCCATGCATTTATCCAAGTCACCCGACATAGCATTCGCTGTCACGGCAATAATAATGGGTTTCGAGTCGGGTCGGGATGCTCGTATGCGACGAGTTGCTTCCAAGCCATCCATTCGAGGCATTTGCCAGTCCATTAACACCAAGTCATAGTTTTTCTTTTGTACGGCTTCAACCGCTTCAACACCATCATTGGCGACATCAGCATTCAAACCTAAATGACGAAGCATAATCATGATGACCTGCTGATTCACCTTATTGTCCTCTACCACCAACAAACGCTTATTGTTAAACGGTTCTAAAGATGCATTCTCAACTATTTTAATCTTTTCCTTCGGTTTATTAGGCCTGAATTTCGCTTTTAAAGCATCAAACTTAAGCGGCAAGGTTAAGGGCAATATATTTAAGCTTGGAACCAGGGCTTTCATGTCTTCCCAAAATTGGTCGTTTTGAGCTTTCAGTATAATCATTCGATGCTGGTCAAGCTTTGATGGGATACGATTATTCAAATCATCAAGATCCCCCAATAACCCCTGATCGATACACAAGCTGATACATGTTTCAGGCTCACAACTTTCCAAAGCATCCAGCCAAGTTTGTAAGGTACTAAAAATATGGCATTCAAAAGCACTCGCTTCAGCATAGCGTTCAATCACCGCATTTTGAAAATGGTTTTGCCCTAAGACAAATAGATTTTGCTTTTCCTGGTGAGCATTAGCTTCAAGACTTCCAGCCCCAATACCAGCTTGAGCTGCTAGCTTTATGTTAAATGTGAACGTGGTGCCAATATTTTCCACACTTCTAAACTCGATATTGCCGCCCATCAGCCCTGCAAGATGCTTGCTGATCGTCAAACCTAAACCAGTACCACCATATTTACGGGTTGTCGTAACATCGCCTTGAGAGAATGGCATAAACAGTTTTTCTTGTGCCGACTGAGATAAACCAATTCCCGTATCTCTCACTTCAATGTGCAAATTAACAGCATCAGCGCTTTGGTGTGTAGGTTCAACCCATAACTCCACCCGACCAGCAGAAGTAAACTTCAAGGCATTACCAGCAAGATTCAAAATAATTTGCCGTATTCGACTGGGATCACCAGTCACATTAGGATTCACCTCTGGAGACAAGAAATAAATAAACTCCAGGTTTTTTTCAGCCGCCTGAAAAGCAATCAAGTCTGCACAATCATCTAGAGTTTCACGAAGATTAAAAGGGATATTTTCTAGATCAAGCTGATTCGCTTCAATTTTAGAAAAGTCCATAATGTCATTGATCAATGATAATAAAGCCTGAGCAGATGAGTTGATTACCCTTGCATAATTACTTTGTTCCAGGTCAAGCTCACTTTTACCCAGAACATCCGACATACCAATAATTGCATTCATTGGTGTACGAATATCATGACTCATGGAAGCCAAAAACATATTTTTTGCTCGGTTCGCTTGTTCAGATTCCAAACGCGCCTCATCTAGAGCAATATTTTTCGTTTTTAGCTTTTCTAATACATCACTTAACTGACTAGTTCGAATATTAAACCAACTCGCCAATTGAGATAATTCATCTGTTCCATGAAGGTCTAGCTTAGTGACGTAATCTTCTCGACTGACTAACTTGCGAACTTGATGAGTCAGTTTATTGACTGGTAAAAGAAATGCAGCTTTAAAAAACAACATATAAATAATGGTCATTAAAGCCAGCAAAACAAAAAGCAAGCTCAGCATACGCTCAGTGATTTCAGAGACCACCGCGTCGGTATACTTTACAGGCATTGAAACCACCAACTTCCAGCCCGTATTTATCATTGAAAGCACACGCACTGAAACAGGTTCATTCAGTATAGGATCAGTATCAAGTAAAAAATACTCACCTTTGATTGACGAATAGTTCTCTCCTAGCAACATGGCTGCAATCATTGAGGCTTCTTGCATCTCAATTTGATAAGAACCGGCATCAATACGGCGTGTCAAATTCAGTAAATTAGCTGATTTAGAGTTATTCACTGCTTTGAGGTATTGTTCATCGATATCAGTTAAAATTTTTGCTATAGGATCAAAACCTGATTTTTTTTGCGCTAAGGCCTGCAGTGTCGGAAAGTCTTCCTGACTGATCTCAACAAAATAATCTTCATTTATACTTGGAAATGACAAAAGCCGATTATTACGATCAACAGCAAAGGCATACCCCCCCAGTAACCGGGCTTGCTCAGCCATAAACTCTGACAAACCTGCCAGTTTTAAATCAATTGTAGCAACACCTTCGAAACCGGCTTCACTCCACATTGGCACAGTACACGTAACCATTGGCTCCTGCGAATATGGGTCCATATATGACTTTGACCAATACACGCGCCCTTTTTCCATAAAACGTGCGGGCACATACCATTCTTCGTGATGATAGCCATTACCCTCAGGGTTATTATAATCATCATAAAACTTAAGCACCCCTTGCTCATTGCGCCCCCAAAAAAAAGAGTTCCTCTCAACTCCCATCTTAAAACGATTAGGTTCGGGCCAGATGCCACCACCTGCAATCAGTTTTTTCATACCAGCATTATCTATCAGATGAGGGATAAGCTTATGAAATATGTCTGTTTCTTTTGGTAAAGCCAAGGCCAAATTAGCCAGTGCAGTAGTAAGTGATTCGGCCGAAACCAAGCGCTCATTTAATTTTAATACTAAGGACTGGCCTACATTGTCATTAAGTTTATTTGTCTGCTCAGCAACAACTTCACGACCGCGTGTTTGTGCCACATAGTAATTTGCTACCATCACTAGAACGACAAACAGGATAACACCAACCCCCATACGAAAAGACAAGCGTTGAAAAAAAGAAGCCTGTTTGGCTGTACTAGTCACTTGTTCAGTGCAACCTTGATCCTGAGCAACATCAGAAGACTGAGCCTTGCTCATATTTGTTTTCTCCATCTGACTTTTTAATGGCATTTATAAATTCGTTTTTAAATATGAAAATTACTAGAAAGTATAGCTGCTCACTTCGTAAATTAAAGTAAACACGTTTAACACCTATTCAACATTCAACCTATACTTGTTAAATTCCTTGATTATTAAGAGGAAGACACTTTGGTTCAATCAGACTTACCTCAAGCAAACGTTCATTTATCAAAAAATGAGCATACTACTGGCAAAACAGCCAATTTATAAAAAAGATCATTCCTTATTTGTTTTCGAATTGTTATTCCGAAGCAAAAATCATCAGACTACCATGGAAGCAGGTGAAGATTTTGCCGCCAACTAAGTATTAGTAAATTATTGCACCAGCACTTCAATAAACTATGAACATAAGAATCAGCCTGTTTTTGTCAATATTTTCGAGACATTTTTGTTATCGGAAGCTTTTCTTCCAATTTATAAAGATTCCATCATTATTGAATTATTGGAACACATCGCGGTAACAGATAAGTTTGTATCAACCATCAAGTCATGGCGAAAAAAGCTAATACTTTACCTGTCTGAAGAACTATTTAACGTTTGCCTATATTTGCCTAAGCAAATATACTTAACGAATGAACACAGACCAATTAGCCAATTTTTTCAAAGCGCTTTCCGAGCCCGTGCGTTTACGCATTTTAAACCTTCTGCTTCAGAAGGGAGAGTTATGTGTCTGTGATATTGTTTCAGCACTCTCACTACCTCAAAGTGTTGTTTCCAGACATTTGTCTTATTTAAAGAAACATGCCTTAGTCACAAGTCGCCGTCAAGGAAACTGGCAATATTATGAATGCACCTTACTCAACCCAACCCATACTCTACATTTTTTATCGCTGAGTCTAAAACAGTCACTTACATTAAGCACTGACTGTAACCAGGATTTAAACCTACTAGATCAACATACTGACTGCAGCACCTCAGACTCTGTAGCGCTTGACACCAAAACATTTAACCACACAATTTTTTCTTAAGGTGATTTATGACAATTCGAGTCGCAATTAATGGCTTTGGTCGGATGGGCCGTTTGGCGTTAAGAGCAGCCTGGGACTGGCCTCTTGTCAAAGAAGCCACCAACCAAGCATTTGAGTTCGTGCATATCAATGAGTTAGCAGGCAACTGCCAAACAGCTGCACACTTGCTTCAGTACGACTCGGTACACGGAACTTGGGAGCATGAAGTTTCAGCTCAAGATTCAAGCTTGATAATAGACGGGACGCGCTTAACTTACTCTTCAAACAAAAATATTGAGGACACACCCTGGAATGACCTCGGTATCGATATTGTAATCGACTGCACAGGACAATTTAAAACTAAAGAGAAACTACAATCCTATCTAGACCTAGGCATTAAAAAGGTTGTAGTTTCATCCCCTGTTAAAGACGGCACTTTGAATATTGTCATGGGCGTGAACCACCACCTTTATGATGCGAGCCAGCACGATATTGTTACTGCAGCATCCTGCACCACCAATTGTATTGCCCCTGTCGTGGATGTCATCCAAAAACAGTTTGGTATCAAGCATGGCACAATCACAACTATTCATGACATCACCAACACTCAAAGCATTTTGGATGAATACCATAAAGACTTACGTCGTGCACGCGCTTGTGGACAGTCGCTTATCCCCACATCGACAGGTTCAGCAACTGCAATTGCTGAAATTTTCCGAGAATTAAAAGGACGTATTAATGGCATGGCGGTCAGAGTACCGCTGGCAAACGCCTCCTTAACAGATTGTGTGTTTGAACTTGAACAAAGCGTGAGCAAAGAACAAGTTAACCAAGCACTCAAAACAGCATCACAAACTTATCTTAATAATATACTCGGCTATGAAGAAAAACCTTTGGTCTCTGTTGATTACACCAATGACCTGCGCTCAGGCATTATTGATGCCCCATCAACGATGGTCATTAATGACACTCAGTTGAAATTGTTTGTCTGGTACGATAATGAAATAGGCTACGTCAACCGCATGATGGAGCTCGCCTGCTTAGTTGGCCAATCATTGAACCCTGTCGTCAAGTCAATAACACCCTAAGCTAAAATGGACAAAAAACTCTCACAATACCTAACCGTCACTGCCTGCTACTGGGCCTTTACCCTAACCGACGGTGCTTTACGGATGCTAGTGGTGCTGTACTTCCATCAACTGGGTTACAGTGCTTTGGAAATTGCCAGTTTATTCATTTTATATGAATTTTTTGGTATGGTGACTAACTTGTTTGGCGGCTGGTTGGCTGCGCACAAAGGCCTTAATTTAACCTTAAAACTAGGGCTT
>Ga0105348_1001776_pt1 | contig 13889 bp, 7 predicted proteins | sample EN8Hudsemesocosm_2_FD_83504 | JGI IMG/M metagenome (GOLD analysis project Ga0105348, IMG submission 83504) | Methane-oxidizing microbial communities from mesocosms in the Hudson Canyon - EN8C Hudson Canyon | ecosystem: Environmental > Aquatic > Marine > Cold seeps | place: Hudson Canyon... | reverse complement strand
GTCGCACACCAAAGATGATGGAAGTGATTTATCAGACTACCTGAATCGTCTTTTCCTAGTATTAAATACAGCAAATAACAAAAGAACCGAATTACCTGACTATCTAGCTAACTTTCCCTATGTAAATGGTGGTTTATTTGCCGATCACATTCCATCTCCGGAATTTTCTGCTAAATCTCGTCGCATGCTAATTGAGTGCGGTAGTGAACTTGATTGGTCAGATATTAACCCTGATATCTTTGGTTCTATGTTTCAGGCCGTCGTACATCCAGGTCAGCGTGGCAACATGGGTATGCACTACACATCTGTTACCAACATTATGAAGGTGATAGCACCACTGTTCTTAAATGATCTGTATGAAGAACTTGAAAATATTGAAACCAGCTCGACCAAACTGCAAAAGCTGCAACAACGCTTAGGGGAAATCAAAATTTTTGACCCTGCTTGTGGCTCCGGCAACTTTCTGATTATTGCGTATAAGGAATTGCGTAAACTTGAAATGGAAGTACTGAAGCGCTTGCAGGAACTGGAGTCTGAAAAGACCGGACAGGTATTACAACCGTTCTCTGTAATTAAATTATCTCAGTTCTACGGAATTGAGCTAGATGATTTTGCACATGAGGTAGCCATATTGTCATTATGGCTTGCTGAGCATCAAATGAATGTTGAATTTAAAGCTGAGTTTGGTGAGACAACTCCAAGCTTACCCTTAAAGGCGGGCGGGAGTATTGTTTGCGCTAACTCTTTAAAAGTTAGCTGGAGTCAGGTTTGTAGCAATAATGATGAAGAAGTCTATCTTTTGGGTAACCCCCCATACTTGGGGTCAAGTATGCAGAGCAAGGTGCAAAAATCTGATTTTGGAGATGTATTTAAAGGTATAAAAAAGTATAAGACACTGGACTATATTTCTGCTTGGTTCATGTTAGGGGCGAAATACTTGAAAGGCAATTTTAGAAGCAGTCTTGCATTTGTATCTACTAATTCAATATGCCAAGGAGAACAAGTTTCCTTATTGTGGCCAAATATTTTTGACCACAATTTAGAAATCGGTTTTTGTTATCGCTCTTTTTTATGGAGTAATAATGCAAAGGGAGGCGCTGCCGTATCTTGCATTATTCTATGCTTAAGGCATGTAAGCGATGTAGATAAATATATATATGATGGTCCGCTTGTCTACCAAGCGAGAAATATAAATGCCTACTTGCAAGATTCAGAAAACATTTACATTAGTCGCAGAAGTAAGCCTATAAGTGATATTCCTAAAATGTTAAGGGGGAATAGTCCATTTGATGGTGGTTACTTAATTTATGAAAATAATGAAGCAGGCACTAAATCAGAGCTTGTTAGATCAAATAGTCGAAAGCTGGTTGGAGCAAGTGAGTTCATTAGAAACACTCATCGAAACTGTTTATGGGTGAGCAATGAAGAATCCTCAAGTTTACTCATTGATGAAAGCATCCAAAAAACATTCAATAATGTGAAAGAGTTTCGGTTGGCAAGCTCAGATTCAGGGACAAGAAAAATGTCTACATTCCCTCACCGTTTTAGAGACACTCGAGAAGCTACTTCTCATTCAATTTTAATTCCGCGAGTAGGTTCTGTAAGAAGATCTTATCTACCAATCGGTTTTTACCCTTCCGAGTATATAATACTAGACTCTGCACAAGTCATATATGATGCAGAACCATGGGCGCTGGGTATTTTGAGCTCTAGGATGCATTTCGTTTGGTTTAAAGCAACTGCTGGTCGTCTAAAAAATGATTATAGGTATTCTTCAGCGCTGTGCTGGAATACTTTTCCAATTCCACCTTTGACTTCATCTCAGAAGCAAGAACTTAATATTTCATCAATGAAATTACTGGGTGATCGAGAAAATTTTCCAGATATGAGTATTGCGGATATTTATAATCCTAATGGATCACCTCAAGAAATTGTTGATTCACATGACCAGTTGGATAATTTCGTTGATTCTTTGTATCAGAAGAAAGGTTTTGAAAATGACAATGAAAGATTGAGAGCTCTATTGAAGCTCTATCAAAAGATGACTGGAGGTGAATATGCCTAATCTAATCAATGTTACCTATGCCCAAACAGGCGAAAGCACCACTCATAATAATATGGGTATGAGGGCTATGCAAGCTCGTGCCTATGAGGCTAGAGATAACCAATATCTCTTGATTAAAGCGCCTCCGGCTTCTGGAAAGTCCAGAGCTTTGATGTTTATCGCTTTAGATAAACTGCACAACCAAGGAGTTAAGAAAGCCATAATCGCTGTACCTGAACGCTCTATTGGAGCTTCATTTAGTCCTGAGCCTTTGAGTGAACATGGTTTCTTTACTGACTGGACACTCGAAGACAGAAATAATCTCTGTACCCCTGGCGGTGATGCTAATAAGAGTAAAGTTGATGCCTTTAAGCTGTTTCTTAAAAGCGATGATAGAATACTAGTTTGCGCACATGCAACATTGCGCAATGTCTACCAAGAATTAGAAGATGCCGATTTTGATAATGTACTCCTAGCTATTGATGAATTTCACCATGTCTCTGCTGATGGAGAGAATGTGTTAGGTGATCTACTAAGGTCACTCATGGCGAACAGTAGAGCTCATATTATTGCTATGACCGGCTCATACTTCCGCGGTGATAGTGTTCCCGTGCTTCTGCCAGAAGACGAAGCTAAGTTCGCTAAAGTCACCTTTAACTATTACGAACAACTTAATGGTTATGAACACCTAAAATCATTAGGCATCGGTTATCACTTTTATCAAGGCTCTTACATAAAGAAAAATAATGAAGGTGACGTGCCTATTGACTTAGTACTAGATACCGACAAAAAGACTATTATCCATATACCTAACGTGAATTCAGGTGAATCTACTAAAGACAAGGTCGATGAAGTTGACGCAATTATTGATGTAATTGGTGTCTTTGATAAGAAAGACCCTGAGACAGGTGTTATATCGGTTAAGCGCCATAAAGATGGAAAAATCATCAAAATAGCTGACTTGGTGCACGATAATCCTAAGGATAGGGATAAGATTATTGATTATCTGAGGAACATAAAATCGGTTGATGATATGGATATAATCATTGCTCTGGGTATGGCCAAAGAAGGCTTTGACTGGCCGTTCTGTGAGCATTCTCTAACAGTAGGGTATCGTGGTTCATTAACTGAAGTCATCCAGATTATTGGTCGCTGTACTCGTGACAGTAGTAATAAGACACATGCCCAGTTTACTAACCTAATAGCCCAGCCAGATGCTGAAAATGATGACGTTAAAGTAGCAGTAAATAATATGCTTAAAGCTGTTACTTGTTCGCTATTAATGGAGCAAGTATTAGCACCAAACTTTAAATTCAAAACAAAACTACCAAATGATGTGGAGGTCACACCTCCAGGTACTATGAAAGTAGGAGGATTTAAAGAACCTAGTACTCAACGCACTAAAGATATCGTTGAGTCCGATCTGACCGATTTGAAGGCTGCTATTTTACAAGACGATAAAATCATAGCTGCATCCGCTGGGGCTGTTGACCCTGAGGTAGTCAATAAAGTCTTAATCCCTAAGATTATCCAGGTCAAGTATCCTGACCTAACAGCTGAGGAAGTTGAAGTAATTCGTCAGCATGTTGTAGTAGATTCAGTAGTCAGTACCGGAGAAATTAAAGAAGACGGTGATAAAAAATTCATTCGGATGGCCGATAAATTTGTCAATATTGATGAACTGAATATCGACCTTATCGATAAAGTTAATCCGTTCCAAAAGGCCTTTGAGATATTATCTAAGTCTGTAACAACCAATGTATTGAAGTTAATCCAGGAATCAATTGAATCTACCCGCATTCATATGGACTTTGAAGAAGTCAAAATTCTCTGGCCAAAGGTAAATGCTTTTGTAAAAGAGAAAAACCGTCAACCTGAGCTAAAAGCCGATGACCTTATGGAGCGGCGTCTAGCCGAATGTATTCTCTGGATTAAAGAGCAAAAACGCCAACAAGCTCAAAAGGCTCAAGCGTAATGGAATTAGATGAGTTTCTAGATTTTGTAAGTGCTAATGATGACCTTGAACTGCTGAAGGTTAAAACTAAAACATCAGCACCCACTGCGGATGAGCACCTATTAGCCAAATTTAATGAGATTAATGATTTTGTAGCCGCTAATAGCCGAGAACCAGAAGCGGATATAGCGATTATTCCTGAATTCTTACTAAATAAAAGTTTAAATGCAATACGTGGAGATGCCGTTCACTGTGCTGCACTAACTGAATTTGATACTCACTTCCTTTTGCCTACTCCCCCTATATCAAAGGTCGCGGAACTTAAAGCAGACTATACAATTACTAAAAAAGGGCCTAAAAAAGAGATTAACTCACTAGATGATATCTTTTCTGATGACGCGCTTGGCTTACTAGATGATGGCCCTGAAAGCATATTTAAGCTTAGTAATATCCCTAAAAGCATTGATATGCCAGATAAGATCGCCAGACGAAAACGCTGCGCTGATTTCGACCAATATGAACCACTTTTCAAGAAGTGTCATGATGACATAAAAACTGGTGAAAAAGAACAGCACAAGTTTACCGGTGAACAGCAAATACAGAAAGGTCAGTTTTTCATCCTCAATGGTGTGATGTGTCATGTCTCTGACATGGCTAAGCGAGAGAAAAGGAAAGGAAAAGTAAACGCAAAGCTTCATCTCATCTTTGAAAACGGCACTGAATCCGACATGCTGCTTCGTTCATTAGCGACCGAACTATACAAAGACGAAACAGGACGGCGAATTCTGCCTAAAAGTGATGATAGCCTGGATGAAATGCTGGGTATTAAAAATGATGACCAAGCAACTGGATACATCTATATTTTAAAGTCTTTAAGTACTAACCCTGATATCAGCTCGATTAAAGATTTATACAAAATAGGATATGCCACCTCTTCAGTTGAAAAGCGTATAGCAAACGCAGCGAAGGAGCCCACTTATTTGATGGCTTCAGTGAATCATGTATCGTCCTACAAGTGCTTCAACATGAACGCTCAAAAATTTGAAAATTTACTTCACACCTTCTTCGGTAAAGCCTGTTTGGATATTCAAGTAGCTGATAGTGATGGAAAGCTTTGCAAGCCTAGAGAATGGTTTATTGCGCCGTTAAAAGCTATTGAGATGGCAATTCAGTTGCTTATTAATGGTGAGATAGTGCATTACAGATATGACCTTGTATCTGAGCAGGTTGTTGAGAGGTAATTACCATTGATTTTGAAAGGTTTGTGGAGCTAGCTTCAGGGTTGAAGGAGTTGACGATGAAGACTATTAAAGACCAACTAGAGAGCATTAAGGAACCTATCAAACCGTTAAATAATCGCGAAACATACAGTAAACTTATGGGGTCAGGCCTTGCAATTTACATAATAACACCACATTGCAAAATGCAAGACCTGACCTCGTGTATTTTAATAAAAACAAATGAGCGGATAGCGATAAATATCGTGACACAATAAAAATAATTAGGATTAGTACTCTTATTTTGAAAAAGTGGTTTGGTTGCAACGGGAGAAAAAGGAATGAAAAAAGAACAACATATTCACGACATATCAGAAGAAACTCTCGCAACATTTTCGGAAATATCAGATAAGGCAAAAGAGGGACTTAAAAACTTGTCGTCTATTGGCGCTGGCGCTTTAGCGAGCGTTAATACCATGACATCGGCTAATACAGTAAATAACCTTAATAGCATAAATCGCCAAAATTCTGATGCATACGAAAGGCTACAAAGTGAGCCCGCAATCGCCCGAATAGTTATCGAGGGTGAAGGTGGTGAAGTGCAGGTCCTTTTTATTTCTCGGTCTACGCCGGTTGCACTTGATGGGAGTAATCAGCACGCAAGTTATAATTCTCCTTTAGGTAGGTTAGCTTCACTTCCAGTTGGTGATGTGGAAACGATCACTTTAGCTGGTAGTTCGCAGGAATATACCTTAGTTGAGTCATCGTTTCTAAGACCTCGACTAGACCACGATGGTTGGGATGCTCCTGATACAGTTTTTCGTCATGAGCAGCTGGGCACACAAACCATTAGGTCAATGCGGGCATTATTAGGCTCGTCGTCACAGGAAATTGAAGACGAACTTGCAAAAATATTAGCGGGTGAGCCCTCTTCAGAAAATATTCAAGAGGGAGTCATTCATCAGATTAGAAAGGCGATGGGGCTACGAGATCAGCCTATTCTAGATAAATTTCAGGATGGTATATTCAGGCTTCCTATCAATAGCCAGTTAATTATTCTTGGCCCTCCTGGTACAGGTAAAACGACTACACTCATCAAGCGATTGGGGCAGAAGATAGACTTGATGAACTTAGATGATATCGAGAAGACTAAGGCCAAGACTGACTTGGCAGGCATTGTTCATAGTAAGAGTTGGCTGATGTTTACACCTACAGATCTTCTCAAACATTATGTTAAAGAAGCTTTTAACCGAGAAGGTGTACCAACTCCTGAAGATCGAATTCAAACATGGGAAAGTACTCAGCATAATCTTGCGAGAAATGTATTAGGCTTGATTCAGTCTGGCGTTAGTAAAGGTAAATTCAATCAAAAGAAAGGCTTGGTATTACTTAATGATGACGTATTGGTTGATCCCCGGAAGTGGTTTGATGAGTTTTCAGCCTTTCACCAAAACCGTTTAGTTACTCAACTTCAGGATGGGGTCGATAGCTTAAATGAAATTCAATCGTCGAGTTATACGAGTATTTTGAGTGAGGTAACCAGAGCTATTCAAAAGAAATCTCAAGGAGTTATTGCGGTCTACAGCGCGTTACTTCCTCTTGAAGCTCAAATAAAACCAATTCTTGAAGAAGCAAAAGAGACTACCGACAAACTTATTCACAAGTGCTTATTGGAGCAATTTGATAAAGATAAGAAATTTCTGCAGTTATTAGCTGATCAACTTAATAGCATTAACCTCGAAGAGGATACTGATGATGATGAACTTTTTGATGATGATGGAGAGGAGGTCAATGAGACGAGCCTTCATACTCCGCAAACTGCCGCTAAAGAATATAATAAGGTTATTAAATCATTAGCCAGGCATAAAGTGTTGAAACGTAGTGTTTCGAAGAATAGCTCGGCTTGGCAAATAAAAAACTGGCTGGGTGAACGCTTGCCTGATAACAAAGTACTTATAGAAATAGGAAGTCAAGTAGCTTCCCAAAATGGCATAAGACGCTTTATAAATGCGCACCGTCGTTTTGTTACAGAGGTGTCCACGAGTTATAAGAAATTCAGAAAGCTATCAGCTTTAGAGGGTAAGTTTTATCAAAAAATACCAGATTCACCAAGGCATATTACCAATGCTGAACTTGATGCCATTGTATTGCTGACGCTGAAAACCTCGCGCGAACTTATGTCTACATCAGCGATAAGAAATAAGATAGATGAGCCAGGATTTAGTTATTTAAAAAAAATTGCTAGTAATTTTAGAAATCAGATACTTGTTGATGAAGCGACTGATTTCTCAATTATTCAATTGGCATGTATGCATAGCTTAACAAGTCTGCAAACATTGTCGTATTTTGCTTGTGGCGATTTTAATCAGCGTATTACTTCTTACGGAATAAGGTCGAAAGATCAGCTCAATTGGGTCGATAGCCGAATTAAGAGTGATCATATCACTACGGTTTACAGGCAAAGCGAGAAGCTGAACGAATTAGCTAAAGGGCTCTTATCAGCCACAGGAGGCGATTCGAGTTCGCTAGGTCAATTACCCGATGACTACCAGCACCCAGGTGTATCGCCTGTACTTCTCGAAAACTGCAAGAATATTAATCAATGTGCTGAATGGTTAAGTGTTCGTATTCGGGAAATTGAGCGAACTGTAGAACTGTTGCCAACTATTGGTGTATTGGTTAACTGCGAAGAAGATGTAGAGCTAATGGCTATTGCACTGAATGTGTATCTTGAAGAGTACAGTCATGCTGCAGAGGCATGTAAAGATGGGAAGTCCCTTGGAAATAGCAAGGGCGTAAGAGTGTTCTCAATTGATCACATTAAAGGCCTAGAGTTTGAGGTGGTATTTTTTGTTGGGGTGGATGACCTTGCTGAGAGCAAACCTGATCTTTTTGATAAATATTTATATGTTGGTGTGACTAGGGCTGCAACTTATTTGGGTCTGACTTGTACTACCACGCTACCAGATAGACTTAGTTCATTGCAGGGAATGTTCGGAGACTCATGGGAAGAAGATGCACGTTAAATCAATGAACTGCTCATTTTGTAAACACGACTCAGTTATTGATGGAACTCTGGTATACGCTCGTTATGACAAATTTCCCGTATCTGAAGGTCATTGTTTAATCGTACCCAAGCGACATGTCGAAACCTGGTTTGATATGAGTAAAGATGAACAGGCTGAAGCCTTTGAGTTAATTGATCAAGTCAAAGCATTGTTAGACGGAGAATATTCGCCAGATGGCTACAACATCGGAATGAATTGCGGCGAAACGGCAGGACAAACGATTCCTCATGCCCATATTCATGTCATCCCCCGCTATAAAGGTGATATGACTAACCCGCGTGGTGGCGTACGTGGTGTGATTCCTGAAAAACAAAGTTACTAACCAAGAGAAATCGATTGTGTCAGAAATACCTCAAAATATAACAAGAAAAGACCTGCTTAAGGCGATTGATCGAATCGATAAAGAAAGTATTCCTGCGAATGCTCACTCATCAACTTACGACCTTGTTCATGAGGGTAAGTCCTATCCACCAAAGTTGGTGGTTTCCTGGGCAAATAAATTTACGAATGGTGAAGCGTTAGATCGTGGTAGTTTTGCGGGCGGGAAAGATACCGACTGTTTTAAATTACTCGAAAGGGAAGGTTTTCAGATAGGGCCTAAAGAAAAAGCATCTTACTGGTTTGTAGGGGCTTCCTTTAATGATGGGTCAGAGGATCAAACTGAGCAGTTTTGTGCTGATGGCATATGGCTTAACGGTTATACGGATAAACATCTGGAGGATGTAAAACGAATCAAGGTTGGCGAAAGAATTGCGATTAAGTCGACCTATACGAAGAAAAATAAGCTTCCTTTCGAAGCAAATGGTAACACGGCTTCTGTCATGGGTATCAAAGCCATTGGCGTGGTGACAGAAAATAAGGGTGATGGTCGAAACCTTAAGGTTGATTGGGATCGCCTTCCTGAGAAAAAGGAATGGTTCTTTTATACACAACGAGGAACGATTTGGGAGCTTAAGCGCGGCAAAGCTTTGAGTGATGCGCTCATTGATTTTACTTTCAATAATAAACCGCAAGACTATGACTTATTCCGAAATGACCCTTTCTGGAAGGAGCAGTTTGGTGCGACGGCGAATCTACAAATGAATATCAATTTGAGTAAGTTGAAAGAATACCAAAGTGAGTTTTTAAAACACTTCCCAGGGTGTGATTCTTTTCAAACTAAGGCCTATCTCAGTGGTGAGCGTGCTTACAAGGTAGAGCTAAAAGCTATATTTGATAGTAAATGTAGAGCTGGCCTTGAAAACCTACCTGAAGACCCGAGTGAACTAGCGGCTTTGGCAGAGTCTTTAATGAGTTTGTTTACCGTAAAATTGGATGGAATGGAAAACAAGCCTCAGAATTTAGTGGGTTGGCGATATACCGGTTTCATTCGTTCTCTGAGTGATGGCCAAACGATCGAGTTTGTTCGAGCTGTGGCTGAATTACTTTATGGAACTTCATCTTTGGAGGAGCGGGTTAGAGCTTTTCAGGCCACTTTTACAGGATTGATCTCAAGTACTGATGATAAGGTTGACGCGGCGCAACTTCGGTCTATTCCCTCTTTTTTATTAGCACTCTTTGATGTCCAAAAATATGGGTTTATAAAAACTCGGGAGTTGAAAAGAGCAATAGATGATTTGGTCGGCAGAAAAATATTTGGTCAGGAAAACGAACTTGTAGAAACGTTTGAGTTTTTTAGCCAGGTTAAACTGGCCCTTGAAGATATGGGTTGGAAGGCCAGAGATTTAATTGATGTACAGAGTTTTCTGTATGTTTGCCAAGCATATTCTGCTGATGAATTAACGAAACCTATACCGTTAGGGGAAGGAACAAAAGGGGATTATCAATTGGGTACAAATGAACGCTGTATAGAACCTCTTAACCAAATTTTGTATGGCCCTCCTGGAACAGGTAAAACATATAACACTATAGACAAGGCTTTGAGCATCCTTGATCCCGCCTTTGTAAAGGAAAATAGCGCAGTTCGTTTAAAGCTGAAGGCTAGGTTTGATGAGTTAACTAACCAAGGTCGCATTCACTTCGTCACCTTCCACCAAAGTTTTAGCTATGAGGATTTTGTTGAAGGGATCAAGGCTACCACTGCCGGAGAAGGGATTAGTTATACCGTTGAGTCGGGTGTCTTCAAAACAGCCTGTGAAGCATCTGTAAAGAGAGTTGGTAGTGTTGATTCTGATGAGTTGCTTCACCAGTTTATTGAGGATATTGCAGAACAACCAATTGTTTTGAAAACACCGCGAGGTAAAGAATTTACAGCGACTTACAAAGGTGGAAATACAACGATTACCTGTGTGCCGCATGCTTCGGAGGAAAAGCGAGAATTACCCGCAAGTATCGCGCATATTAAGCAGGTAATGCGCGGTGTGCGGCCTGATAATATCTACTGTGAAAGTTATGTAAACGGTATAGCGGAACATTTAAGGTCCAAGTTAGGGGGGGCGGGACGGGTTTTTTATCCAGGGCAATGTTTTGGTAAATATCGAATTGCAAAGGTTAGTGAAGAACTACTACATATTGAAAAGCCACAAGGCAATATTTTGTTATACCCCATTTCAATTTTGTATCAGCTTAAATCACTCGTTGAAGCAGGCATTCTTACAATAGCGGGGATTGGTCAAAAGGAGTGGAATAAAGGCTTAGATACGGATATAGACCCTTTCTTCGTTTCAGGTTATCAAAACTTAGTGCCCAAAATAATTGAGTATTTATTGGGGCTTGGCAATAGTGAGAGTCCCTGTGTCGAGCCAAACCCTGTTGTGCTAATAATTGACGAAATTAATCGAGGAAATATCTCCAGTATCTTTGGTGAGTTAATTACGCTGATTGAGCCCAGTAAGCGAGCCGGTGCTGACGAAGCATTATCTGTCACGCTGCCATATTCAAAAGAACAGTTTCAAGTACCTAGTAATTTGTATTTGATTGGCACAATGAATACTGCCGATAGGTCTTTGGCATTGATGGACACAGCGCTACGCCGTCGCTTTGATTTTATTGAGATGATGCCTGATATCGATAAGTTGAAAGACTTAGTTGTGCAAGGTATTGATGTAGCTGAAATGCTCATTAAGATGAACAAACGCATTGAAGTACTTTATGACCGTGAGCATACCTTAGGGCACGCTTTCTTTATGCCCTTGCTTAAAGAAGACGATTCAGAGAAGCAATTTAGTATGTTGCAGAATATCTTCGAGAATAAAATTCTGCCTTTGCTAGAAGAGTACTTTTTCGAAGATTGGGAAAAGATTCGTTTAGTGTTGGGCGATGGCAACAAAGAATCTGTGAACCAGTTTATTACTGTAAACAATGGTGAATATGATACAGAAACGCTCTTTGGGCAAGGTGTTGAATTAGATTACGACATGGAGGGAGCTAAGTCGTACAGCCGAAGTAAAGAAGCTTTAGGTTTAGTCGCATCGTATACAGGCATCTATGAAAGCTAAGCGTACATATCACATTCGTGAATATGGCTATCTATTAGAGGGTCTAACGCATGAGGCGTACCCAAATGCTGAAGGCATTCCGAAGTCTGCCTTTCAGTATTTGCTGTCTTTCATTCAAGATGAGGCAGGTGAAAAAGACTTTGCACCTTTTCTGAGGTTGACGACTTTTAAACGTAAAACGGCACTTAAAGTGCTGAACTACGTGGGGGTACTGCAAACGCCTTGTGGTACTCAAATTGAAGTGCTACCAAAGCTTTATCTCAATGGTGATACCGAGTCAGCCGAAGCAACGCGCAACCAACTCATTACCATGCTGAGGTGTTTACGAGACAGCCCATTCAAGCAGGCGGGTAGTGCAACAATACGCGATACAACGATGCCTTTACTTGAGGTGTATATCAGTCAGTTCTTGTCATTAACGAATCAATTGATAAAACGCGGTATTCGCTCGGATTATGTCAGAGAGCAAAAAAACGCCAAGTTCTTAAAGGGCCGATTACGGGTAAGCCAGCAAATCAGAAGTAATATGCTGCACCCAGAACGGTTCGCGATAGAGTGCGATGAATACCTAGTGAATAGACCGGCTAACCGCTTAATCAAAACAACCTTGGCCTTGGTTGCACGCGTCGCAAAAAGTGCTAGAAACCAACGCTTAGCTCGAGAGTTGGGTTTCGTTTTTGAAGACGTACCGACAAGCACCGATATACGAACGGATTTTCAAAAAGTAAAAACAGGCCGAAGCATGAGCTACTACCAAAACGTGCTCGCCTGGTGTCGCTTGTTATTGAACGGTCATGGCCCAACCGCTTCGACCGGTGATTTTAATACACTGTCACTGTTATACCCGATGGAACGCATTTTCGAAGATTACGTAGCGCATTGTTTAAGGTCAAAGCTAGATGATCATTTTGAAGCAGGCTGCACACTCAAAACCCAAGCTGCAAAGCATTCATTAGTTGAAGAGCATGATGGCAAAGCTATTTTTAGGCTGAAACCTGATTTTCTGGTGCTTAACGGCAAACAAACCGTTTGTGTAATGGATACCAAATGGAAACTGCTCGACGCATCTGATCGCCGGAATAAATATGGTATTTCACAGTCTGATATGTACCAGCTTTATGCCTATGGGCATAAATATTTGAAAAATAATGAGCATAAAGAACTTATGCTGATTTATCCCAAGACTGATAAGTTCAAAGAGCCACTTTCTCCATTTCAATATGAAGATGGTTTGGTACTTAAAGTGGTGCCATTTGATTTGGAAAGGGGTGAGTTGATACCTTAGTTTTTACTTGTCAGCGTTTTTTGTACTAGGCTACTTTTAAGTTGCTTCTTATTGTAAGCAGTGACGTCATTACTTGGACAATTCAAAAATGATTAGTAAAAAAGAGCGAGCATGCATAGAGTTTGTAGTTCGAATACGAGTTGATAAACTACTTGCAAAGAAAAGAGCACTATCCAATGTAAATATAATAAAAGACAGTCCATTAAAATTTGTTTTTGATGTGGACAAACCACGTACCAATAATACAAAAACTAAATTTGAAATTATGATTCTTCCGTTCATTTTGGCGCTAAAAATACTAATAATAATTACTTTCCCTTTGTATTTCTTAATTGCCCTCATGTTTCATTTTTTTAATACGAAAAGGTTAAAAAGTAAGATAAAGAGTATAGAGGATATGGACTTCGTAACTCACTATGTTGAATGTAAAAGTCTGGACTCTTTATGGTGCATGTATGGCCTTGATCGAAATGAATATTCTGACGATAGAAAGTTGGCACTATTAAAAACCTGGATTGAAATTCTATACGGGCGGTTAACTTTCGAATCACTGAACTTAGATGAGCTGTATAAATCAATGTCTAGCACTGGATCTAGGGTTAATTCAGCTAGTTTTTCCAAATATGGCTGCGATAGACCTACTTTTACGGTGATGAAACCAGTAGATTCGTTGATTCGTAAGTTGTCTAGAGAGCTTCCTGTTTATGAATGACTTTAGCTCTCATTGCACCTCTTTGATGTTCATAATAAGGTTGTTTGTTGTGCTGAAAGTGTCAAAGCTACGGATGAATTCGTAGTTTTGAAATTCGTAGTTTTGTCCGTAGCAGTGTCCGTAGTTTTGTATTTATTGTTTTTCCTGAATTCGTTAAGCCCCGTAGTTAAAG
>Ga0105348_1001775_pt1 | contig 13889 bp, 8 predicted proteins | sample EN8Hudsemesocosm_2_FD_83504 | JGI IMG/M metagenome (GOLD analysis project Ga0105348, IMG submission 83504) | Methane-oxidizing microbial communities from mesocosms in the Hudson Canyon - EN8C Hudson Canyon | ecosystem: Environmental > Aquatic > Marine > Cold seeps | place: Hudson Canyon... | reverse complement strand
CCCATGTTTAATACAAATATTTGCCATTATCAGACTGAAATAAGCCATTGCTTCGGGGGCAACCATATAGCTAGATTCAACAGAATCGTAAAGAACACGACATATGTTCAATAGGTGTTCGTCTTCAATTTCATGAAGTTCCAGTAAGTCGATAGGTTTTCTTCTTTTTAAAGATAGACGAAACTTCGACAGTTCAAAAAGAGCATTTAGCTTGCTAATATTTTTAGGAACAATAACACCTAGTTTAGCTAGTGCCTTACGAGAGTTCTCAACGCCTTCTTCATGACGATTCATCTGAAATAAAATACGGGAATATAAGGTATGCATGTCTACATGCTGCGCCTCAGTTTTCGCATGAGACAGGCTAGTAAGAACAGTTTTCTCAGCCGCCTCAGATAAGCCAGTGGCGTACTCACAAATAGCCCGATTTTTATACAAGCGCCAACTAAGATCAAAATGGCTATGCCAGGTATCATCTGGCAATAACTTGTCTATTGCTCGCTGCGTATAAGGCAATGCTGCTTCCCATGCAGCAGAGTGAACCGCTTTATCCGAAGCCTTAAGCAAATAATTTGAAACCAGAAGACGTTCTTCTTCATTTTCGAGTAAATCAACAGCATGAATATAATGACTCGCGATATCAAATATCATTTCCTGTTGTACTTTTGAGCTAAGCTTAGAGTGTAATAGCCTGACGATATCTAAGTGCATTTGTGCTCGCATATCAGAAGGTATCGTTACGTAAGCTGCTTCCTGGACCCGGTCATGCATAAACCTAAAGCCATCAGGAATTGATATGAACAACCCGCCATCTACAGCAGGTTGAATCGCATTTAATACCTCAATTTTTTTATTGTCAGAAATAATACTAAGCAAGTTTGATTCGAACTGATTACCCAACATAGCAGCAAGTTGCATTATTTTTTTTGTGCTTGAACCAAATCGATGAATTCTACTTGCCATCAGTTCAACAACATTGTTCGTCACGTTCCGTGAAAGAATTTGCTCCACGTCCCAATACCAGTTTCTATCTTCCGGGCGCCAAAGAAGTAGTTTCTCGTCATAAAGCGAGGTCAAAAATCGCCCTACGAAAAAAGCATTTCCAAGTGTTTTTTGTGATACCAATTCAGCTAAACCTTCCGCTTGGTTAGTGCCACAATCCAAACAATCACAAATCAACTGGTTAATATGATGACGTGCAAGCGCTTTCACTGTTAGATTGGACGCTTCAACAGTTGGTTTTTTCAAGTTCTGAAAAAAGGTATTCGAGTATTGATGTGCTTTAATTTCATCATCACGATAGGCACAAATAAGTAATAAGTGCTTAATTTTTTCATCTTTTACTAAATATTCCAGCAATTCAAGCGAAGCAATATCCGCCCACTGAAGGTCATCTAGAAACATAATCATCGGATGACGTTCACTCGCAAACACATCGACAAACCGACTAAAAACTTTAATAAAATAAAATTTGGCTTCTTCGGGTTGAAGTTTTTTAATGATTGGCTGTTCACCAATAATCAGCGCAAGGTCTGGAACGATATCGGTAATTAAGCGGCCATCCTGCTCCAAAGAGTTGCTAAACTTGGCACGCCATGTTTCAAGTTCTTGGTCGCCTAATGAAAGCAGTTCACGCACTTGATCCTGGAAAGCATTACCAATAGCACTATACGCAATCCCTCGCGATAACTGATCAAACTTTCCACGAATAAAAGTATGCGGACAATCCAAGTATTGATTGGCAAATACATTGACTAAAGCAGTCTTGCCCGTCCCCCCGCGTCCACCGAGTAATAAAACCTGTTTTTTTCCAGCACGACAGTGATTATATAATTTTTTTAGTTTCTCAAGTTCGGATTTCCGGCCGTATAACTTGTCCGGTATTCGGAGTATTTCAAAATGATCTTCTTGGCCCAATTCAAAGTCAGGGAATGGTTTATTCTCAATAATGGCATCGCGACACTTTTCCAGATCACGAAGCAAACCATGCGCGGCTTTATAACGTTCATCCGCAGATTTGCTCAAAAGCCTATCAATAATCCTAGCCAAGACATCTGGAACTTGTGGATTAATATCCACAAGAAATGGCGGTTTTTTAGCGATATGGCAATGAACTAAAGATATCGCATCTTTCTCATTAAAAGGCAACTGACCACTTGCAAACTCGTAAAGCACAACACCTAAAGAATAAAAGTCACTTCTATAGTCAACCACCCTGTTCATACGTCCTGTCTGTTCGGGTGACATGTAGGGTAAATGATGAGTGATATCAGGGTGATTCAGTCGCTCCATAATAGCGCCATCATGGCTATGTTCATCGGTTTCGATCAAAAGTATTATCGGCGGTTTGAATTCGTTGGTTTCACTAAAAACGTGATGACTATTCACTCGACGATGAATAATCCCAGCCTGGTGCTTAACCATTAACTGTTCGACCAACTGGCAAGCCAAGATAATAAATGTTTGTAAATCAAAACCCGTTCTAGGAATATCTGGGTGTAAACGTTCAAACTTCTTTGTATTCACTCTATCTCGCTCAGTGCTGTTTGGTTAAAAACACCAAGACACTATAAGTAATACTGGTTCATAGGATATTTCATGGAAATAAAGCCTCGTTTTGTTTACAACAATTAAGTCCGTGTTTATTAAAACATAGGTGAATAAACTAATAGAGTCAAACCCATAAAGCCATAACGTATTAGGTACCGTACTAATGATTACTTATTCACGATAGCGAGTTTATTATGTAAAGAAAAATGGGCTAAACAGCATCCGTTATTAGACCAATAAGTTACTACCGACAGGGTTTGAGTGCCACCAAGCATTCAATATCATAAAGTAAAAAATAAAATTTAGTCGTCACTTTTTCATATTCAAATATAACAATATTATCAACACTAAAAACAGAGAAAGCAGCCTTTAGATAATTATTGACTCATGTATTTTATTAGCGACATTAGGCAAATTCTCGAGTTAAATACAACTTGCCTTTGCTCATAAACACCTCATATTTAGTAATATTTAACTCTTTTGAATGTCTATCAAAAACTGTACAGCCCAATTAACTAGACGCATTATTAAAGCACTTCTATTCTTCTATAGATAATCAGCAAAGTGTAGATGTCATTTCAGCATGATGACTTATGCACTCCCAATCATTCTGCAAGGAAGACAATAATGTCAGACCTACCTGTCCCACAAAATATTATTGAACCTGGTGATCACAATACCATTGACCAGGTGACAGTATTTACAGATCAAGCTCAGGTGAAGCGATGTGCTAGCACTAGACTTAAACTTGGTCTTAATTTCGTATCTGTTGAGGTGAGCGCATTTAAAGTTCATAGCGATACGGTCCAGGCTGAAGTGTTTGCCAGTGGTAACATTATTGGGGTGCAGTATAAAGAGATTCCCATAAAGCAGTTTCGGCAAACCAACTTTGAACAACTGGAATCAGAAAAAAAACAGTTACAACGAGATCTACGCTTACTAGACCAAAAAAGAGAAAACGAACTCAAACGTCGTAAGTTTGTTGACTCTGTTGTTAAATTCTCAGATATTCAAGTTCCCCAAGAAATTCAAACCTCTTTAGTGTCTGTTGAGAAAATGCGCGATATTATGGGCTTCATCTCTGAGAGCTATGAAGACATTTCACAAAGCATCAAAGTACTGGAAATAAAAATAGAAGAACACAACAACTCGATCAAACTCGTGGACCAGCAACTTAAAGAGAAAGTTCATTCCGATAGGAAAAACATTAAGCTAGTAGAAGTTATCTTTGATAGTACTGAAGAACAACTCTGTAAACTGAATATTTTTTACAACGTAAGTTTAGCTACATGGCAGCCGGTCTATAAACTGGAAGTACTTAACCATGCGAAAGACATAAGCTTGCAACAATTCGCCAAAATTTCTCAAACAACTGGTGAAGATTGGACCGATACCCAAATTAGTATTTCCAACGCTGTCGCCATTCAAAATGTGCGATTACCCAAGCTAAATAGTTGGTTGATCGATGTGTATCGCGCACCTCCAATGCCTGTCGCCGCCCCCGCCTGTGAGGACCTGATTTGTGGGGCTGAAGAAGGCGAGGTTTTTGAAGATTTAGATCTAGGTTCAGTAGACTCTACCTTAGAGGAACTGAGCGATACGGATCCAGCCAAATACATGCAAGCGGAACAGCGAGATCAAGGCATCGCTTTTGAATATGATATACCTCAACGAGTCCATATAAATTCAGGTACTGAGGAAGCCACTCTGCCAATCGCCCAGAAAAACCTTCCTTGTGAGTTTTTTCATTACGCTGTGCCAAAAATTGATTCACACGCCTATTTCGTATGTTCTGTTCAACCAGATAGCAACCTACTACCAGGTGCTGTTAATGTTTACTACGAAGGTAGGTACGTTGCAACGACACGCTTACAAGATAAACATGCTGGCGAAGCGATGATCTTTAACCTTGGAATAGATCGAGGCGTTAAAGTAGTAAAACAAAAGACCAAGGATAGAAAAACCGAAACGCTTTTCGGTATAGTTGATCGTTCAAGCTTAGCCCGAGAGATCGAGCATCTAACAAGTATCGAAAACCTAAAAGATGAAACGGTGAGCCTTAAATATATAGACCATATACCGGTCTCAAAAACAGATATTATTCAGATTAAAGGCATTGAATTGACACCCGAACCAAGTGAAAAAAACTATCAATCTAAAGAAGGCGTCTTGCTTTGGAATACGACGATAGATGCTGGTCAAGCAAAGGAGGTTAAAATGAAGTTCTTTATCAAACACCCTAAAAGTGAAGCACCAACAGGACTTTGAATGAATACGTATCCGCCCATCCTGTATATAATATACTTATCTCTTTTTTTGGCCCCGTGCTAGAAGGCTTTTACCCTGCGAAATAGCAAACCACAACAATAGGGTGAGCCCCAAACTATATGGCATTGACCTTATTGCGATGCCAGGCCCAAAATAAGATTGATATTGTGCATTGTGAATTGCACCCTCCACAATGCGGTATTTGCTTCTATTCACCAAGTCATCATCTGGAGCATAAGAAACGCTTACAACAGAGTTTTCTAACAAATCAATATGTGCGAAGGGCCATCTATTTTTTTCAGCCCACGAAAAGGTAACGGGCCATCGCTCATTATTTTTAAGAAATTCAGTGCTATCTTGGCATGCTTTCAATGATTCTGGGGTTAACTTGAGCTGTAGTTCAGGCACAGAGGCTTTTAGGTTTTTGAGTTGAAATACCCAAAAAGCACGACATATTGTTTCCCCTGAATCTAAATGCCAGAATCCAACAAAAGGAAAGTACTTAGGGGTCTCCTGGTTTGCATGCAACGATTTATATGGCGGAACATAAAACTGAGAAACAAGCGCCGTGATGGTGATAAAAACAACAAGCCAAAGGAAAGTTCCAAATATCGCAGCTACTATCCGCCTGATTACTCTCATTCTAACTTATCCTATGCTAAAACAGTTTTTTGCACGCAAACGGGTTAATACGGTGGAAGCAATCGCCTAAATCCATGCACCAACACAATGGCTAAAAACACCATATTACGAATAAAGACCAAAGGCCCAGGTAAAAAACCGGAACCCTGTTTAAGGTTTGCTTTTTTACAATGAGACAAACGTAGAGCAACCTTTTCAACATAACTAACAGTCATAGGCCAATCGGTAATACCTACTAGCCAATCTTGAGGTATCCCATTTTTACCCACAGCAGCCCCAATAACACCACCCAATATCGCTGAAGTAGTGTCAGTATCACCGCCAAGTTTTATCATTGACTCCATGGCTGCTGCATAATCATCCTGATACTTTAACCAGAGAAATATCACCATTGGCACGGTATGGTAACTATATCCACTAATCCCTTTTTCCTGACCAAGAGATTGTGCAAACACTTGCTCATCTTGATGTTGCTCGATTTTGTCCAGTAATGTTTCAAACTCGCTTACGCTTTTTTCGTCTTCCTCCACAAATAAGGAACTTAAGGCTGTTCGATAACTTTCCATCGTCACGTTTTTTGATTGACTTGCCATATAACTAGCTTGCGCAATAGCCAATGAAGCAACATTTGCTTTAGGATCAGTATGTGTAATTTCGGTTGAACCTTTCACAACTTGCTTCATGACAGATGGCTGGTCACCCAAAGACACTCCGATAATCGGCGCTCGCATTACCGGACCATTACCCGCCGAAAACACCCCGCTATATTTAGCTGGAAACCCTATCCACAATTTAATGATCGAACGCCCTGTCGCTAAACCAATACCCGCTGGTAAGCGCAAAAACCACCAACGCAACCGCCAAGCCAAGCTCGATTGAAAACGATCCCACTCCCCCCAGCATGCCCCTAAAGAAGCAGCTGTCATCACAGCATGCTCTGTATCATCAGAAACCATTCCCCGACCAAAAACTAAGTTATGTTTCAGTCGAGATTTAACTAGCTTTTTGATTCGTCGCGAAGAAATACCTTCATAAGGTAAGCCTAAGGCATCGCCAACCATTAAACCTAAGAGTGAGCCTACAATACGGCCCTCTAATGTAGCGGAATTATTTGGTACAGATGACGTAATATCAACCTGTTTCGAACCTTCCATAATCACCTCGTTGACTTAACATCTTATGAATATTTGAACTTCCCAAACTCACTAGGCACGGATTAATTCCAATAAATAAGATCCGCATTATTACTCAGGTCAATACTTACAATCAGACTCCCATCACTGTAAACGCCATCAAATAAGTATTATTACTCCCATCTATCTCAGTTAGATTATTTCCGGTCAAGATCAAAGTAGTTAGATCAGTAGTATAATCTACATCTATATCCATAAATTGATTGCCTTGTAGTCATATGGTCTTTAATTTAACGTTTGCACTCAAATCAATACTGGTAACATACGATATATTGAGCGCGGAGCCTATCAAGTATAGGAGGCTTAGATATATAAAGTACTAACTAACAGCTCCGATCATGTCGATTATATTTTCCAACAGCCTCCTTTTAGAGCGCAGAAGAGTGAAATCCAGTGATTCCATGGCCTATAGTTAATCAACCCTAGCTTTGAGTAATCAATATGTGCGGACGTTTAGACATAATGTCATCCCCTCTATCTAAGAAAGTCTCAGATAATCTTAATATCCAGTTTCTCACAGCTGACAACAGAGACCTCAGGCCTACTCAAATAGTTTCAACCGTTACATCCATTGACAACCGTTTACAGCAACTTGACACAAGTTGGGGCATCAAGCCCAACTGGGCCAAGAAACTACTCATCAATGCGCAGGCTGAGTCAGTCTCTGATAAACCTACCTTCAGAAAAGCATTTGCTGACCATCGCTGTGTCGTCCCTTGCTCAGGATGGTATGAATGGAGCTCAATGCATGGCAATGGTAAACAGAAGTACCTATTTGGCTTTGAGAATCAGGAGCCAATCTACATGGCAGGAATTTGGTATACGCCTGTTGATGAGACCCCACCAAAGCTCGTGACGCTAACAACGACACCTATAGAATCATGTAAACCATATCATCACAGGATGCCGCTATTGATCCCTGAGTCGGCTGTGGAGGATTGGTTGAAATTGAGTGTTTACGAGGTAATGAGACTTCTTGCAAGTGACGTATTCTCTGAGCGAATTAGTATAAGTCACAATAAGGTTTAGCTATAAGCATGAGAACGTAAAACCGTTTACAAATACTAATTATCTATTGGAAGATTAATAACCAAATCAAAACCTTTACCACAACCTCGAGTTATTATTGGGTCAGAGGCACTGATTTCACGATTACAGCAGTTCCCGATATAGAATTAGTCAAAAAGTATTTATTACATGGAATCCCGCATTATAAAAAGTTTTTAAATCAAGATTTCTTTAGTCGTAAAGTTATCTAACCGTGCTTAAAAAAATTATACCAAAGCATTCATTTCAGCTGAAACCCGTTCACGAGCTCGAGAAATTCGTGACTTTACCGTTCCAGTTGGACTCCCCACAATCGCTGCGATTTCTTCATATTTAAACCCTTCAACCTCTTTCAATAACAGCGCAGTTTTTAACTCTATAGGAAGCTCACTCAATATTTTATTTAAATGTTTCGTTAAACAGTTTGAATATACAGAGGCTACTGGGTCATCATTTGATGCTTGATGATCACATAAACCCATTTTTTCAATATCATTAGTTGAAATATGATTATGCTTACGCTGTGTGTTTTTGATTTGATTAATCGCTGTATTGATCGCTATACGGTGAATCCATGTATTAAAAGTACTATCACTTCTAAAGCTCTCTAATCCTCGGTAAGCCTTGATAAAGGTTTCTTGCACGACATCTAAAATAGTGCTTCTATCACGTATATAGTTTGAAACTACTCTTGCGACACCCGATTGGTATTTTATCACTAGTAAATCAAAGGCTTTATGATTTCCACGCTTAGCATGTTCAACTAGCATTTCAGCCGTTGCCCTTTCTCCAAAATCTTTATTCATGTGGCTTGGTACTTCGATCAGATGAGGTTTTTTTACGCGTAAAGCCGATCTAGGATCAACAATAGAACTAATTAAGGGGCTATTCATATACATCTCCATTGGCGAAAGAAAGTGAAGCTCTATAGAGAGACAGTCAATTACTGTGCCAAGGCAAACAAAAAAGTATAAGTAGTTTAAATACAAACACTTAAGCACCTTCAAAGAACAACATATTTCATTTTAAATCTCAAAAATCACGAGATCTCACTGTCGGCTCTCGATATTTCGTGAATAAATGAATATCCCTGAAGCTAAAATGATGTGATAGTCGCTCTCTTTTTAAGCAATCATTTCAATTATTAGAACTTGCAGACTAAAATCAAAGCTCGCGTTCCTTTTACTTTAATAACAGATAAAAGTTTACTGACTGAACTAATCACATAGACTCCCCAGAGGCAAAAATGCTTTCAGAAGAAGAAGCCATAAAAGTTATATTACAAGGAACTGTTAGTGATACCGGGCAAGCATTCTTTGATGCACTGGCCAAAACGATGTCTACCGCACTTGGGTATAGTCATACCTGGATTACTGAAATCATGGACAATCATAAACTGCATACCCTGGCACTTTTTGTTGACGGCGAGCATAAAGAAAACGTAACTTATGATATGCGAGGTACACCTTGCGAAGTGGTTATTGTAGATAAGGTCGTCGAGCATCATGCAGATGATGTACAGATTTGTTACCCTCAGGATAAACAACTATCCAAGCTAAATGTTCGTAGTTACTTTGGCGTACCGATGATTGGAAGCCGAGGAAACGTCGTAGGTCACCTTGCTTTATTAGGCAATAAGCCGTCTTCCAGTGAGCCAAACGGCCTCGCAGTACTTAAAACCTTTGCAAGCCGTGCAGGTGCTGAGCTAGAACGAATTTACATAGAACGTCAATTAAAAGAACAACAGGAAGAAACCCAAAAAATATTAGACACTGCAATGGACTGCATTATTACACTGGATACTGAGCTAAACATACTGTCGGTCAATCAGTCGGTATTGAATCAGTTTGAAGAGTCAAAAGCATCAATTGAGAAACAAAATTTCGCCTCTTTTATGGATGAAACCTCAGCAAAACAGCTGAACAATGCTTTAGAATTGTTGCTCTCAAATGAAAATAATGAACAGCGTATTTGGCTACCAGATAGTCTTAAGCTTATTAAGCAAGCTGACAAACACATCATTACCGATGCCACCGTGTCATTAATAGAAAAAGAGCACGGCCCCATCATCGTACTTTCTTTTAGAAACGTGAATGACCGTATTGAAGGGCTTAAACGTATTGAGTCACTGGACCAGGAACGACTATATTTAAAAGCAGAGCTGAAAAGAATATCCGAAAATAATCAAATTATTGGCTCTAGCCCCGCGATGTTATCAGTATTAGAAGAAATCGAACAAGTAGCACAAACAGATGCTTCCGTACTTATTTGCGGTGAAACAGGCACGGGCAAAGAGCTCGTCGCCAATGCGCTTCACCAGAATAGTAAACGCAAAGACAAAGCCTACGTAAAAGTTAACTGTGGCGCACTACAAGCGAATCTGATTGAGAGTGAGTTTTTTGGTCACGAAAAAGGCGCATTCTCTGGCGCGGTTGGGCGAAGAATTGGGCGCTTTCAGTTAGCGGACGGCGGTACTATTTTTCTGGATGAAGTGGGTGATATTCCTGCAGATTTACAGGTCAAACTGCTACGCGTATTACAAGAGGGAGAATTTGAATCTGTCGGTAGCTCAACAACTCAAAAAGTAAATGTACGAGTTATTGCAGCAACACATAAAAATTTACTTCAAGCCGTTCAGGATGGTGAGTTTAGGGAAGACCTGTATTATCGATTAAATGTTTTTCCTATTATGGTGCCTGCACTACGAGAAAGAGGTGATGACATTACCGCCATTGCTCAAACGTTTAAGGATCATTTTTGCCAGCAAATCGGACGTACTATCGATGACTTCAGCCCGCTACAAATTCAACAATTAAAAAGTCACTACTGGCCAGGGAACATCCGCGAACTTCGTAATGTAATTGAACGAGCCGTCATTACCTCAAAACATGGCACCCTTAATTTAGCCCGTGCACTCCCCTCATCAAGCATTAAAAAGAATGAAGATGGTAACGCCCACTCATTAGTGAATACGCCACCTCAAGCTGAGCAACCTGCAAAATCGGAAGCCTTAGTTTTTAAGCATGCAACTGAGAACACAGCTATATTAAATGAGACCCAACTCAAAACAATGGAAAAGAACAACATTATCCGTGCTATCGCTCAATGCAACGGTAAGATCTCAGGCGAAAAAGGTGCCGCAAAATTATTAGGTCTAAAACCTTCAACCCTAAGCTCACGAATGAAGACCTACGAAATCGATTACGACAACTCGTGAAGACTCACGAGATCTCGTGCATAAACACGACAAAAACTAAGCTACAGGTTATAGAACTCGCTAACTTATTGTAAATACTACCTAAAATAACTTGGCACTAATTCTGCTTTTACCCTGCTATCTACATAGAGGTATTATCATGGAATTAGAACTAGTTAATAAATTTATTACTGTATTATCATCCCTTTTTGTTTTTGCCATCGGCATAGGCTTACTCGCTGTATTGGTTATATACATATTGGATGTTAGCCAAACCAAACAAGCCATTAGACGGAACTTTCCTGTGATAGGTAGGTTTCGTTATTGGTTTGAACATATGGGGGAATTTTTTCGTCAATACTTCTTTGCAGGCGACAGAGAAGAACGACCATTTAATCGAGCTGAACGCTCTTGGGTTTATCGCGCCTCAAAAGGCGTAGATAGTACCGTCGCTTTCGGGTCAACCCGCGACTTAAGCCCTACTGGCAGTATTCTATTTGTCAATTGCCCCTACCCAACCTTGGCTGAAGACGCCAAGCCAATTCCACCCATTGTCGTTGGGCCAAATTGTAAGGTCCCTTACGCCACAACTTCCGTTTTTAATATCTCAGGTATGAGTTACGGCGCTATTTCAAAACCAGCCGTTTTGGCCTTATCAAATGGTGCAAGAATGGCAGGCGTTTGGATGAATACTGGCGAAGGCGGTCTGTCTCCTCATCACCTGAAAGGTGGCGCCGATATCGTATTCCAAATCGGCACAGCTAAGTATGGTGTACGCGATAAAAATGGCCAGCTGTCTACAGAAAAATTGAAAGAAGTTGCGGCTCATGAACAGGTCAAAATGTTTGAAATTAAGCTTTCGCAAGGCGCCAAGCCCGGCAAAGGTGGTATTTTACCCGGCCTTAAAGTGACACCAGAAATATCTAAAATTCGTGTTATCAACGTGGGTGAAGACTCAATTAGTCCAAACAGACACCCTGAAATAGATAATGAATCAGATTTGCTAAATATGATTAAGAAAGTTCGCAATGCGACAGGAAAACCTGTTGGGTTTAAATCAGTCATTGGTGCTTACGGCTGGCTTGAAAAGTTATGTGAAGAGATTCAGCGCCGTGGAATTGATAGTGCACCCGACTTTATCACGATTGATAGCGCTGACGGCGGCACCGGTGCAGCCCCACAAAGTCTTATCGACTATATGGGCCTACCTATAAAAGAAAGCCTGCCCTTGGTGGTCAATATACTTAACCGCTACGGTTTGAAAGACCGAATTAAAATTATCGCCAGTGGCAAACTCATCACGCCTGCAGAAGCTGCTTGGGCGCTTTGTGTAGGCGCTGACTTTATCGTTTCGGCACGCGGATTTATGTTTGCATTAGGTTGTATTCAAGCGTTGCAATGTAATCAAAACACTTGCCCAACAGGTATTACAACCCACAATAAACGCCTACAAAAAGGTTTAGACCCTAAAGATAAAGCCGAGCGCGTTAAGCGCTTTGCTGAACAAATGCACTACGACCTAAATGTCATCGCACATTCATGCGGTGTACCCGAACCAAGAAGTCTAAAACGTTACCATTGTCGCATCGTAACTGAAAACGGGCGATCTATACCATTAGATGAACTTTACCCTGAAGAAACTTCACTTGCCTCAACTGAATGTTAAACCCACCATCGATAGGAGAATAAACATGAAAGCTGCTGAACTATTTGTAAAATCTTTAGAAGCCGAAGGAATCGAGTATATCTTTGGTGTGCCCGGAGAAGAAAATGCCGACTTTATGATGGCTTTACAACAGTCTGACACAATCAAATTCGTATTAACACGTCATGAACAAGGCGCTGCCTTTATGGCTGAAATATATGGTCGTTTAACAGGACAACCTGCTTGTTGTCTGGGCACACTAGGCCCCGGTGCAACAAACTTAATTACCGGTGTTGCCGATGCCAATATGGATCGGGCCCCTATGTTAGTGTTAACGGGTCAGGGATCTACAGATCGTTTACATAAAGAGTCGCACCAAATTATGGATGTGGTTCAAATGTTCCGCCCAGTAACCAAATGGGCGACCACCATCTATAACGGTGAAACCATCCCTGAAATTGTACGTAAAGCCATTCGTATTGCACGTACAGAAAAACCTGGTGCTGTACATCTTGAATTACCAGAAGACATAGCGAAGCAAGTATGCCAAGCCAGCCCATTAACCCCAAAACGCTATCGTCGCCCTGTTGCAGATGACACCATAATTGACCAAGCCTTTAATTGCCTTAGCAAGGCTAAAAAACCGGTTATCATTGCTGGTAATGGTGCTATTCGAAAACGTGCATCCAAACAACTTAAACGCTTTTGCGAACAAACAGGCATTGGCGTATTAACCACTTTTATGGCTAAAGGTGCGGTCGATATGGATGCAGATTATTGTTTGTATACCATAGGCTTAGGCAGTAAGGACATCCCAACTTTAGCCATTGATGAAGCTGACTTAGTCATTGCAATTGGGGTTGATATGGTGGAATACCATCCTCGTTTATGGAACCCAAAGCGTGATAAAAGAATTATACACCTCGACTTTCTACCGGCCGAAATTGACGAACATTATGACCCGACTTCAGAAGTGGTGGGTGATCTGGCCCATAGTTTATGGATGCTAAATCAACGACTAGAACAAGCAGAACCACTTATATTCGACCTTGCCTCTCAAAAAGAGCTTCGTCATAAAATGAGTTTAGAACTGATTGAACATGCAAATGATGACACACAAAACATCATCAAACCTCAAAAAATACTCGCCGACGTACGAGCAGGAATGAATCCTGAGGACATATTATTGTCAGATGTAGGAGCTCATAAAATGTGGATTGCCAGGCATTATCAATGCAATGAACCCAATACCTGTTTAATTCCTAATGGCTTTTGTTCTATGGGTTTTGCTTTACCTGGCGCCATTGCTGCCAGCCTTGTTTACCCTGACAGAAATATTTTGGGTATT
>Ga0105348_1001774_pt1 | contig 13890 bp, 11 predicted proteins | sample EN8Hudsemesocosm_2_FD_83504 | JGI IMG/M metagenome (GOLD analysis project Ga0105348, IMG submission 83504) | Methane-oxidizing microbial communities from mesocosms in the Hudson Canyon - EN8C Hudson Canyon | ecosystem: Environmental > Aquatic > Marine > Cold seeps | place: Hudson Canyon... | reverse complement strand
CAGGAATGACGGGGTAGAATACGTTGGCTTTTTTAAAATGGCGGAGAGTCATGGGTAATCAGCAAATAATTAAAAAAACCGAGTCTACAAAAGATAACTGAAGGATGCAATATGACATTAATAGCTGGTTGGATCGACACAACAATAAAAGGGAAGGATGCAGAACAGATCTTACAAAGTCACCTTTCCCAGGCACCTAGTTATACGAAAAAAGACGTGGTTGTAGAAAGTTCCGAACACTATGCATTAGCCGCTAATCAATACAAAATATCTAATGTAAAAGGTACTTTATTAGTTAATGCTGGAAATACGGACTTAGATATTTCAGCAGAAAAAATTATTGATAGCTACCTACAAAAAGGTGATGCCTTTTTGGAAACAAACCCAATTGAACAAGCTCTGGTTATTATAGATTCAGGTCAAAAAAAATTGATTTTAGCCACGGACCCTATTGGATTAACAAATCTATATTACGCATTGACCAATAACGGTTTTGTTTTTGGTACAAGTGCTGATAGCGTTATTGCCCATCCCGAAGTGAAAGCAGATGTTTCATCCCAGTCGGTTTATGATTATGTTTACTTTCATCACTGTCCTAGTCCTAACACCATTTATCAGCAAGTAAAAAAACTGGAGGGGGGGCAGGTTCTTGTTTATCAGAATGGAAAAATAAATTTAAAATACTATTGGCTGCCAGAGTTTAAAGAAACTATGCCGCGCTCTGCAAAGAAAATGGGCGAAGAGTTAAAACAAAAGCTGTTTGATTCTGTGGCTCAGCTATCCGTAGGTGAAGATGCAACAGGCGCTTTTTTAAGTGGAGGTTTAGATAGTTCAAGCGTGGCCGGAGCATTAGCGGAAGTATATCCAAATAAAGCCAAAACATTTTCGATGGGCTTTCCTGTAGAAGGTTATGATGAAATTGAATATGCCAATATAGCCGTCAAACGTTTTAATACTAGACAGCATGAATATTATCTAACCCCAGAAGATACAGTTAAAGCAATTCCTGATATAGCGGCATATTATGATGAACCCTTTGGAAATTCATCAGCTTTAGCTGCTTATTATTGTGCCAAAGTCGCTAAAGATAATGGTATATCTGTTATCTTGGGTGGGGATGGAGGTGATGAAATATTTGCCGGTAACGAGAGATATGCGCAACAGCTAGTATTTGATTATTACAAACAGGTGCCAAGCCTTGTAAAGCACAGTATGGAAAGTGTTTTAAATCACCTGCCTGGATTAATGGCAAAGCAAAAATTATTTTTTAAAGCAAAGCGCTATATAGACCAGGCTAAAATACCACTACCCGATCGTTTACAAGATTATAACTTTTTACATAGACATGTAGGCTCAGAAATATTTCAGCCTGAATTTTTACAGCAAATAGATTCAGAAAAACCGTTGGATTTATTAAGAGAAACTTATCAAAGACCAAAGCAGGCTAGTACCGTAAACCGTATGTTATATATGGACTGGAAAACCACCTTGCATGATAATGATTTAGTTAAAGTCAATAAAATGTGTGAAATGGCAGGGTTAACAGTGAGATACCCATTGCTAACAAAAGAGATTGTTGAGTTATCATGTCAAATTCCCTCCGCAGATAAGTTACAAGCTAAAGAATTACGAAAATTTTATAAGCAAGCAATGGTAGGTTTTCTGCCAGAACAGATTCTTAATAAAGCTAAACATGGGTTTGGTTTACCTTTCGGAGTATGGTTAAAAGATTATCAGCCCTTAAAAGATCTGGCTTATGACAGTATCAATAGTTTAAAAAAACGTCCTTATTTTAAAACTGAATTTTTAGATCATGTTATTAAAATGCATCAAAGTATTCATGCTGGTTATTATGGGGAATTGATTTGGGTGCTAATGATGTTGGAATTGTGGTTTCAGGGAAAAGGCCGTTAAAAGACACATGTAAAAATTGGCAGGGGTCTATTATATTCAAAACGTGAATGCATATGACAGTCGCCTTAAAAACTGGATGATAAGGTTTCATGGCGTTGCTACTTAATATCTTGAAAACAACCTGGGCTGGCGACGAGGATTGGAGCGATGGGGCGAACAAGTTACCCCTTGCGTTGTTCTGAAAGTGGCTGCGGCACGTTACGAACCGTTTCAACTATTAACGCCAACATAGCCTATTATTGCCTTGGAATATTAAAAAATCAGAGATGGTGAAATAGCGCAAGTACGTGCTTTAATGAGCACTTACAAATATTGGATTGTGCGTTTTTCGTTTTTACTCATAATAATTATCCCGATGATTAACCTATATCTTGAGCTAAATTGCTCCTTAAGTATTGGTCTAAATATTAGGATCCACTATACTTACCTAAAAAAGGCTTTTGTAGATGAGAAATGAGAAAGCTATTCTCAGTATGAACTACTAAGAATATCCTTGTTTATTTTGCAATTGCTATACTTAGCCGTATTATAGGCCAAAATTAGAGAATAAGATTATGTATTCAGAAAACATTAAAAAAGATAGTGTATTATTTTTAAAAGCATTCTTATCTAACCTGTTGGCTAGGTTCGTACCAAAGTTGTATGTTTATTTGACTTGTCAGACAGGAAGAGGAAATGATGAAGAAACTAGTACCCAAACGGCAGAATATTTTATTAAATGTTTCAGTGATTATTCTGATCAACTAGGGTTAGATAAAAAAAAGTTCTGTGAATTTTTAAATGGAATAGAGGTTCTTGAATATGGTCCGGGAGATATTCTGGGTGTTGCCCTGATGTTATATGCTTATGGTGCAGAAAAAGTAACCTGTGTAGATAAATTTCCCCTTGTTAAAATGTCCACTAAAAATATTCAAGTATATCTTCATTTGTTAAACTCGCTTGATCAGGATGTCCGGGCTCGTGCTGAAAATGCCTTTAATATAAATGGTAAGCCAGAAAGTGGTTTTAATAAAAATATTATTCACTATAAAGTTACAAACAATGGGTTATCAAGAGAGAAAGGGAAGTATAATTTTATTATTTCTCGAGCCGTACTTGAGCATGTGGATAACTTAGAAGAAACAATGCTTGATATTAAGCATTGCATGAAAGATAAAGGAATTTCTATTCATAAAGTTGATCTAAAAAGTCATGGGTTGGATAGGTATTCAATGTTTGATTTTCTTACTTGGCCGAATGTTTTGTATAAGTTAATGTATAGTCATAAAGGCTTTCCTAATAGGTGGAGAGTTGATAAATATAAAGAAATTGCAAAAAGAATAAACCTTAAGATTAAAAAATTAAATTCTACCACTATGCTTGAGCAAGAAAAAATTGAGATTATTTACTCAAAATTAGCTAAAGATTTTAAGAGTATTTCATTAGAAGAGTTATCATACCAAGGGTTTTGGGTGTATTTCGAATCTGTCAAATAGGGTGTCAATTGTTTCTTAGATTCAACTCATAAGTTCCGGCTATTAATTAAGTATATGCAAAAATAGAGCTGTGATTAAGTTTGAGTATTTGATTTTATTGAGTTTTTAGTCTCCAACTCTTCTAAAGCAAATTTCTTTATTAAAACAGCAATAAAAACAAGATGATAAAGTATATCCCAGTAAGAAAGGCCAAGAAATAATGTTCCAAACATGTAACAAATAAGTGAGGATCTTATTGCAAAGCAATAGTCGGTAACCCACTCCATTCCATCAATATTTCTTGTTAGCTTGGGGAGTCTGGTTAAGCTAATAAGGCTTCCTAAAATCAGAGATATCCATAAGCCAAAGGCAATAAATCCATGCTCAGAAAACATTTCAACATAGGAGCTATGCCAGTCCCTTATGCTTACCCATCGCCATCCTTCGAAACCAGACCCCAAAAATGGATGATCCAAAGTGTGATCCCAGCCATCCTTCCAAACATTAATACGGCTCATGGCCGATGCATCTTCTTCATAAGTTTCCAATGTATGCATACGGTTAAACCATGATTTAGGAAGTCGAGGTATGGCCAATGCCCCACCAATAACAGTTAAAGGAATGGCTAAAGATTTATGTTTGCTATGCCTGATTAGCATAAAAGTCAGAACAACCATAGTAATGAGTGCTCCTCTTGACCAGGAAGATAAGGCACAGGCATACATGATTGGAATTGCAAAGGGAATGGTTTTTTTAATCCATTGGGATGAGGATTGTTTTTGCCACATGATTATTAGAGGAATTGATATAAGTACTGCAATAGCAAAAGCATTGTTTTCTTCAAACTGAGTCTTAGGAGGGCCGTATACTCGATAAGAAAAGCCAGATAAAATAGAAAATATGCCACCTTTTATGGCAATAATACCGATTGATGCTGCAATTGTTACAATTAAGTAATAAAGTTTCTTTCTAGTGTTTATTAGTATTAAAGTAAAAATAAAAGGGATGAATATTTTAGACACAAACCATAGCCTAGTCCATGCTATATTTTGCATATAAGCTTGGGTCGTCGTAATAAAAAAATAGAACCATAGCATTAAAAAAAAAATAATACGCCAATCTTTAGGAATACTTTGCCGGTCTTTCGTAAATAATGTTTTCAGTGCTACTACTATAAATAGAATGTAATAGACAGGTAATGAACGCACAAACCCCCATGCAAAAGCATGAGGGTTAAGGTAGCTAAAAATTGCTAATGCAAGAACTCCATACCAAGCTTTATAAGTGCTTGCTCCTATGCACCCTATAAGAAAAATTAAAACTGCTATATCACGCATATTCTATTTATATAGTTAATGACATCTCCTTACACACATTTTTAATTGTTAAAAATCAATGGCTTACGTAGAGCCGGTGAAATCAAGGGTTACAGAGAATTGTATAAAAACAATGCAATTTTATAACTCATTGATTTATATTAAATTAAATTCTTGTGTAAGGAGATGAGTTAATGAGTAGAGTGAAATTTAAAAACTGTGTAATGCATAATTCTCTTTTTCTAAATGTTAAATTTATCCAATGATTTACTACCCATCCAGCTATAAAGTGATGAAATAAATTTTTTATTACTAACTCTATCCCATCGTCCTGCAATGAAACCTAACATACCAACTAATCGACTATGCTCCATAATAATTAAAACTTGGTATGTAACATTTTTTATTGAAGAGTACAATGTAGCTTTTTTTGCCTGAGACCATAAGTTATTTTTAATATGGCGATAAGAGTAAATTGAAGCGGGAATAATAAATAAAATAGAAAATGGTAGGAGTATTAGCGACATGAAAATAATGAAGTGATAATACAAATTGATATAATAGCCACGTGTACCAATTCCTACTCTACCATTGCCACGGGCATAGTTAAATTGCTGTTTTGTAAGTGCACGATAATTCTCTCTTGGACGCCATTTTACAATAGCTTTTGGGGCGAAAATAAATTTAAACCCGAGTTGACGTAAGCGAATGTTGAATAGTGTATCCTCAGCAGCATATAGCCACTCAGGGTAGCCTTTTGCGATCTGCCAAGCCGTCTTTTTGAATGCGAGGGATCGGCTAGAGGGGTAGTAAATGGCTGCATCAGAACTTTCACGATCTGGGTCAGATGTTGCTAATACAACCACCTCTTCAAATGTGGTTAGGCAATTAAATTTATAATTCCCCGCGATTATATCTGGTTTTTTTGGGGATAAGAATGCTTGGTTTATCTCATCAAGCCAAAATTCATCCACATCACATCCCGAATCAGATACTGCAATTAACTCATTAGTAGCATTAGATATTGCTATATTTCGTCCCTCAGCAATATTACATTTTTTAGTGATGAGTTTGATCTTTCCGCAGGAATCATATTCCTTTAAAATTTCAGCAGTTCCATCAATACTGCCGCCATCAACAATTATTATTTCATTAGCCTTGAAGTGTTGATTTAATAATGAATCTATAAATGTACTTATAGTTTTTTTGTCATTCAGTACAGTAGCAATAATAGATATATTATTAATATGTGAGTTTTTAGCCATAATAGATTAAATGTTAATTAAAAATTTCAGATCTAATTCTTTTTTCATATACATTAGAGGGAATATGAAGATTTGATTGTAGAGTAACTAATAGGTTGCTGTTAACGTATTTTGGTAAATTTTCAAATAAGCTAATATAAGAGTTATTATCCCATACAATATAGTTATGAGGAGGAGTTGTAGTGCTGGTTTTTTTTGACTTATATATTTCCTCCATGAAAACACCATAGAGTATGTATTCAGAAATACTAGGCTGATTAAATAGACACTGTTGCCAATCTATGTTGTATTTTTTCTCAATAAATTGGTGTAATTCTTTTATTACATCAGGGTATAAAACAGTTGGCCAAGTTATATAATGATGATCTGTTGAACCTTTTTCTAAACCTAAAAAATTACGAGCCCATTCCATGTGGCCTTGTTGCTTGGCTGTTTCTGATTTGGGAGTTGCCTTATATAAGGTGTAGTCTGATTGGTTTAGTTTAAAGTCGGTGTCAGAGAATGGTCGGACAAAGAATATATCAGAATCAAGGCATACAATGGGGCCCTCATTAACAATTAAGGGGATATTAAGCTTTACGATTTGTTGAATAATCCAGCCAGGCCTTCCTGCATACTTTTGAAACCTCCATGTTTGATTGGGAAAAAAACGTTTTATAAATATATAAAGAGGCGTTGGGTAAAAAATAGAATCTACAAAGTCATTTTGTAATAGGACTTCAACATCTGGATCCGTTAGACATAGCTCTTTAAAAAGTGATTCATCAGAACTGGGAACGACAACAATATGTTTGCTTTTTCCTTTATAGAAATGATTTATACTTTGCCGAAGTAACAAAAATCGTTGAACATCACCTCGGTATGATGGGGTAAAAAAAGTTATCTTATTCATGGTGCGTTTTAAGTTTAGAGTGCTTAATGTATGCCCCCTTCATTAACCCAAGTGCATGGGCTGCATTCATGCCTTGCCTAACTCTACTAGGATGACTAGTGACATACATGGAGAGTGTTTTAAATAAATGTAAAAAAGCCTGCTTGAATAGAAAAGGTGGAATACCTAATATGTTTGTATCATAGCTTTGTAATTCAAATAGTCCTTGTTTTATACCAGAGGTGAAATGTAATTTATAAAAATAAATTTGTTTTAGGCGCCAGCTATCAACATAATGATCAACACTCATATGCGGATTATAGGCAAGTTGGTAACCACGCTTAAGCCATTCATTAAACATGAGTACATCTTCCCCGCCGCCAACGGCCTTACCCTCCCGATTGTAACGGATATCAAAGCGTAAGTGAGGATTCTTCCTGAAAATATTAGTTTTGTAAGCAATGTTGGCTGTCCATATAGGCGTACTATCATCTTTAATGGAAAAAGGTCTTTCGCCATAATTGGTTTCAGCTAGAAACCCCAATAAGTCATCAGTCAGCCATTTTGGTCGTGAACTGTTTTCAATGATGACATTCACTTTTCCACCAACACAATCTAAATTGTTTGTGTTGAGTGAATAATAAGCTGCTTCTAATAGTCCAGGAGACGGGAGCTCATCATCATCCATAACAAACATATACTCAGAATCGAGACATTCTTCTATAGCCCTATTTCTAGCATGGGAAATGCCTTGTTTTGTCTCTGTAACAAACCGCAGATGAGCTCCAGGTTCGGTTGACAGTTGTTGTAATATCTCAATTGTTTTATCAGAACTATTGTTATTAACAATTAAAATATCAAATGGAATAGGGCATGTTTGCTCACGTAAAAGACCAATAAGTTTTTTCAGTCGGTTGCAACGGTTATAGCTACAAATGGCAATGCTTAACTTTGTCATAACTTATTGATCCATTAGCTTAATTAACATTGAGTGTAAAAAATATGGCAGTAAACAAGGTAGCATATATTTCCAATCCTGAAGAGAGCCATAACCTGTTTTCATTACAGCTTTAAAAATTGTACGTGCTGATTTTAAGTCTCTTTTCCAGTAACAGTCATAACCACGACGAAGTAGTTCACCATGCATTAATCTGGCGATCTCTATAGAGTTTAGTTTATTTTGTAGAGTAGGGTCAGATTTTAAAAATATTTTTTGTGCAATCCAATGATTAATGGCTGTTTTTGCAGGATTTTGAGTTGCTTGAATACCATCATGAAAATGATAATAAGCTAATACTTCGGGAACAAGAAAAATTCTATACTGACTGGCTATTTTTAACCATAGAAGGAAATCTTCTGATGTTTGTAACGTCTCATCAAATCCACCTGCGTCATTAATAGCCCACTGACGCGTTAAAGTAGCATGAATAGGCCAGCAACAATTTTCAAAGATAGACTCGATTTTATTAGATTGTTCATAATCAGGAGGAATAAAAGGCTTACCTTGTCCCTCAGGCAAACCAATATTTTGCCAACCACAATAAGCAAGAATGGTTTTAGGGTGTTTTATAAAAGCTTGATAAAGGTGGGAAATACACTCTGGTTCCCAGGTGTCATCTACATCAAGAAATGCGATAAATTGGCCTTTAGATAAAGCAATTGCATTATTCCTTGCTTTACAAACACCCGTATTTTGTTGATTGATGATAACCAAGCGCGAATCTTGAATAGAATTAAGGAGACCTAGGGAGTTGTCTGTGGAGCCATCATTAACGACAATAAGCTCTATGTGGGGGTAAGTTTGCATAAAAACACTTTCGATACCCCTGTGTAAAAACTTGGCCCCATTAAAGCAAGGCATAATAACTGAAACAAGAGGGTGCCTATCCATTATTAAAAGCCTAAGTGGGATTTGACTCTTGATAAGCCATAGCCTGCCATTGTATTCCAGCTAACATCATTAGCAGCAAAGGTGATCTTACGAGCAAAGGTGGATAAAGAATCATTCGACATAATGCTGATACGTCTGCTTTCAAGAGGATTGTTATGAATAAAGCCAAAACCTGAACTTGTGGTAAAAGCAACTTGATAGCCTGCAGATTTTGTTGCTAATAAAACAGTCTCATTATAAAGGCCGTATGGATAAGCAAAGCTAGTGATGGAACTATCTAATAAATCTGATAAATAACAACGTGATTCGAACACCTCAGCATGAATTTTTTCGTTAGAGGCTTCAGTAAGCCGGCAGTGTGATAAAGTGTGAGAACCAATTTCCATACCTGCCGCAAGCATATCAATTAGTTGTGTCGTTTCTAAAAGTTTAGATGGAGTTGTATCGGCATCAGACCATGATGGTGATTTACCTAAATCATTTGATACAATAAACCAAGAAGCAAGCATATTACGTTTTACCAATTCTTCAAAAGCCTGGTAGTTATCTGCATAGCCATCATCAAAGGTAATAACGACCGTTTTTTTTGGTAATTGATCAATTGGATCAGATAATTGGCTGGAGCATACAGTCGTCCAGCCATAATCCTGTAACAAATCAAGGTGCTGAATAAACTGCTGTAAAGAAATACTCCATGGCGATTTTAACTGTGAGTTTTTATTGAAAATGGAATGGTACATCAATGCAATCGGCTTATTGTTTTTACCGCTATTTAATAATCTTTTGGAAAAAGGGTCAATTAACATTTGATATAAGTTATTTGTTTGATAGTTTCTTGAGTCTTTTATTAAGCTGTCTAGATTGGGGGGAGTGTTTTAATCCGTCTTCTAAAGTCGCTCTGGCATTTTTTTTATTACCCGTTGACAAATAAAAATCCGCTAATAAAGCATAGGGCTTTGTAAATTTTGGATTCGTATCTATCGCTTTCTGAAAATATTCAAATGCTTTGACAAATTGTTTGAGTTGTATATAGGCTTCAGCTCTGGTTGTGTAAATATGGGGAAATAATATATAACCGGGCTTAACGTGACTCTCCATATAATCTATTTCTTTAGTTACAGTAATGAGCATTAATCGTTTTGATGTGCCTTTCACTTTTTGAGAAAGTCTTAATGTATGTAGGGCAGCACAATAATGGTGTGTATCTGTAAAACCTTTTCCTAATCGTTTTTGCCATTTCTGGAAGTTAGGTGTTTTGTAGCTACTTGCTCTTGCTTTGCAGTAAGGTGGTAGTAAAAGGTAATCTTTAGGTGTTTGTGGGTAATCAGCTAATACATTATTCGTAAAAAACAGAGATATAAATAATAATAGATAAAGTTTGGTTTTTTTTAACATTAGAAGCTGACCTCCATTAGATTATAAGAACCATGAACAAAACAGGTTGTTCATGTTTAAAGTTGTTTCCATTCTGTTTTCATGACTATTGATAGCAAGGGTTGCTGTCGCCAAGGCTACCTAGATGTATAAACGCCGTGTTTTGAGGGACAGAATGGAAATAATATGCAGTTTGCTCATAGTCATGTTAGTTTATAACATTATTGGTGATTCTGAGGATTGTTTTTAAAATTATCAAATGTATTGTAAGTCTACAAGAATACTATAAATATTGTTCAATATAAATAATTTATAAAACAATGACACTTTGTTTCTGAATACTAACTTAATGCATTATTTTCCATAATGCACGTTTCATCCGTTGTAAAACTGTTTCCGCCTCTAGTTGAAGTAAACGCTGATGAGCAAGGTTTATTTCTATAAGTAATCCCTGAATAAAGGCAAGAGTACTCTCAGTAACAGGAGCAGGGCCAAAGGCTTTGGCTTCTTCAACACGAAACAGGAACTGTCTAGCATACTCAATACTGGAAAATCTATCAATAACAGATTGTTTACCATTGTTTCCGAGTTTATTTGCTAATTCAGGATTTTTTAAAACATTGATAACATTTGTAGCAGCTGCTTGTTCATCACCTAGAGCAACTAATATTCCATCATGATCATGCTTGATGCATTCTCTTAAACCGGAACACGCCATTGCTACTACAGGTTTTTTTAAGGCCATTGCTTCGAGTGCTGCGATACCTTGTCCTTCAAATATAGCGGTAGAAAGAAAACAATCGCTTTGCTTCACTAACGAGGGTACGTCAAGTCTTGGACCCAAAACAAATACTTTATCCGAGAGTTGAGAATGTAATAGTTCTTCTTCTAATTCATTAATAGCTTTAGGCCCTTGCTTAGGCCCAACAATAATAAAAAAACAGTTTGGTTCTTGTAAAGAAATTAATTTTGCGACTCTAGCAAAACTAGCAAAGTTTTTTTGCTCAGAAATTCGCCCTACCCCGATAACAATTTTTGCATCGGCAGCAAGTCCAAGTTCATTTCGTATGTTAACCGTTGAATCAGATGCTAATTTGGTTATATTATCAACGTCAATTCCATTATATAAAGTTTGAATGCGGTCAGCAGGAAGGTGTTCAGTTAAAGAAATTTTAACATCATTAGATACGCCTATGATACGGCTGCTTAATTGCTCTAGCATCCATGCATAACCTTCAGTTCCAATAGAAGTCTGATAACGAATAAGGTCGTGATCAAATGGTGAATGAATATGCCAGATTGCAGGTATTTTTAATTGCGCTGCAGCTAATCCAGCATGTAATAGATGACCTGTATTAATATGAATGACATCAGGTCTTGTTTTTTTTATAAAGGATAATAATAGTTCTTGCTGGTTAGCTGAATCAGCTAAAAATCGAAATTGGGCTCGTTGAGTTAAGCTCATACAACAAGAGTAGGGGACGATATGATAGATAATATTATGCTGCTTGAGAAAATCAGTTACATCCCCCTCATCTGGTACAATTGCAGATACTAAAATACCTAGTTTTTTTAAGGCGATAATCAATGTACAGGTAGTCTTATCAACCCCATTAACTAAATTACTATGATGAAAAATATGTAATATTTTCATTTATTTTTTAATTGTGCCAGATAAACGGTTACGTATGATTGTTTTAATACAAACAATACTAGCAGTTAAAAATAGTTTAGTCTTTTTTTTCTGCCACAAAAATGTCAGTATTGTTTTTTTATTATGTACAAGAAGATGTCTGAACAAAGGAAAGTGGAGAGGGTTTGAAATATTTTCAAGATAAAATTTCTTAATAGTGTTTTCATTACCAGGGAAAATAAATAAATTGTTCTTAATCCATGCATCCGAAAGTGCACAAGCATAATTATTTTTATCATGTATTGATAACTGTGACCATACACTGCTAGTTGGTAAATGAGTCATACCAAAATCAACAAACCAATCTAAAATTGTTTGTTGCAATATAGGTAACGGCGTGCCACTTAGTGCTGTTGGAGGAATAAAATAATCAACTATACCCTGATGGATAGTGAAGGAATGATGAATTGCCAAGTGTTTTGCTAAGACTCTTGAGACCAAAGTTCCGCATTCATCCAGTTTGATTTTAATATCTTTAAGTAAAGAGCGTTTATGAATAAATCCAGTCAACGCGATGCGATCCTTACCAAGCAGCGTAGAGCGAGTCCATGAGGGCGATGGACTGTCATCTAACAGAGGCAGTCCCTCTTCATTCACTGCTTCTGTTAAATAACGGGTATCAAGCAGATATAAAAGATTGCAGTCATCGGTTACAGCGAGTTGTATTATAGAAATGAGTCGCTCAATATGAAAACGGTAGTTTTCCTCTAAATAGATAAAATAGTGACCGTTTGCACTGTTTAAGGCCAACTCCCAAGCAAAAGGCGATTCATGCACGATAAGATTGTTAAACTGAAAATTATTATCCGCTATTAATGCGACAGGTAGGTTTTTTTCACTGGCTGAAAAGACAAGCAACTCGATTGGTAAGTTAGAATTGAATTGCAATTGTTGCGCTTGATCTAAGCGCTGAGAAAAATCAGCTTCAGAATGAACATAGGGAATAAAAAGGGTAATTAAACAGTCTTTTTCTGGCGATGGAATAACAGAAAGACCCAAAGGTGAGGGGAGTAAAGCTTTCCCTTTGCCGTGATAGGCGTTAACTAAAGAGGCTAGCCAAGGAAGTTGATGTGACTGTAACTCGGCTGACAGCGACGAGTAATTTTGACCTGGATCGCGTAACCACAAAACAATAGCACGGAATAGTTTCTCTTCTGCTGTTATAGTAGGAAGAGATAACCACGTTTTATAGAGTAAAGAGTCGTCGTGATTGGGTAAAAGTTGTGTGATTTTATGATCCTGCCAAGTTCCTATTGGAAAATTATAAACAACTTCTTTGCAAATGGTTTTGGCTGTATCTGGATCCGAGTTTAAAAAAGTGGCAAAGCCTGTTTCTCGTATATGATAAACAGAATCCGTTTGTTGAAGGGCTTTACTATGCGTTGTACTGGCAGGGTTCAAACGCCACAGGAATAATATTTGGGGGAGATTAGCAAATTGACTGCCATTGAGCTGTAGACGCATAAAAAACTCGTAATCAGGAACCAGACAAGACCGATCAACTGAATAGCCTCCTACTTTTTCAATGGCGCTTTTACGAATCATCGTAGTTGGATGATGTAATGAAAAGTAAGCGAACATGAGCGCTTTAATTGTTTTAGAGTCTGTCGGATGGGTATCCGTCCCGATATTTTCACCGTTAGTTCCTAACATCTGCCATTGACTACCCACTGCATCAATATCAGGGTGTTGGTCTAGGTATTTCTTTTGTAAGGCAAGTCGTTGAGGTAAAGAAATATCGTCAGAATCCATGATGACAATATATTGTCCACAGCACTCTGAAATAGCGCGTTGCGTAGCCGCCCCAATACCTGAGTTTTTTTGGGTAATCACTTTGATGCGGGAGTCTCGCAGGCAAAAATCATTAAGAATTTGGGGGCAATGATCAGTGCTGCCATCATCGACAATGACTAATTCAAAATCAGAAAACGACTGTGATAAAATACTCTCTATAGCGTCTTTTAAGTAGAGTTCAGTATTATAAACAGTCATGATAATACTGATGCAGGGGAGGGTATTATTTCGATTCATTTGTGAGTAAAGGTGGGCGTGTACGGAGTATTATTGAGATAGTTTTGTTTGAACTTTCCGAGGGCAAGCTCCAAAACTCTG
>Ga0105348_1001772_pt1 | contig 13896 bp, 9 predicted proteins | sample EN8Hudsemesocosm_2_FD_83504 | JGI IMG/M metagenome (GOLD analysis project Ga0105348, IMG submission 83504) | Methane-oxidizing microbial communities from mesocosms in the Hudson Canyon - EN8C Hudson Canyon | ecosystem: Environmental > Aquatic > Marine > Cold seeps | place: Hudson Canyon... | reverse complement strand
CGGCCATTGCGCAAGGGGTTGCAAAACGCGCATTGGACGGAAATGCCTCAAACAAGGATGCAATGAAGGTTGGATCATTTGTAGCACCATTAGCGATGGCTGCACTAGGTGTCATTAAAACAGAAAACGCATGAATTGAACTCAAGCAAAAGAGTTAACAGCAGGATAAAAATATGAAAGCTATTGTATGTGAAGAGTTCGGACCAATTGACTCATTAGTCTATAAAGAAATTGATACACCTGAGCCCGGTAAAGGTGAAATCCGTGTGAAAGTAAAAGCAGCGGGTGTTAACTTTCCAGACGGTTTATTAGTTCAGGGTCTGTATCAGGTTAAACCAGAAAGACCGTTTATTCCCGGAATGGAATTTTGTGGTGAAGTCGAAGTGTTAGGTGAAGGTGTTAAGCATTTAAAAATTGGCCAACGTCTAATTTGTACTAGCCAGTCTTATGGAGGTTTTGCAGAAAAAGCCATCGTCAACTCAAAGTTAGTCATGCCCATTACGGATGATATGAGTGATGTCGATGCAGCTAATATCATGTGTGCTCATGGAACAGCGCATCATGCCTTGAAACAACGTGCACGATTAAAAGCGGGTGAAACGCTAGTCGTACTAGGGGCGGCTGGTGGTACAGGCATCGCTGCAGTACAAATCGGGAAAGCAATGGGCGCGAAGGTAATTGCGGTTTGTTCTTCTGACGAAAAACTGGCAATTGCAAAAGAAAATGGTGCCGATGAGTTAATCAACTATGCAGAGAGTGACCTTAAAGCGTCCATTAAAGAATTAACTGGTGGGAAAGGCGCTAACGTTGTTTATGACCCTGTTGGCGGTGAAGCTTTTGATGCCTGCACGAGAGCCATGGCGCGTAACGGTCGCTTGCTAGTCATCGGTTTTGCATCTGGAAAAATACCAGACTTTCCAGTCAATCTTGCTTTAGTTAAAGAGTACAGTGTGATTGGTGTTTTCTGGGGAAGCTTTGTGATGCATGAACCTATGCCTTTCTTACAAAATATGCAGGAGCTTTTCGCGTGGTACAAAGAAGGAAAAGTAAGTTTGGTGACTGATGAAATATTTCCATTATCCAAAACAAGTGATGCACTGGCAAAAGTGATGAACAGAAAAGTTAAAGGCAAGGTTGTCGTGGTCGCTGAGTGAACACAACACATAAATCAAACTATTAGGTAAACAAATGACAACGAATTTATTTGATCTAACAGGAAAGGTTGCATTGGTAACGGGTGCAAGTCGAGGTATTGGTGAATCAATTGCAAAGCTTTTAGCCGAGCAGGGCGCACATGTTATTGTTTCAAGTCGTAAGGTTGATGACTGTCAAAAGGTTGCCGATACCATTATTGAGGCCGGCGGTTCTTCAGAAGCTCTCGCTTGCCACGTCGGCGATATGGATCAGATTAAGCAAACTTTTGCGACGATATCTGAGAAGCATGGCAAGTTAGATATCTTAGTCAACAATGCTGCAGCAAACCCATATTTTGGGCATATTCTTGATACGGACATCGCGGCTTTTAATAAAACGGTTGATGTTAATATTCGTGGCTATTTTTTCATGTCTGTTGAAGCGGGTAAACTAATGAAAAAAAATGGTGGCGGAGCAATTGTCAATACAGCATCGGTAAATGGTCTTCAGCCCGGCATGATGCAAGGTATCTATTCCATCTCAAAAGCTGCCGTGATTAATATGACCAAAGCTTTCGCTAAAGAATGCGCCCCGATGAATATTCGTTGTAATGCTATTTTACCGGGTCTGACTAAAACTAAATTTGCGGGGGCTTTGTTCAATAATGAATCGATGCATAAGGCTGCGATGCAAATGATTCCGATGCATCGCCATGCAGAGCCAGAGGAAATGGCAGGAACTGTATTGTATCTGGTTTCAGATGCGAGCACCTACACTACTGGTGAATGTATTGTTGTAGATGGCGGTTTAACAATATAGATATTTAACTATAAGCCCTTCATACCAAGCGGGCAATTAGTATAACGACACTCAGAATGAATATATTGAGATTACATCATGGATAACTTATTAGATTTTACGAATAAAACGGCATTAATAACGGGTGCCGCAAGTGGTTTTGGTAAAAGCCTAGCGCAAGAACTTGCTAAGCGTGGAGCAAATCTAGTTTTAGCTGATTTTAATGACGCTGGACTGTCGCAAACCGTTTCAGAGACCGAAGCGTTAGGCGCTAATGTGGTTGCTCTCGTTGGTGATGTTGCGGATGAAAAACATGCAGAGCAATTAGTTGCATCGGCAGTTGAAACATTTGGACGCTTGGATATTGCGGTCAATAATGCTGGTATTGCACCGGCACTGGGTCCCTTGACTCAAATTGATGCTGATACTTTAGGTCGTCAACTTGATGTGAATACCAAAGGTGTTGCGTATGGGTTGAAGTACCAGTTAAGAGTTATGTCATCGCAAAAGGACGGGGCTATTTTGAATGTGAGCTCTATGGCAGGTTTAGGCGGTACGCCAATGGGAAGTAGTTATGGCGCAGCAAAACATGCTGTCATAGGCTTAACCAAAACTGCGGCAGTTGAATGCGGTAGTATGAATGTTCGAGTGAATGCTATTTGCCCATTTTTTACTTCGACCCCCATGGTCGATAACCCGGTCATGAATCCAAATAATAATATTGAAGAAGTGAATAAAAACCTCGCAAGAGGCTGTCCTATGAAACGAATCGCAAGAGTAGAAGAAATTGTGAATGTGATGGTGATGATGTTATCGCCAGCCAATTCGTATATGAATGGGATTGCTGTGCCGATTGATGGCGGTATGTCAGCGATGTAGCCAAATCGCTGTTTGATTAAAAAGGTGAGCTTTGCTTGCCTTTTCTGCGTTTTGAAACTTAAATATTTGGAACTGCTCTACGATATGGATGGAATAACAAAATGAATAAAAAACGTGAATTTGATGTCATTATCTGGGGGGCGACAGGTTTTACTGGTCGTTTAGTCGCAGAATATTACTTGAAGCAGTATGGCTTGAATGGTGAATTAAAGTGGGCGATGGCTGGACGAAGCCAAGCTAAGCTTGAACAAGTGCGTTCTAGTTTAGGTGAAGAAAATATCCCGCTCATTCTGGCTGATAGTCATGATAAAGATAGTCTGGAAAGCTTAGTTAAACGTACAAGTGTTATTTGTACAACCGTTGGGCCTTATGCAAAATATGGTAACGAACTTGTCGCTGCCTGTGTTGAAAATAGCACTGATTATTGCGACTTAGCGGGTGAAACCCAGTGGATCAGACGGATGATCGACCAGCACCATGAAGCTGCCCAAAAGTCAGGTAGCCGTATTGTGCATTGCTGTGGTTTTGATTCAATCCCATCTGATATGGGGACTTATTATTTACAGCGTGAAGCAAAAGAAAAATTTGGCGAGTATTGCCAGCACGTCAAAATGCGCTTGAAATCGGCTAAAGGTGGCTTTAGCGGTGGAACATTTGCCAGTATGAATAATGTGATGGCAGAAGCAAGCAAAGATCCTGCCGTGGCTAAAAACTTATTTAACCCTTATGGTTTAAATCCAAAAGGTGAACAATTTGGCCCCGACAAAGCTGACCTGAAAAGCGTTAAATATGATGCGGATATTGGCGCTTGGGTAATGCCCTTTATTATGGCTGCAATCAATACGCGCGTAGTGCGTCGTAGTCATGCGCTTAATGGTTATTTATACGGTAAAGACTTTCGTTACGACGAATCAATGATTAGTGGTGAGAATTTGTCAGGCCGATTAAAAGGGTACACAGGTTTAGTCGTTTTAGGTGCTTTGATGGCCGGAAAGCCAGACTCACTTTATAAAAAGCTGTTAAACAAATTCATGCCTTCACCGGGAGAAGGACCATCTATTACCGAGCGCGAAGCCGGCTTTTTTAATTTTACAGTTATCGGTAAATTTAAAGACGGTGAAATTATGACAGTGAAAATAACCGGGGATAGAGACCCAGGGTATGGCTCTACATCAAAAATGTTGGGTGAAAGTGCAGTTTGTTTAGCTTTGGATAAGAAAGCAACTGCTAAAATTGCTGGTGTTCTCACGCCTTCAACCGCGATGGGAGAAGCTTTGCTCAATCGTTTGGAAGCGAATGCAGGTTTGAGTTTTTCAGTTAAATAAAACTGCATAACTATTCTTGTGCAATAAAGAATTTTAATTAAAGTTCTTTAGCATTAAGAATACCAACGAGGCTGAGAGATTCTTGTGTTTGATTGTATGTTTTTTTGTTTCCGGTGCAATCAAACACTTCTGATTGAAATTTAATTTCCATAGTCTGGTTATAATGGTTTAACCGAGTACAATTTATTATCCCAAACCTCCCATTCTTTATGAGTTAATTCAGATTCTTTATGTCGATTAAATTACGCGTATTCATCGCCTTAATCTTACTAATTAAATTACCGGTTGCTCAGGCGCAATGGTTTCAGTTTTCATCAACTGCAATGACTACAAAACTGGATTTGAAATTCTGGTTAGATGATGAGCATAAAGCAAATACTATCAGTCAGCTTGTGTTCGAAGAGTTTCTTAGGGTTGAAAATATTATGACCCGTTATGGAGATACGTCTGAACTATCGATGCTAAATAAATTAGCGGGTAAGAAATCCATACAGGTGTCTGATGAGTTGTTTGGCGTGTTAAATAAGGCACTAATTGTCTCTGAACTGAGCGGTGGTGCTTTTGATATAACTTTTGCTTCGGTGGGTTATTTGTATGATTTTAGAAATTTACAGCAACCTAAGGAATCTGAAGTATTTAAATATGTAGCGGCTGTTGATTACCGCCATGTGACTTTACAAAAGGAAAACCAGACTGTCCGATTTAAACATAAAGATGTTCTGATCGACTTAGGCGGGATTGCTAAAGGTTATGCTGTAGACCGCGGTATAGAAATATTAAGAGACAACGGTATTGAATATGCTCGCTTGAGTGCGGGGGGCGATATGCGTTTGCTGGGAGACAAAAAGGGTAAACCTTGGATAGTTGGCATTAAAAACCCTAGAGTTGAAAAGAATAACAATGAACATGTGGCGGTCCTACCACTGTCTGATATTGCCATTTCAACTTCGGGTGACTACGAACGTTTTTTTATAAATGATAAAGGCAAACGAGTTCATCATATACTTTCACCAAAAACGGGTTATTCCGCTAACGGTGTACAGAGTGTGACGATATTAGGGCCAGATTCAGTGACAAGTGATGGGCTGTCTACTGCCGTATTTGTTCTAGGGGTAAAAAAAGGTATTACTTTGGTTGAAAGCTTACCAGGCATTGATGTCGTGATAATAGATGCGATGCATAAAGTACACTTTTCAGAAGGGTTAATGCCACCTCAGTAACGTTATCTGTCGAATAAGCGCTACTGAGACAGTTCTAGTTAGCCTAAAGGGTTTCCATTCCAATTAAGCTATCCTGTAAGACTGAATTACCTAAGCCGTGACTAGGGAATTTAGTAACGAACTCTCCTTGGTCGCCATTTATAGCCATGTAATTTAGAATCACTGTTTGAACAAGTAAATTGACGTTATTGGCTGCTGGGCTTGAGGATGTTTCAACCGATGCATCTGAACGCATGTAGCCAATTTGGTTGTTGTTTCTCGCTGTCGGACGACCTGTAGGGTTATAGACTAAATAAAATGAAGCACCAGTTGATGAGTTATCGCCCGTCCATACGCCTTTACCACGACCATTCTCAGAGTTATCAATCATGCCATTACTAGCAACTGAGCCATCACTAAAGACATAGATCATAATTGACTGGCCAACGGCTTGTGCATATTCTAAACATGCACCAATACAGCGGCCAGCACGAATATCACGAACTTCACCGGTACTTCGGTTTCCTGTATGGTAATCATACCCACCCATTGTGACGGTACCTGCCCCTGCATAGCCGTTTGCAACAAGCTTCATGACAGACGCTGTTTTCTGGAATTCTCGGTCAGCATTAAATTCATCTTGACTAAATATCCCTGATGGACCAACTATATTGGCGTCTTGTGCAGGGTCTAAATCAGCAGGGTTACCAAAACGGTCGGCGAGATCTGCACTTTTAACATAACCGCATCGTACTAAGTCTTTAATCACTTCGTCTTTGGTTATTTGAGTATTTACTTGACCCATTTTTTGGTCACTAATACGTTGTATTGATTCCATCACAGCAACGGCATCTTCTTGGCTTAACAAATTAACCAAGTCGCCAACATCGACTAAACCAGTCACATCACTAGGTCTGTCTACTTTGGTAGGTCGAACAGCAGGGTTAATCATATTCATTGGTGACATGGAGTTACCGCCAGAATCGGAACTACGAGAACCAATTAAGGTGAGTAATGAACCGTCAGCCCCAGCGCTATTAATTCCATACATTGGGTTATGTGGATTATTACCCGTATCATTATCTGAGCGGGAAGGAATAACCACACCGTTTATATTAGCGCGTGTCGCTGCTGAAGTGCTTTGTAAAATACCGCGTAAGAAGGCACTGTCAGAATGAAAGGCTAAACCGAGCTCGGTATTGATGAAGCTATTATCCATGCCGTCAGGGTTGACCGCACTGGGGACCATATCGCCAGGTAAACCTAGTTTGCTATAACCCGCGGTACTTAGAAAATCCATTTGTCCGCCTTGTCCGCCAACGAGCACATTTGAGCCGGAAATATTAGCGCCGCCTGCGAGGTCAAAACAGATAAAGGGTATTTTTCCTGCACCTTGTACCGAGATGCCGCAACTATCTTTTAATGTCTCTAAATCTGGGGAAAGGGCGGCTGAAGCCATTTGAGGGTTACCAAATAGGCTGAATAATGATGATCCGAAAACACTTGCAGAACCTGCCATAAAACCTTGTGAAATAAAATCTCTACGAGTTTTAGGTCGGGCATGATCTGCATGCTTCAAAGGTGCATTAACGTCTAAAATCTGTTGTAGCGTTGGTTTAATAAGCATCAGAATGCCTCCTATTGAACAAGTGTCACTGCACTACCAAGTACAGCGGCGCAGGTTGCTTTTACGACGGTTTTACTTCGTTCACTCGAACAAGTGCTATTACTACTACAAGCCGTTAAAGTATCGATTAAACTGTTAAGTTCCGTACTGATTGCGACATCTGACGGTTGGCTGTTTAAATTGCTACCTACCAGATTTGCTAGTAAAGGGTTGATAATCAGGTTTCTTCCTGCGGTATCAAAAGCAGTATTGGCATTCACTGCGAAATTAAACCCAGGAAAGAAGCTGGTACTTAAGTTAGTATCTTCTACCAAAGCATCACAATATTGAATAGCCATTTGAGTAATTGCCATTTGATGCGCAGAAAGGAAACCACTAATGTTTTCAACGGTAGGTAGTTGCTGTTTTACCGTTTCAAATGTTGCTTTTACTTTGGTATTTGTTTTGGAAATACCAGTTAGTTGGGACATAGAAGCATTAATTTCATCAAAAGTCTTAAGTCCGATTTCAGCGGCAGGTTCTAAATCTGTGGGTTCTGGCGCTGCGGGTGGTGCAGCTTCAATCACGACATTTTCACATTCAGCTCCACAAGAGCCTAAACGTTCAAAACTAAGGAAGAACTCATCAATATTAGGACCTTGCTCTAACGCGATAATGGTCCCCATGCTAGATAAGCTTTGGCCTGTCCCAACGGTATAGGCACTATTGTCTAAGTCTAGGTCTAAGCTGCGGAAGACTTGGCCACTGCTAGACTCTTTGCCGTTTATACCAATTTTCATACCTTTCAAAGGAATATTTTCAATGCTGGCTGTATCATCCAAACTAATGAAAAACGGTTCGGTAAAGAGATAACTAAAGCTATCAAACTGGCTAACCTCAAATACGATGAAACTTTCTGGCACATTAATAAGGTGAGAGACGCTAAAGAGTAATAAAAACTTTTCACCGACACCGACGTTATAGTTTTGTGAAACCTGTGCGGGCGTTAATGCTCTGTTGTGAATAGCGACCATGCGAAGAGTGCCTTGCCATAAAGAATTACTATCTGTCTCATTCCCTAAAACAAAGGCATAGCTATCATCCCATTCATTTAATAAACCGCCATCATCAGGGTCCATATCTTCAGTATATTCACCGTTCACATATATTTTTCGAGCTTCACCTGGGCTGAATGTCATCACAACATGTTGTAATGTTGCTTGTAAACGTTCTGCGTCGTCATCTGTTGAGAGTGCTTCATTTTGGTTAGTTGTGGTACTACGCTGCAAGAAGTCATAGTTATAAAGTGTTTGGTTTAAAGTGAAATTACGTGCATCTGAAGCCCCTGAGTATGTGATGATACGTGCATCTTCTTGGGTAACATTACCAGGTACAAGCCATGCTTCAACACTATATTCGCCAGAAGCAGTTATTAGCTGGTGTAGTTTTTTACTACTTGTTGTACTTGCTTGTGCTTTACCGCTTGTTGAATAGACGTCATTGATTGGACCTACTTTAATACCCCAGCCACCAACCCATTCTACATTACCATTTAAGACTAAATTCATAGCAGGTTCGATACCACTAGTATCGTTGGCGATGATATTACCTTCACCTTCTTTAAACTCGAACAAGGCTATTATGTTATCTTCAAAACGGCCACCAGCATTAGCGGCTAAACCGTCTTCGACAAGCTTTAATGCCTTACTGATCACTAAGCTTTGGTCTACTTCTTGAGTTTCAACCAAGTTTGAGAAGTTAGTAATAGCTGTTTCCATTTCGGCTGCAGAAGTCGTGCAGTTACCATCCCAGCAGTTATGGAATTCATTATTTAAACGGATATATATTCGCGAGCTGGTAGGGACCGTTAAATCAATTTTACTTTTAACCGCTTCATAGGCGGTAACTATATCGGCGCTGGCAATATAGGGTGTTTGATTGCCTTCGATATGGCAGTCACTACAATAGTTAGTCAGTAAAGGGTAAACGGTTGTGCTGAAGTCAGTACTGTCTTCAGGAAAAGGTTTGCTGCTACCTGTTTCTTTAATGGCAGGCGATCTCAATATGATTTCAGTGGTTGAACCTGCTGAACCTCCTGCCCAATTTTGGATATAGCGGGTGATAATGTCAGCGCATGCAGAGTCACTCGTTAGCCAGCAGTTATGGCCGCCAGCTACTTTTTGTACCATGGTTGATTGGCTAGGGTCTTGTAAGTTAATAATAGTATTGGCTTGGGCATAAGCGGTATTAATATTCTCATCATTAACGAAGGTGGGAGTTTGGCCACCAGTGCTATGGCATGAGCCACAACGGTCTGTACTAACAAGGTTATCCCAGATATTGAGTTTAAAGTTTTGAATGTCTGTGGTGATTGGCGCAGGGCCTGAGTAATTAGCGTTGGGGTTAGGGTCGTCACCGATGTCTTTATTGAGTTTATTTTCTTCACCGCTATTTGTACCACAAGCACTTAGTAATAAAGCGACGAATGTAGATAAAACACCTAACTTAATGGTATGTAAATTGAAGTTTACGTTAATTGTTTTCATCTTTACTCTCCCATGCAGTAGATTGCTGAGTCAGCAAAAACTTGTTTTAAATTATAGTTACTGGCTTGAAATGTCGTCACCATGGTGCTGATTTGGAGGCGGTCATTACTGTCAGTAGGTTCGCGCAGGCAAACATTTTTAAATACTTTTTTAACTTGGCATTGAGAGAAAGCTGCTGAATGAGCCAGTTCTTGTCCCATGGATTTAGCGCCATATCCGCCACCAGGTAAGCCATCATCCCAATCTAGCAAACTGTTTTGTCCTTCGCGCCAGTAATTGTCCCAGCGGTCATCAGGTGTGACATATCCATATTCAAAATTGTTAGCATTCTGTAAGAACTTACCTTGAACCCGGTTGCCTGTGTCGGGGTCAATAAAACCTACATTGTTGTAAACCATGGTGCCAGCATTGCCATCAGGGTCATTTTCTGTGTCATATTCGTAATCATAGTAGGCTAATGATTGGGTCATTGGATCCATGCCATTATGACAACCGACACAACTATTTAAAAAAATACGGCTGTCACCACCAGGGCTGCGAGAAACATCTTGACGCACACGGTCGGGAGTACGAGAGATATCGTTTAATTGCTCCATATCATTACAAAGGTGATTGAAGGTGGTGAAGCGAAAAAGTGCGCGGTTCGTACCGCCAGACATAAATGCTTTCGCGGCAGCTCTTGAGGTGAGTATACCTGCGGTTGCTGAAGCGGGTAAATTATTACGACTTGATTGGGTTACTTTCACTAAGTTGTCTTTTAAGCTGGAGGGCAAGTCTTCAAGCTGTTCATAGTGATTGTTGTTTGTGTTTGAGTATGCTTCTAGCCCTAAAGTGCTATTGCCTTCATACAATACGTCACCATAAAGCAAGGTTCTAAAATCTTCTTCATCCCTTACTAAACCAATTACTGTTGCCGTGTAATCATTTAATGGCACGAAGGAACTCATGGCCTCGTTTGTCCAAGGGGCAGCAAGATTTTTAAGCGTCACATCATAAAAGGCTGAGTTATCCATCGCAGTGAAGGCCGCTTTATTTGCATCACCCGCTAGAATATCTGTCGCCATATTGTCTAAGACGGTTGCACTTGCAGGTACGCCCGCAATGCGGTCATGTATGCGTTTTGCCTGCTCACGTTCACCGGCGACTAAATTACTACTTAAGGTAAGTATTAGTAATTGGCAGAATGATTGTAATAATGTTGCTGCACAAGCTTTCCTTGCTTTGTTTAGGCGATCGTTAACTGTAAAAACGTTCATGTGACGGACTCCTTCATTTGATCTATGCTTTTAAAAATTAGCTTGCAACGGTTGATATTGAAAGTTTAGTTCAAGTAATAGTGTTAGTTTTGTGTGTTAGTGCTCAGGCTTACAATGCGTTACGGAACAGCGCTGGAATGTACAACAGAAGAGGACATACTGAAGACATAATCCTTGTCTAAGTCATTAAAACGATTAGATTATGTCGAATAAGGAGGTAAATGTGAACAAATTCAATTTAACAAAATTTAACGAATCAATGATTCAAAAATACTGTGTAATAAGCTGTTTATTACTACTTTACCTAACAGGTTGTGGTGTCAGCAGTGGTGATAAGCAAGACCCTGTTGTGGTGGAAAATGCTGTGGCTTTTATTAAACGGCCGCAACTATTAGATGATGACATGCTGGTGAGTGACAATATCATTGAACCGCAAATATTTCGTCCTGGCGCTGTTCTTTATATTAAAGATAACGCATCGGTTTCATCTCAAACTCGAGACCTGACTTCTAGTGTTTTTTCAGGTGATGAATTTTTAAATGATGAGGGTGTGCTTTTATATGATGTAAAAGATTTATCAGTATCCTATGATGGCGACAAGCTGTTATTCGCGATGCGAGCACCTGAGGATGAAGATGCAGATGAAGAAGATCAACCCACGTGGAATATTTGGGAATATGACCTGCCAACAAATAATTTGCATCGTGTTATTAGCTCAAATTTTGAAGCGGAAAAAGGCCAAGACGTATCTCCCAGATATTTGCCTGATGACCGTATCGTTTTTGCATCAACCAGACAAACGACGTCAAAAGCTATTTTATTAAATGAAAACAAATCACAATATACTGCGCAAGATGAAGAACGTGATTCAGATGCTTTTGTGCTTCATACCATGAGCTCCGAAGGTGATAGCATTAAGCAAATTACCTTTAACCAAAGTCATGACCTCAGTCCTGTTGTTTTAGAAAATGGCAAAATTTTGTTTAGTCGTTGGGATAATGCTGGGCAAACGGGTTCAAATGGTGTCAACCTCTATCAAATAAACCCTGACGGGACAGGCCTTAGTTATCAATATGGGCGGCATTCCCATGACACAGGTACAGATGGCGATACAGTACATTTTGCAAAACCAAGAGAGCTTGAAAATGGCAACATCGCCGTTGAATTACGAGATTTTGAACTAACTGGTATTGGCTCACAAACCACTGAAATTAACATTAATGATTTTGTTGAAAATGATGTCATGACGGACGGTGTGGTTGATGGTCTTGAGCATGCACAAAGTGCGATTGTGAGCGGTTTAACAACGAATAGTGACGTTAATTTAAAAGGTAATTATGGCGCTTTCTTTCCCTTTACAGATGGTAGTAATCGATATTTGGTTAGTTGGAGCTTATGTCGTATTCAATTGATTGACATCGATAGTGCAACAGAAGGCAATCAAGCGGGCAGTGTTGAAAGTTGTACTGCAGAGAAAATCGCATCTACTAATTATGAAGCGGCAGAATCTTTATTCGGATTATGGGTGTTAGACGCCTCTAGCAATACCCAGTTACCAATAGCATCTCCTGAAGCAGGTACTTCATTTGATGAAGCGGTCATAATGTCGGCGCGTACAGAAGCTAACTCTATTGATGATTTAGAACCAGAGGGTGCAGCATTGACTTTAAAAGAATCAGGCTTTGGTATTCTTCATATTCGAAGCGTGTATGATTTTGACGGTGTTGACACCTCGCCAGCAGGCATTGCGAGCTTGGCTGATCCTGTTCAAACTGCCCCAAATGAACGTCCTTATCGTTTTATTCGGATAGAAAAACCAGTGTCATTACCAAGTGATGACGTGCGTGATATCGATAATACTGCTTTTGGTCGCAGTAATGCTCAGTTAATGCGTGAAATTATAGGTTATGCACCGATAGAGCCAGATGGCTCCGTTAAAATTGCGGTACCAGCGAATGTTGCGTTTGGAATTAGTTTGTTAGATGAGAGCGGGCAACGACGCTCTGACCGTCACCAAAATTGGTTACAGATCGCTGCAGGTGAAACTATTGAGTGTGTCGGTTGCCATACTCCAAACAGTGAGGTACCACACGGGCGTATGGATGCTCAGCCTGAATCAATTAACACCGGTGCAGTGACAACCGGAATTCAATTCCCTAATACTGAACCTGCCTTATTTACAGACATGGGGGAAACCATGGCTGAAACCTATACGAGAATTAACGGAATTCGCCTGCTAACACCTGATATCATTTATGAGGATGAATGGACTGATGGGGCGGTCACGTCTAAAGCAGACCCTTTTGAGTATTCATATAGTAACCTAACGACTTTAATACCTTTCAATAAAGAAACGTGTAGTGTTTCCAGTTGGGATAATGCATGCCGGATCGTGATTAATTATGAAGAAAACCTTCACCCACTTTGGAGTGTAGACCGACGTGTATTTGACGTTGATGAAGTGACTTTAATAGAGGACCGAACGTGCACTTCTTGCCACACGAATACAGATACCGATGGTGCGACTCAAGTACCCGTGAAACAGCTAGATTTATCTGAGGGGCCTTCAACAGATGAAGCGGATCATTTTAAATCGTATAGAGAATTACTATTTAATGACAATGAACAAAGCTTATTGAATGGTGTACTGATTGATACCTTAGAAGATAGCACTGTCGTACAAATGGTGCCTCAACTAGATGAGGATGGAGCTCAGGTACGCGATGAAGATGGCAATATCGTACTGATCCCATTACAGATTGTATTAGTTGATGGTGCTGGAGATCCCATTTTAGATATTAATGGTGAAGAGCAATTGGTCTTTGTGTATGTTCAACAAACAATTGATGTAGTGCCTACCATGAGCACCGCAGGTGCGCGAAATAGCAATGGCTTTATGGACCTATTTCAAACTGACGGCGTACATGAGAATTACTTGACCTCTGCCGAATTGAAACTACTCTCAGAATGGTTAGACTTGGGGGCGCAATATTATAATAACCCACTTGTTGCGCCAGCTAATTAATAGAAAGGGAGTCACTTTGAGTGATAAATTCAAGAAGGTATGATTTTAAATGAAGGGAACAAAAGTATAAATGTTTAAATGGAAATCCTTGAATTTATTAAGCTTTACTTTGCTAGCACTGGTTCAGT
>Ga0105348_1001767_pt1 | contig 13921 bp, 12 predicted proteins | sample EN8Hudsemesocosm_2_FD_83504 | JGI IMG/M metagenome (GOLD analysis project Ga0105348, IMG submission 83504) | Methane-oxidizing microbial communities from mesocosms in the Hudson Canyon - EN8C Hudson Canyon | ecosystem: Environmental > Aquatic > Marine > Cold seeps | place: Hudson Canyon... | reverse complement strand
TTTTATACTGATACATACGCTCATCGGCGAGTGTCAGACACTCAGATTGACAATTCGCCTCATTACTTGCTGCAATACCATAACTTATCCCTGCATCAGACCAATTTTTGCGCAGCTCACTTTCACAGGTAGCAATGAGTTTTGGCACTTTCTTGGTTAAAGTTTCGATACTTTTTAACTGTTTTGCTTCAAACAACCAGACAAATTCATCACCACCGGTTCTATATACAGTCGCGTACTTTCTAACGGTGTCGCTCATTAGTGCCGCACCTGTTTTTAGAAAGGTATCGCCTTGTTTATGCCCTAACTGATCATTGATTAATTTCAGACCATCAAAATCAATGAACACCACAACAAAGTGGTGATTAATTATCTCAAGCTTTTCATTCAACGCATAACGGTTACCAATACTGGTCATAGGATCAATGCGAGCTAAGTAAAAGTTACGATTATAATCTCGTTGCTTAATATGAAGCCACTCAGCAAGCGACAAAGAGATACAAATACAGTCAATCGCTAGCGCGGTTAAAACAAGTAACTCTGGATAGATGATACTGTCGAAAAGCTCGGTATGAGTGAGCATGTAATAACTAAGGGTTAACGCATAAAGTAAGTTACCCGTAAGGTAGTACTTGGCTCTAAAGTCATGCTGTTTTAGCATCATAAAGCCAATGGTGACACTCAGAGGTAGCCAGATTATCGCGACAATATGCGAGATTAAATAGGCAAGTGGGAAGCTGATAACAGGCATAAATACTGTCAGTACCAAACATATTTTTGTGATGGTATTAAGTAATGAAGCAAGCTTGGGGAAGTCTCGATCACAATTAAAAAGCTGCTTAGTGAACTGGCAAGCAAATGCTTTTGCTAGTGGGAAAAGTAAATAGCCAGAAAAGGTGCTATTAAATAGCGTTATTGAAAATATATCGTCGACTAACCCAGCAGCTGCAGCCCAACCAACGCCCATCAAACCGATGTAGGCAGCACAAGTTAAGGTGATTTTTTGCCGAGTTCTAAAATAAATAATGATGGCGAAAAGCGCTAAGGTGAGCATTACCCCGACAGCAAAGTAAGTGACTATGTTATTGATAAACTGATGACGATAAAAAGCACTTTCACTGAATACTTTGAGATCAAGAGGGTAGGTATATTGCTCTGCTTCAATATAAATCCACAAGGTACCTTGCTCAAACGGCTTAGCGGTTAAACTAAAAGCCTGAGAGTGCATAAGGATAGGGATGTTTTGATCGTTAAATTGAGAAAAGTCAGCAAGCTTAATAACATTACCATCACTTTGCTGCCAAAATGCTATGCCTTTATCAACAAAATTGGTATGTGGGTTAATATACCAAGTACTGGTTAAGTATTTCGTATTGCGCAATGGGATTTTTGCTAAATATGCACCTGAACTACCAAGGATAGATTTATTGATAGCTGAAGATTGTGGGAGTAATTGCTGTATTGCGGCAAAGTTTAGTGGTGCTTGGTGATTATCAAGCGCTCGCCAAATGAGCATTTCATCGATATATTGAACTTTTTGATCTGTTAATTCAAAAGGGGTTGAGCTTGCAGGTAATTGACTGCTCGAATTTTCAGCCACAGCTTGACCACTGATTAGAATTAAGCAGTAGAGTAACAGCTGAATATAAATAGACGCTACAGGCACAAGTTTTAACTTAAGTTAGCTAGGTTTATAAAATCATAATACTATATACGCTAAAATAATAAACTGAAAAAATTGCATTCCACACTGGGTAACTGACGTTATTGAGTAAGTCTTTTTGACCCTGCTTCGTTATTTCATTTTTATTTATCCTTTCAACGACACTAAGCTTTAAATAAAGTAGGTGTTTATATGTTTATTATCCTTTTAAAACAAGTTGCTAGTGCTCTATCTAATCAGCTTGCTCTTTAGCTGTTACTCATTCAATAATAAGACTATTGATAATTTTCAGGTGGTGTCAATGTTCGCGATTGTCAGAACTTAACAGTAAAGTAATAATTATAAACCGATAAATGCTAGGCAAGAATATTAGTTATGAATGAGGCTGATAAAAGTAACCACCCAAAGTAACAGTAGTAATGTGATCCTAAATTGGATAGCGCAACGTATATAACAATAATTTCAAAGGACAAACTGATGAAGTACTGGCCACTTATTCTGCCACTTCTCGCTACGACGCCCCCCTTATTCGCTAATGAAAACCGAGGTGATGCTCGTGAAAGAGTTGAGCCCATGGGGTACCTTTATGGTTTTGGTTTAGGTGTTAGCCAAGAAATATATAAAGGTTATGATTATCGCGTTATCCCATTACCCATTTTAGGCTATCGAGGCGAAAACTTTAGAGTACTAGGGCCATTTGTTAGCTACGACGCGCTGCAGTTAGGTGATGTTGAAGTGGAATTAAAAATATCTCCAAGGTTTCAAGGCTTTGATGAAACTGATAGTGAAATTTTCACCAATATGGATAAACGTAAGTTTTCAATGGATGCAGGCGTAGGATTTACCTATGAGCGCAATAACTGGAAACTTGGCTTTTCGAGTATGTTTGATATCTTAAGTAATTCAAAAGGTTTCGAGACTAGCGCTAATATTTCTAGAGTCTTTCGACAAGGGCCGATATTTATTGAACCGAGTGTTCGTGTCAGCTACCTAGATGAAAACCATGTTGATTATTATTATGGTGTTAAATCTTATGAAGTGAATGAATTGACTTACCACTATCAAGGTAGCTCCGCCGTTAATACCAGTTTAGGCTTATCCGTAGGTACCCCTATTTTACTTGGTGGTTTTACGCAATTAGCAATCGACTACACCTTATATGATAGTGCGATCACCAATAGTCCATTAGTCGAAGACAGTCATAACCTAAATATGAGATTGTTATTTAGTAAGTTTTTTTAAAGGCAGTGAGCAACACATTTTCAATGTTGCTCTTTAATCACTTACAAAGGCAGTGAGTAACTGATTGATATGGCTATTGGTCGCTTTTCTAAGGTTTCTTAAGTTTTGCTGAGTGTTTAGGGAAAATAAGGCTGTTAGTGTCAAACCCCAACGCTTTTGATACTTTTATAAAGTTATCAATTACGGCTTTATCCGGATTTGGCGTTCTTGAAAGTAGCCACAGGTATGAGGTATTAGGCCCTGCAACAAACGAGTGCTGATATTGCTCGTCAAGGTTGAATATGACGTAGGAGCCATAAAAAGGCCCAAAAAAAGACACCTTGAGAAAACCTATATCTGTACCTTCAACAAACTTTGCTTTACCTATGGCTTCATCCCATGCTTTATCTTCAGTTGAATAACCTCTATTGGTGACTTTAACGTGCCCCTCTGGCATAAGTTGGTAATCTGCTGTTACTTGCTCTAAGCCTCGTTCAAATGAATGATCAAGGCGGGCAATTTCATACCACTTACCTTGATACTTACTTAGTTTAAAGTTCTCTACTGGTGTAACGCCTTCTGGTACAGTTGTACACGCGGACAATAACAAGCCTACCAGCGTAGTAAAAATGACTTTAAACATACTTACTTTAAACATATTTAATTTATACATAACTAGCTCACTTTCGAGCAAGTAAGTGCACGGTACTGGTTGAGCGTTCTAAAAAAGCGCCCTCACAGTAGGCAAAGTAATACAGCCATAAGCGCTTAAACTCTTCATCGTAACCAAAGTTTGTTAGTTCTGACCAAGAATTTAGAAAGGCAGTGCGCCAATCTGCCAGTGTTTTGGCGTAATCTAAACCGATATCATCAATAGACTCAACCACGAGTTCAGAGTGCTGAGTTAAGTGATCAGATAATACTGTGATTGAGGGGAGGAAGCCTCCGGGGAAAATATAACGCTGAATAAAGTCAACATTGTTTTTATAATAGTCAAAACGTTGATCCGCGATGGTGATTGATTGGATTAACATTTTCCCACCCGGTTTTAAGCAGCGATTACACACTTCAAAAAAGCTCGGTAAATATTCATAACCAACGGCTTCGATCATTTCAATCGACACTAATTTATCAAACTGACCTTGTAAATCGCGGTAGTCATCTTTTAATAAGGTAATTTGTTGGTCTAGACCGGCAGCGGTTACTTTCGCTTGAGCAAAATCATATTGCGCATCTGAAATGGTGGTGGTGGTAACTTTACAGCCATAATGTTGCGCGGCATAAATTGCTAACCCGCCCCAGCCGGTGCCAATTTCAAGTAAATGATCATCTGCGGTTAAGTTGAGCCTTTCACAGATTGTTTTCAACTTATGTTGTTGCGCCTGTGCCAAAGTAGCCTCTGGTGAAGGGTAGATAGCCGAGGAATACATCATGCTGTCATCTAGAAAACGGGTATAAAGTTCATTACCTAAATCATAATGGGCGAGAATGTTTCTTTTTGACCCCGATTGGTTATTACGATTTTGCCAATGGAAGAATTGGTTTTTAAGTTTATTTAACCAAGCGCCTTTTTTTTCTAATTGATCGGTTTGTTGCTGCGCTTTAGCGAAAATACGGATAACAGCGGTTAAATCTGGGCTTGTCCATTTTCCTTCAATAAAAGATTCAGCCGCACCAATACTGCCACCGCGAACGAAGTCTTTGTAGACACTATTATCGTGGATGATAATTTTTCCAGAGATTTGGCTTTTGACGTTTTCATTGGGGAAGAAACTATGTTCAGTACCTTCAACGACTTCTAAAACACCATAATTAATTTTTGAAAATACCGATAAAACTAACTTACGACAGTGGCTCTCAAACCAAGTCATTTTATTTTTTATGATGATGGGGGCAACGTTTTCCATGCTTAACTCCGCTTCTTATCTGCTAAGGTTTGGTATCCAATAAAGGGAATGCGTTTCACAAATAACTTTACTGCTTGCCAATAAATACTGGCGATTATTTTCATTGTCATGACCGGTAAACTGCACCATGTTTTGAAAATATTCTTTGCTGTTAAGGGCTGAGCTTGCATAGCTAAACCTGCGGCAAAAACTTTGTTCATATCACCGTGAGTCTTATGGTTTTCTATATCAATAAGCAATTTTTTATCTGTTTCTGGCGGTTTTACCCGCCAGTGATAACGCATATTTAAGTCCAAAAAAGGGGAAACTTGAAACTCTTTCTCGCAAATATGTTTATGTCTAATATCAACCAAATAATAATGTCTTTCATGCCATGGGGTATTACTTACCTCCACTAACATTTGTTCACTATCATCATTGTGGTTATAACAAAAATAAAAATTTGCCGGACTAAAGTAAATTCCAAAGCACCTTACTTGCACTAACATGGTGATACGAGATATATCGTCACTACCACCAAGTTGTTGAACTTTATCTGTTATACGAGAAGACAAGGTGTTTGGTTCACTCTGAAGTAAATTTTTTGAGTCATTGTCGGACCTTAGGTAATCTTTTGCATTAAACCATAGCGGTTTAAAACGCGAAAAGCCAAAAACGCCCGTTGCCCCTTGTAGTTTATCCATTTGCTTAACATCTAACGCCAGCATAAATAATTTATAATTAAAACTATGCTGCTTAGGTGAGAATCGTTGATGATAAACCTTACCGGTATATATTTGATTAACGGGTTTATTACTCATAAGATTTGTTAGTCTTTTGTTGCAACATTGAGCAAACAATCAAAGCGTTCAGCCACTTCAACGGCGCTTCTTACGCCATCTTCATGAAAACCATTGTGCCAATATGCGCCTGCAAAGTGGGTATGTTGTTGGCCACAAATTAATGCCCTTTGCTGCTGAGCCTGAGATGATTTAAGCGAAAATACTGGATGATGGTAAGTAAATTCTCGCAAAATTTTATCTGAGTTTATTGCCTCTTTTTGATTAAGTGTAACGCAAAAAGTATGTTCTGTTTCAAGACCTTGTAAAATATTCATGTTGTAAGTAACACTGGCGTCTGCTTGTTTGTTATCACTTAATTGATAATTCCAACTCGCCCAAGCTTTTTTCCGTTTGGGCAACATATTAATATCGGTATGTAACACCACAGAATTCGCTTTATAAGGCATCGCTGATAACACCTTCTTCTCATCTTCATTGGCGTCGGCTAATAGCGCTAACGCTTGGTCTGAGTGACAAGCAATAACCACTTCATCAAAAAACTGCTCGCTTTCATCGTGAAATCTAATAGTGACACCGCTGTTTGTCCTGACAATGCTCTTAATGTTGGCATTTAATTTTATGTTTTGCGAGAACGGTTTACACAAAGGAGTTAAGTAGCTGCGTGAGCCATTAGGAATAACATACCATTGCGGCCTATCTTTAATATTGAGTAAGCCATGGTTAGAGAAGAACTTGACAAAAAATTGAAACTCAAAGGCTTCCATTTGTGCGAGGGAGCTTGACCATATTGCAGCCCCCATCGGCAAAATATAATGCTCGGCGAAAAAATCACTAAAGTTGTTATTCGTTAAAAAACCACCCAAGGTTACGCCTGCTTGATAATTATCTCGCTGATATATTTCTTTACAAAGCTTGTTGAAACGTAAGATTTCTTTGATTAATAGCCAAAATTTAGGTCTGAAAATATTGCGTCTTTGAGCAAATAAGGAGTCAAGGTTATGACCGTTATATTCTAAGCCAGTGTTAGCGTTATGTACTGAGAAGCTCATTTCGGTTTCTTGCTTATCAATGCCTATTTCGCTGAGTAATGCTAAAAAATTAGGATAAGTTTTATTATTAAAAACGATGAAGCCAGTATCAATGGCGTAATCCTGATTATCTACCGTGACATCAACCGTTGCTGTGTGGCCACCAATGCTTGAATTTTTTTCAAAAACGGTGACATTATGTTTTTTTGATAACAGATAAGCGGCGGTTAAGCCTGAAATGCCTGAGCCGATGATGGCAATGTTTTTCATGTATTTGAATCCTTATTCAATAGTGAATTACCAAGGGATTGTGGTAAAAATGCTATTAGCTTCAACAGCAAGGTTAAGCGTTTTGGAAAATGCAGGTAATGCTTTCTTCGTTTAATGCCTTGAAAAATTCTCTCTGCTGCTTGTTCAGCAGTCAGTAAAAAAGGCATGGCAAAATTATTTTTATCAGTTAAAGGGGTTTTGATAAAGCCAGGGTGAATGAGGCAAACATCAATATATTCACTAACTAAATCCGCTCTTAAGCTATTGGCCAAGTAATCTACTCCAGCTTTTGATGCGCCATAAGCTTCTGCACGAGAGAAAGGGAAAATAGTGGCACTTGAGCTAACCAAGGCCAGTTGTCCTCCTGCAGGCACTTTAGGTAAAAAGTTTTCTAGCAAAGCGCCCATAGCAAGCAGGTTGGTGTTGATGACTTCTCTAAAACGGTTACCGTCAAATTGTTTGGCATTGTCGATATAGAGGCAAGTGCCAGCATTAAGGATGAGAATATCAATATGAATTACTTGTTCAGCAGCGTTTGCCACCGCATTGATATTATTTACATCAAATACTAGCCATTGGGTTGCAAGTGGTGTTAACTGTGCTAATTTTTCTTTATCGCGACCACAAGTAATCACTTGATAACCTAAGCCAACATATTGCTTATAAAGCGCTAAGCCTATACCTGAACTAGCACCGGTGATAAGCACGGTTTTAGCTCGTGGGTTGTCGTTTTGCTTAGTCATGCTTAGCTGCTCGGCGCTTGATAAAAGCAATCAACCTACCAACAAAAGGAATATGTTCATAAAGCATTGCACCGACATCAACATAATCTCTATGGTAAGTCACTTTGTCTTTATCACCTTGAATATGTGAGCTACCTGAGACTTCAACCTCACGCCCTTTATTTAAAAAAGGGTGGCAGAACGTCATTTGCCAGTAAATAGCGGCTTGATTACCCTCATTAATCACTTGCACTATGGTAAAGTCACAGCTTGCAAGGTTACTGTAAAGGTTTTCAAAGTAAGCTTTTAATTGTGCTATACCCTGCAAAGAGTGCATCGGGTCAATAAAGATAATGTCTTGATGATACAGCTCATCTAATAAGTGCAGGTTATCTACCGACAATTGATTATATATAGCGATAAAATTATCTAGCCAAGGAGGCTGATATGTTTGTTCGTTATCGGTAATATTTAATTGCGCATTCATGATGTACCTTCTTTAATTTTTTCAATAGCTTGATAGAACGCTAATGCTTCAGCCCTAGCAATACTATGTTCGACAATGGCTGGCCAATAACCCCCTAATTGATGTTTTTTCAAATATTTATGGGGAAAATGTATCTCTTTATCTGGCACATCGCTTAGCTCTGGTAAATACATACGGATAAAGCGCCCAAAAGGATCAAATTTCTCACTTTGTCTAATTGGGTTGAAAATTCTGAAATAAGGCTGCGCATCACAGCCTGTGCTAGCAGACCATTGCCAACCACCGTTATTTGCCGCTAAATCGCCATCGATAAGTTGCTGCATAAAATATTGCTCACCCCAGCGCCAATCCACCAATAAATGCTTAGTCAGAAAACTTGCAGTTAACATACGCAGTCGATTATGCATCCACCCCGTTGTGTTGAGCTGGCGCATGGCGGCATCGATAATGGGGTAACCTGTCCGTCCTTGCTTCCAGGCTTCAAAGTGTTGTGGATTATTACGCCAAGTAACCTGTTGATATTTTTCTTTAAAGCACTGGTTTTTTGCTAAATCAGGTCGATGGAACAGCAGGTGTCGATAAAAATCACGCCAAATAATTTCATTGAGCCAGCTAAAGTTATCACTATCATTGGCTAATAATAAATCGGGCCATTGATTAAGTATCAATCTAAATACATACCTTGGGCTAATAACACCTGCTGCTAGGTAAGGGGATATACCCGAAGTACCTTTGATGCTTGGAATATCTCTATTTTGTTTATAATGTATAAACTTATTACTTATAAAATTAGCCAGAACATCTTGCTCAAATTCAGCAGCAAGCGGCCAACTCTTTGAAAGGGCGTTTTTTAATTCAGCATCATTACTGGTAATGGTATCGCTATCTGAGGTACCTTGAGGTTTACCTAAATAATCAACACCATGGTTAAGAACATATTTTATCCAGGCTCGTTTGAACGGGGTAAACACTTTAAACATTGTCTCTGATTTGGTCAAAAGCTTTCCTTTTGGCACAATGACATCAGCTTCAAAAAGCGTTAAATTTACTCCGTTTTCAATCAGGTTTTGGTCTCGTTGTTGTTCGTTAAACTCTAGCTCGCTATTGGCTACAACCTCATTTATTGAATGTTTGAGGCAATAGCTTTGAAGATATTGTTGTTGTTGAACAAAGCTATCAAGATGAATGATTTCGAGTTCAACCCCTAAATCCGCTAATGATTTTACTAGCTGATGAGCATGCCTTAAGATGAAGTCGATCTTCATTTCTGACCAATGATGCTGTCGCCATTGCTTTTTAGAGACAAAAAAAACAGCCTTACGATGTTTTTCAGAGCCATTGTGCTCTAAAAAATACTGTAAGGCTGGATTATCGTGTGTTCTTAAATCATTTCTGAACCAAAGTAACACGGAAATTCCTTGTGGTTAATGTTACAGGGTTGATATTAATACGCGTACCTGAGCTTTAACTGCTCTGGGTAAGGCGATAAGTAAGCTTGTTTGGCTAAATAATCTTTTGGGTATTGTAAAAGATAATGTTTTATCAAGGTAAGTGGCGCCATTAAGGGTACTAAACCTTCTCGGTAATCATGTATATGTTGGGTTAATTCTTGACGCTCATTGACCTGCAGATGTTTCGAAAAATATCCTTGAATGTGAGCTAAGGTATTAGCGTGTTTTTTTCGGGTGGCAAGGGTTTTTAGTGCTTGCATCAAACCACTGATATATTTATCGGCCATTTCTGCTAAAGGCATATCTGCACGTGCCAACAATTGTCCCAACTGTTTGTAAGCAATTAAGTCGTGACTCATGACGGTATATTTATACTGACTATGAAAGCTGGTGAGTTTGTGTTTTGATAACCCTGATTCGTTTAACTGTTGCCAATGTTTATAGGCATAAACCCGTGCAATAAAGTTTTCTCTAATTAATGCATCATTAAGGCGACCATTCTCTTCACAAGGTAATAGCGGGTTCGCTTTCATTATTTCATTAGCAAATACCCCAATGCCATTGGATTTTAAAGAGTTACCTTCAGGGCTATATACTTTTACGCGTTCCATGCCGCAACTTGGACTTTTGGCACAAAAGATATAACCACTGAGGTGTTTAGTGACACTCGCTACTTTTTTACCGAAAGCGGCTAATGCTTCAGTGACTTCGCCACTGCCGTCGGGGCGTGATACGGTTATCAATTCATTTTTTTTAATCTGTCTAATAGTTGCTCTTGGGATAGGTAACCCAATGGCAACTTCAGGACAAAAACTTTTAAAAGTAACATGCTGAGAAAGCTCGTTCAGGCAGAACTTTGAAGGTTTATTACTCGCATCAAATCGCACTTTCTCACCAACCAAACACGCACTTATACCAATATGTAAGTCTTTTTTATCAACGTTAAGAATCATGATTTACTCCTTGATAAATTTAAGAAGCCTGGGGCTAATAAATAAATGAACCGATTGGGTTTAGTAATTTGTTAATACCTTGAGTGAAATGTAATGCATCGTTCGCTACGGTATAACACAAACACCCATCAGCAGAGATTGGGTGATGTTGATGATCGCCACTTAACATAATGAAATCCCCTTTTTCATAGTGACCATTTTCATCGTCAAAAGAGCCATCAAGTAATAAGGTTAATTCAAAGCCCTTATGAGTATGTTCCGGTACACCGCCACCAGGTTCAATGTGTAATAAACTGGTATGAATTTCATCTTCATCGAGTTGCAGACGGGCTCTAGATAATTTACCTACGTGTGCTGTTTTACCAAGCTGCATGTTATTTAAGGCAGAAGGTAATACATAAGACTGCTCATTAAATGTAATGTGCTTTTCAGCGTTAACTGTCGGCTCAATTATTTCGTCTGTTGAAGTAATGTTATCTATCATTTGTTCAAAACTGATAGCTGGCATATCTGCAACATCGTCACCATCATCAACAATAAAGCGATCAAGAAAGGCTGCTTCAAATTCAAAGTTTGCTTCTGCGACTTGTTCTGTTAATTGTGCAATTTGGTGTTGGCAAGTCGGACACATATCTGCGTGAATAGCTATTCCAGCTGATAGTGATGCCGGTAAATCGCCATCAACGAATGATTTGAGTAACTCAAATGTAGGGTGATGTTTAATCATGATCTTCTCCTAACTGCACCTTGAGTTTCGCCAGTGCTAAGCGCAACCTCGATTTAATCGTACCTAAAGGTAAGTTTAATTTAATAGCTAATTGCTCTTGGGACATTTCCATAAAGTAGAAGCCTTTTACTACTTCACGTTGTGCTTCTGGCAGGGTATCGATAACACTAAGCAAATTATCTTTAGCTAGGTGGTCGTCGTAGCTGTCAGCTTCACTGACCATGCTCTCAGCAATAGGCCAAATATCATCACTTAGGTTGTCTTCTTTGTTACCCTTTATCTTACGCAGCATATCAAAGGTAACATTACGCATTACTGTGTAAACCCAAGTGGTAGCAGCGCCTTTTTCAGCATTAAAAAGGTGAGCTTTACGCCAAACATTACTCATGGTTTCTTGAACCACTTCATTAGCTTGTGCTTCATTAGGAAACTTACCACGAGCGATACGTAAAATTTTTGGTGCAAAGAACTTAAACAAGACAGTAAAAGCTTGCTTATCTCTGCTTTGGGCGACAGCGTTTAGTTTCAAACAAAGCTGTGAGTGATCTATTTCATTCGACATCTTAATAGATTTAGCATTTGTCTCTGTGCATAGCAAGTTAGTTTGCATCACTGTAAATACCAATTAACATTCATTTGATTACCTATACGTGGGAAAACTGGAAAGGATCACTTAAATATTAAATTATTTGAAATAAATTTAAATTTATTTCAAATAATCACAGCATTAACGAAATCTTTTGCTTGAGAAAAGTTATTTCCCCTAACGAATTGGTTTTTTACCGTTAAGCTAATGGGTAATATTTCTAACCACCTGGCAATCACCCAGTGACTGTTTTTTAGTAACCTACGCTGATATAAGCGACTCAATAAAGTATTACTGTTCAATACCTCTTCTAGTGCTATTTCTAACTCTGAAGAGGTAGATCTGTCATCGACATTGTTTTGAGACCAGTGTTGTAAAGGTTTGACCTCGGCAAATGCTAGGTTATTTTTATCAGACTTAATATTTGATAGTTGAACGAGTGCGCAGCAATGCACGTCGATTTCCAATAAACCATCATCTCCTTGATTGAAATCCTGTATTTTTACTAGACTGCCCCAGTCATTATGTTTTATGTCTTCAGTCTTTGAGGTGAGTTGGATAACAAACATTTGATGTACTGAAATCAAGCTCAACATTTTGACGTATTTCGCTTCGAATATTCTTAACCTCAACTTTCCTTCAGGCAGAATAAAAACTGACAAAGGAAATATCGGTAAGGTCAAATGGCTAAAATCTTGTTCTATTATATTTTTCATACTACTTCATACGTAATAACTCGCTAAGGCGATCAACCTAAGAGGTTTTTATTCCCATAATATTTCAATTTTTTAATTTCAATGAGATAACCAAGCTATATTTAAATGCTTATAAAAAAAAGCCCCAATAAAGGGGCAAAGTTTTACAACGAGGAGTTGGTGTTTAGTCTAGGATGACAGTATCAATAACATGGATAATACCGTTACTAGCTTGTATTTCAGTAATCGTAACCTTAGCATCGCCAATCATTAACATACCGCTTTCTGCGTCGATACTAACCGCAACGTCACTACCTGAAGCGGTTGTTAATGACATACCATTAGCGGCATATGCATCAAGCGCTGTAATTGCACTATCACTTACTACATGTGTCAATAACACATTAGTTAACGCCGTAGTATCAGCTAGTAGAGCTGTTAAAGCTGCAGAGTCAATTTTGTCAAAAGCAGCATTGGTTGGCGCAAAAACAGTAAACGTTGCTTCTTCATCGGCTAGGGTAGTCACTAAGTTAGCAGCAGTTAACGCTGTTACTAAGGTAGAAAAGTTATCTGGATCAGCTACGGCAACATCAACAATGCTTTGAGATGACATATCAACCGAAGTAGGGGGTAAAATAACCGTATCTACTACATGGATAACACCATTAGTTGCCATTACATCAGCAGCACTTACTTTAGCGCCATTAGCAAACAGCATGCTATTAACAAAGGACAAGGCTATTGAACTTCCTTCAGCAGTAGCTGTCATGTTGTCAGTAGTTTGCGCTAATGAAATAGCGGCATCAGACATCACTTTACCTGGTAAAACATGATATAAAAGAATGTCAGAAAGTTGCTCGTTAGTTAAACTTTCCAGGGTACCAGCAGGCAATTTGGCAAACGCAGCATCAGTTGGGGCAAATACCGTATAGTTATTATCAAGGTCACCAAGCACGGTATCTAAACCTGTTGATTGTAGTGCTGATGCTAGTGTTGTAAAGCTGCCATTATCAACGGCTACTTCTACCAAACTCATGTGTGCAGGAATATCTACTTCACCAACTACCACAGCATCAATGACATGGATAATACCGTTGGTGGTATAAATGTCTTTCATCACAATATTAGCACCACCAAAAGTTAACATATCGGTCATGGTATTAATCATGATTGGCTGCATAGCCATTGATGCAGTTTCAACTGATGTGCCATTTAAGGTAAATGCGGTAACCGCATCAACAGCTGCACCTGAAACAACATGCTGTAAAAGAATGCTTGATAAAACATCTGGGTTAGCCAGCAATGTGCTCATGGTTTTTTCATCAATCAGTGCAAAGGCATCATCAGTTGGAGCAAATACGGTAAAGTCGGTGCTTTCATCCGCTAATACTGCATCTAAGCTAGTGGCCTGCAGAGCGGTCACTAAAGT
>Ga0105348_1001763_pt1 | contig 13932 bp, 10 predicted proteins | sample EN8Hudsemesocosm_2_FD_83504 | JGI IMG/M metagenome (GOLD analysis project Ga0105348, IMG submission 83504) | Methane-oxidizing microbial communities from mesocosms in the Hudson Canyon - EN8C Hudson Canyon | ecosystem: Environmental > Aquatic > Marine > Cold seeps | place: Hudson Canyon... | reverse complement strand
TGTTTTATTGTTTTATCTTAACTAGTCGTTATTTTGTAAATATTTATTAAAGTTAATTTTAACATTGCAGGGGAATTTTCTAAAATTAAAATTACCCCATAAAAAATGGACAAAATTGATTTTCGATGCTACCACTAAAGTAAGTGTCCTGTTGAAGTTGGCCAGAACATTTATTGATAAATATAAAAATAAATAAGTTTCGTTAGTCTTAGCTAAAGGATATGAATGACTCATGAATAAAAGTGAATACCTAATTGCCCGCGTAGGGCATATAAACTTGGGGGTATATTGTCGCGATGTACAAAATGTTTATACAGAGCAGGTTAAATTAGTAAAACTCTTTTACCAGGGAGATATATTTCGTGGTGTCGCCTCTATTGGTGGTACGGTTATGCAGGTTATAGATCTTCGTCGTCGAATTGGTTTGGAAAGTGAGCCTCGTTCTGAATTACTCACTTTAATCAGCTTTAAAACAGATGTGACAAAAACCATTGCCGTTGTGGTTGATGAAATTGTTGGTTTGCAGCGTGTATCTGAAAATTGCATTGTAAAGAATGATAAATTTTTGAATGGCCGGAGTCACAATATAGATTTGCTATTCCCAATGGTTGCCATGATTGGCGATCATGAAATGATACACCTTCTTGATTCTACCTATCTTGATAAAACCGCTCCAATTGTCGAAGAGTCGGGTGAGCTGGAAATGTTCTAAGCTACTAAAGTGGCGGATGTAAACCCTCCTGCTATGGTTAAGGGGATAGCAATGAAAATTGCAGGTATAACGTACTCATTACCACTTAAGAAGTTAAATAAAAATATGCGCCAAACTGATCTTATTGATATTTTATTAATCTCATCTGATTTTGTCTTTTTAAGCACTGACAACAACGGAAAAATACTCACTGTGACGCCTGCTATTCGTGAAGTGTTTAATCTTCAGGAAGGCGAAGTTGAAGGGCTTAGTTTAAATGAGCTGATTCCTGCTTTATCAATGTACCCTCAAACCGAATTTGAAACGGTTCAGGCGCGTGGCGGTTTGGAAATGATGGTCGAAGATGATGTCTGTGACGAAGGCGTTGACTATATGGAGTTTCTGGCTTCGCATACTCAGTCAGACGGTCGCTTTGAGCTTCAAGCATCTATTGAGAACGGGCCAAGCTGGGTTTCCCTGGTGACTAATAAAGTTTTGAATGATGGGAATATTATTTATACCGTCATGGTTCGTGATATTACTCAGCGAAAGCAGGATGAACATGAAATTCTTGATTTAAATCAAAATCTTGAAGCGCGTGTTGAATCAAGAACATCTCAAATCAAGGGCGTGGTAATGTCCTGTAGTGCAGAGCTTGAGCAAGTAAATTCTACATATCAAAAAATGAAAGAAAAACAAATGGATTTGATTGAGTCGCTAGAGGAGAGTGTATTGGCCGAAACCGAAGGGCTTAATGAGTCACAAATCTCTCAGATAAAAAATGCCATCAGCGCCGAGTTGGTTAAGTCGATGAATTTATATTCAGAAGATCAAATTACCGATCAAAAATTTATGCTTACCATGATGTCTTTGAATGAGTTATTTGGAAGTGAGACAGACGCAGATGAAAACCTCAAGCCTGGCCAGCTTTCAGGCACAAGTCAGGATGAGGTGGATGATCTATTAGGGTCTTTAGGGCTCTGAGCGTACTAGCTTAGAAAAGTTAGCTACTTGCAATCGCACCTTTACCAATCCCCTCATATGCCATTACGCGGTAATGATTGTTAGGGTTTTTTTCAGTGCAAACTTTAGCAATATGATCAGCTATCAATTCAACTGTTGAGTCTGTTTCCAGTATATATACACGCTTCTTAGGTAAAGTAACGCTAAATTTTCCTTGTTTTGCTTTATAAGAAAAAGTGATGTGTGGTTTATTGTCAACGTCAGTTTCGTTGATAATATCTTCTCGCGTGCCAATATAAATGTTTCGAAAACAAGCAGCCCAGTAATCTTCCAAAGCTTGATTGCGCTGATGGTTTTCGAAAATTTCAATTTTTGAACGATGACCATGAACAATGCGCTGGCAATTACCATCATGTTTTTTTAAACCATGACTATAATGGTAGTAGGCTCCATCTATCTGTTCTTGTGAGAGCTTGATTGAAACATTTGTGATATTTTCGGGCAATGCCTGAAGAAGGATTTCCTGAAGATAGTTGGCAATTGCTTTTGGGTTGACCGTTTTAATATCAAGTACTAAAACTGCGTCATTAGGTGAAACATGCTGATAGTGGCCCATCACATTTTGCCAATTTAACTCACAAGATGTGTTTGTTTGTTTGATTTCAAGATTTTTAGCGTGCTTGGATATCACGAAACGGTGGTCTAGCTCACTATCGATAATGGATTTTATCTTTTTCTTTACATGACCAAAATCAAACACCATACCTTGCTCATTTAATTCGCCACCCAGCTCTATATCAACATTCCAGCTATCGCCCAAAATCCCTCGCTGATTATCAAAATATGAAAAGTCGATAACGGTTAAGTTGTTAACGAAAAGCAGGTTCATTGCATCATCCTAATGGTTTAATCTTTAAGCGAAGCCGCATATTCTAACAAATACTGGCGGGGAGTAATGCATTAATTTGCATTAAGGCCTGTGTGTAATATGACTAACTTTTTGTTTTTTGTAATTAAATGCGTCTTTTCCTTGTTAAATCAGGCTTTTGGATTAGCCTTAAATAAAAAATACACATTAATTTTTAGTTGCTGTTTCGGATAATAAGCTAAATTCATGAGTGAAGATAAAAATAATCAAAGCATTACGGATGTGCTGTTTGCTGAGATATGCGAACTCAGTTCACATTCTATGGCCGATGCTGTTGGCCGTGCTGCGCACATTGCTGCTGTAGACTTATATAATGTGCTCGATAAAAGTGAAGACTGGGTCCGTGCAGACTTTTCAATGGCAATCAATTTACTTGAAGCGAATGTAGAGTGGTTAGGGGCACAAGTCTCTAGTGGTATTTTAAATTGTTTGAATACTAACCATGAGGGTAAGTTAGTTCCGCAAGTGCCCAAGCCTCAAACAACGATTCAAAGTGCTCAGCTTGATAGTTTAAGTTTGGTCTCCAAAGATGAATTTGAAGATTGGCTTGTCGCAAATATGGGGGTTAAATTCCTTGAAGCCGAACTATCGAGCGAACTACTTGGCGTTGCACAAATCCTGAGTTGTTTATCTGGTAAAGTTTTTGATTCTAAGAGCTGCGCCTTAAGCCCAGAGACTATTTTCACACAGCTCAAGCAGTTCATAGATACCCTTGAGATCCCTCCTGCACCGCAAACAGCAATCTATAAGACAATCTCTCGCAGCTTGCTAGCTGATTTGAAAGCATTGTATGAAGCAATAGAACGTGAAGCCCAAAAAGTAGCATTGCCATATAAACTTGAGGCTAGGAACCTAGCACCGCAAAATAAATTAACTAATAAGAAAGTGAACGAACAAAGTAATCCTGAAACTACGCATAGTCCAACTCATTCACCCGTATCTGCTTCAAGGCAGGAACAAACACAACACGAAGGTGTGCCTGACAGCTTTGACTATGGAGATGAGCTTGGTCTTGGTCAAAAACAGCAACAAAGGCAAGCAAATAGTGATGTACAACTATCTACTTTAGAATCACTATCACGTTTAAATACCGCTGTTGCATCTGGAGGAAAACTCGATTCTGGGGCTGGAGAGGCAGCACCAATGTTTTCACCCTTGGTTGAAACTATTTCAGCATTACAAAAAACATATGGTGACACTCCAGTATCTCGTGAACAGCAAAGTTTGCGTCATTGGGTTGAATCAAGCTTAAGTGAAGCAAATATCGATAAAGGCACAATTGGCACACAAGAATCTGAAATGATTGATGTGACTGATCGCTTCTTTGATGCTGTCGTCAAACAAATTGGTGTGAGTGGACTGCTAAAGAGATGGCTTGAAAAACTTAAACTAACCATTCTTAAAGTGGTACTGGCTGACCAAAGCTTCTTCTCAGATGTAAAGCATCCAGCACGTCAAATGTTGAATAAACTAGCAAAACTAGTTTCAAATGATCGCTCGGGTAACAAACGGCTTGAAAAGGTACTTGATAAATATATTGACCGGGTGATTCTTGAGTTTGATGAAGACGAACAAGCAATAGAAAGTGTCGTAAAAGAACTTGATGAACTACTAGATCGCCAGTCTCTTGCATACAAACGAAACTCAGAACGCTTAGCTCGTACTTATGAAGGCAAGCAAAAAATTGCTGAAGCAAGGCATAAAATAGTTAAAGATTTGAATGAATTGCTCGCTGAGAAGTCTGTCCCGGTTGTTTTACTAGAACTGTTGGATAAAGGTGGCTGGCGGGAGCATTTAACCTTAGCTATTATCCGTGACGGCCATAAGAGTGAAGCCTATAAAGAAGTGTTTAATGTGGTTGAGCAGTTAATGGAATGGCTAGGAGAGGATTCAGATACTGCAGATCAGTGGGCCTTAGAGTTAGAAATGGAATTAGAAGCGCCTTCTTTACTAGAAATGGTGACCAAGGAGTTGGAAATTGTCGGTCCAGCAGGATATGACTCTATTCTCAAACGCTTGGAAGATTGTTTATTTAACGATGTAGATCCGCTGCTGGTTAAAGTTGAAAAATATGACTGGCCCTACGAGAAAGCAGAAAAAGACTTAGAGGACTTACAGCCACTTGACTCAGAGCAATGCCTAACAGGTTATTGGCATAAGCGGATTGTCTCGATGAAAATCGGAGACTGGCTTGAGATACGTAAAGAAGACGGGAAAATACGTAGCCTCCGGCTTGCGTGGTCCGGAAGCGAGTCATTTCGTTTTGTATTTGTCGATAGTCAAGGTATGAAGGATGAAGATATGTCACTGGATGAGTTGGTTGTCCTATTTAAAGAGAACAAAGCCAGCTTCCTGGATCAAGATGAAGTGCCTTTAGTCGATCAGGGTCTTCACCAGATGGTGCAATCAGTTTATGAAGAGCTATCTAGTCAGTCAAATTGTGATGTACTAACCGGTTTATTAAACCGACAAGCTTTTGAACGTGCACTTGAGCAAAGCATAGCTGGTGCCGTTACAAATAAAACCAAAGCCGCACTGCTTTTTATTGATTTGGATAAATTCAATATTACTAACACTAATTATGGCCATCATGCAGGGGATGCTTTATTAAAACATGTTGCACAAATTGTGCGTAAGCATGCACTTGAAAATGCATTTTGCGGCCGTTTAGGTGGGAATGAATTCGGTGTGGTTATGTCCGACTGTAGTCAGGAACAAAGCATTTCAATATCAAATAACATTTGTTGTGATGTGCAAAACGAAGTTTTTCATTGGGAAGATCATGCCATCAACAGCTCGGTAAGTATTGGTGTTGTCAATTTTGAAAGAGAGACTGACTCTTATGATTCGATTATGCGCAAGGCTGGTTTAGCCTGTGATAGCGCTAAAGAACAGGGTAGGAATCGTGTTGTTAAATATGAAGAACAAGACAAAGATCAGAAAAAACGTGATGAAATGCTACAGTGGGTTCAGCGTTTAGACCAGAATCTGGATGACTTACTTACCCTTCGGTGCCAGGAAATACGGCCAATCAATCCTGCTGGTGACGCCTTGTCACATTATGAAATATTGTTGGGTGTTCGTTATGAAGGACAAGTACTACCACCAGCGATGCTTATTGACGCTGCTGAGCACTTTGGCAGAATGGCCAAAGTAGATCGCTGGGTGATTCGTAATGTGCTTGAATGGATGGAAAATAATCCAAGTATTGTGGCAAAATCTGATGGTTTTTCAATCAACTTATCTGGTAACTCAATGAGTGATGATACTTTCTTAGAGTTTATTCTAGGTGAGTTTGCTGCGAGTACAGTGCCGCCAGAAATGATCTGTTTTGAAATAACTGAAACCGCAGCGATTACTAACTTGGCTGATGCAACCGAGTTTATTCGGGTACTTAAACAGACAGGCTGTAAATTTTCATTAGATGACTTTGGTTCTGGCCTGTCGTCTTATGCCTATATTCAAAAGTTGCCGGTCGATTTTATTAAAATTGACGGTATCTTTATTCGTAACCTGGCAACGAATAATCAGGACAGAGCATTAGTGAAATCGATTAATGAATTAGCACATTTTATGGGTATGAAGACCGTTGCTGAATACGTAGAAAATTATGATATCTTAGATGTGCTAAAAGAAATTGGTGTTGACCATTCCCAAGGTTTTGGTATCAAAAAACCAGGGTTGCTGGCTGATTTAAGTTAATCTTCATATGTTATCAACTAAGCAACTACTTGTGCGTAAGCATGCAGTACGCGCTTAATAATATCGTCGCTCTGACCTATTAGGCGAGATTCTAACTCTTGGTATGCCTTGTTTATTTCTTGTTTGTTGAAAGAACAGTCAGTGGGTATTTCTCTGTTTAGTTTTTTATAAGCTGCATAGTTAACGGGAAATAAACGGTAGTTTTTATAAATAGACTGATCGATCATGTTAGCGCTAATCTTATGGTCTAGAGCTAGGGTCTCAGATCCTGAGATAAGCTCGCCGAAATGAATATGAATGTTCCCTTTATTGCCTTCAAGTCCTTTCTTTGCTGAAATAAAATCGTCTAACTTATCTTTCGTATAGTTTTCGTTTTCATTTTGAGCGGCTAATTCAATTGCCTTATCAATATCACATGGGTCCCATTCATAAGAAAAGCTAACAGGCACAATATTAAGCTGCGTTAAATAATCATTCATGCTGAGCGTTTTGGGCTTAGCCAAACCGAGCATTTTGATGAGTGCTGGATTGGTTTTATCAATGTTATCTTTAGCACGCCCTTCTTTTTGGGCAATCCAAATATTTTCATGCTTATTAAAGCGTAAATGCTGTATGTATGACGATTGTGTTTTCATGGCCTTTAAAATCGCTCTAGGGGATTTGATTGAACGAAATATTTTAAAGCAACGGTTTAATAGTGCCAGGTCATTTGCACAGCTATTCTGCAATAGATTATCACCAATAGCACAGTTAGCTGTCGAGAAGGCATGTGCTCGCAAGGCCTTATTTAGCAAAAGGGGGTCCATGACAATGTCACGGTGGTTAGAAATAAAAACATAAGCCTTACTGGCATCAAGTTCAGACAAGCCCGTAATGCTAAATTGATTATAACTTTGGGCAATAAGTGGAAAAATATTGCTTTCAACCCAGTCTTGTAAATCAGCAACTTTATCAATTTTTGATAGCATGCTTAATTGTTGAGTAAGCGGTTTATTGAACGATGAAAATAACTGAGACATAACCGCAAGAAAAAAATCATCATTTAATAAACGAAGGAGTACGCTTTGGACTTCATCGTTTTGATAACTTTGAATTTCTTTAAAACTTTCTTGCCACTCACAAGAGGACTTACTTAATAAGGTCATTTTTGATTTCTGTAATAATTACTTAAGCATATAGAGCTTGCTTTATTTTATATGATAGGTTTTATTCGAGTATAGTTAAAAAATAGGGCTGCATGCACTTACTTATTGAATTTATAATGGAAAATTACAAATGAATGACTTATTAATTATACAATTTGCTAAGTGGCCCGTACTTGGTAATGTCAAAACACGACTAGCTCGATCTATCGGGAATGAAAAAGCCCTTGAAGTTCATCTAATATTAATGAATGAAGTGTTAGATAAACTTATTGCAGCCAAGCAAGGTGATACTGAACTTTGGTTAAATGAAATACCAGCCCAACAAACATGTATGGCTTCGATTATTCAGAAAACACAAAAAAATAACATCGTTTGCAAGGTTCAGCAGGGTGTAAATCTAGGCGATAAAATGGCAGACGCTATTGTCTCATCGTTAAAAAGATACAATAAAGTCATTATTGTTGGTAGTGATTGCCCAAACATCTCGGTATCAATACTGGCTGAGGCAAGTAAAGCCTTAGATAAAACCGACTTGGTGATTGGTCCTGCAGAAGATGGAGGGTATGTGTTGATAGGTGCAAGTCGCTTCGATGCGTGTATATTTGCAGATGTCGCTTGGGGGCAAGGTGCTGTATTCGTAAAAACACAAGAAAATGCACGAAACCTCGGTTTTACTGAGACTTTGTTATCTGAGTCTTGGGATGTTGATGAGCTGGCTGATTATGAACGCTGGTTAAATACGAAAAATACAAAGGTTAACTAAAATCTGTGATCAAGAAGGGTGGGCAGTGCCCACCACTCCACAAAATAAACTTACTTTCTTAATAAATAAACAGAATATTCATTCTGTATCTTTTCTTCGCTAGCAAACTTCAATATATGTTTTTTGGCTAATGGCAGCGCTACTGTTTTTCGATGGTGATTAAGTACCTTGGAAAGCTTCCAGTCTGGCTGCTCAATTAAATTAACCAAGGCATCCAATATTGTAGATTGTGTGTTATTCGTAAACCAGGCTTGACGACAACCATCAAGAGAATAAAAATAGTCATCTTTAATTAATTTTGCCCAATATTCACTATATTTATCCGCAAGAATTGTTGACCTCAGTGCTCGAATATTTGCGGAGGTGTTACGCAGTGATTGTTTTTTAATAAGTGCCTGAATATCCTGGGTGGCATTGTCAGGTGTTTCGATTAGCTTGATGTTTAATACACCATGCTGACCCAAACTATTCTGAACCAAAGAAATAAAAGTTGCATCAACAACTGTCGAATCGCCAGAAACAGAAGCAAAGTGTATTTGATTGCCATCTTGCAAAAACCTTCTAGCCAAAGAAACTGGCCAGAAAGCAATATTTTCTAGCTTTTCTTCCTGTGCCTTAAGATGGCTTTCGGCCAAGTTTTCTAAGCTCTGTTCAACTGCGAGCACATCAACATCGGTAAAATGGCGAGCGTAACCAAATGCTTTTTGCGCCGCACCTTCACCAGCAACTAACAATAATAAGCGTTCGGGTAATTGAGACTCATCAATATTAAAGCTACTGACAAGTTCGTTTTTTAAGGATTGTTGATTAAAGAAATCGATACGATTCCAACGAGGGAAGGGCGCAGGTAAATCTTCCTTGGCAATTAATAATTCATCCTGCTTTTCAGGGAATTGCTGTTTAAAGGCTTCCCGTTCAGCGCGACGATAGAGAGAACCTTTCATTAAAGGTTGGAGTAAAATTGGCCAGTCTCCCTGTTCGAGTGATGTCATGGAAACAGCGTAACTTTGTGAGAAAAATGCCTGATACATAGCAACGATAATTAAAGCTCCTGCAATATCGTCAATACGCCATGGCTGCTGAAGTGTTTGAGCCAACACCATGTTGAAATGTTCAACCTTCGAAGTCTCGCTATCACTTACAATAAGTGAATAGTTGCAGCGCTCTGTGTAAGTTGCAATCGCAATAGCAAGTAGTTGAAGTTCGTCACGAAGGTGTCGTGTTTCTGCGGCTTCTAAAAGAATACTTTGGCGAAGCAGCGTAATAAACTCTTCAACAAAAGGGTTCGGCAGACTACATTTTAATAGTGAATGATAGACTAACGGGTCGTTAGCAACTTTAATAATATCGATGGGCGCATTTGGATTTTCAAGGTCAAACTTTTTTGATATTAATTCGGCTGCAAAGTGCCCTAAACGTTCATGATCAAGCTCTGAATAGGAAAACAAGTTTAGCAAGTCAACTTCAAGCTCATATTGGTAATTATCAATACGAATATGTGCGCAGCAATTAAGCATACCTTGTAGAACTGTTTCGCTGGTATGGCCATGATTTAGAAGTGAGCGGTAATGCAAATAGGCAATATCATAATTTCTTAAGGCTTGTTGTGCGCGTGCAATACCCAGAAAAGCATTTTCTAAACTTGTATCGACCGATAAAGCATCATTGAAATATTTAAGAGCAGCCTGTGGTTCTTCGCAAATGAGCTGTAAATACCCCATATTGCAAAGATACTGAGTGTTCTCCGGTGAATGCTCTAGGCATTGGTGAAAAAGTGCTTTAGCCGTTTCGAGATTTCCTCGATCCAATTCAATTCGGCCAAGAAGGTTCATTGCCGGGGTATTGTCAGGATCAAAACTGATTACTTGCGTGATCAGTTCAAAGGCATGATCAAGAGAATGCTGTCGCTCAGTAGTTGGTGTAGCAACACTGTTGTGCATTTGATAAAGGTCGTTTGCGTGAATTAATAATCGAGCCATATCTGAGCGTTCAGAGTGAGTGAACTCATTTTCAACTGGCTGAAGCTTTGGTGTCATTGTGGTCATTGTCGGCAAACCTCTTCCGCTTTATTTGTGTTATTTGATCGTACTGTCTACTAAGCGAAGGGCGTGCCAGTTTAAACAAGGATTCTAAATTTAATCTGAATCCGAGATCCTAAATACAATGTTGGTAATAAACCCATAGGTTTGCATAATTTCATCATCAAAGTGAAATTGTAAAAAAACCAAGCTTATTAGTGGGGATAGCAAGAATATACTTGAAATTGTAATCCGAAAAGAATGCTCCTTATATTTGTTGTGCTGTATTTGTAAGAAATGTTGGAAGATACATACTGTATCGGCTAAATTACTTTATTATGAATAAGGAATACTGTGTTATGTATAGGGTGGGATGCATATAACGATATTGCAATGTTATTTTTTTACTGGGCGTTTAATCGTATAAAAGTGGTAATGTACAGATGAATATTCTTGTAACGGGGGGGGCTGGTTTTATTGGTTCAGCGTTAATTCGCTTTCTAATCGCAAATACAAAGTGCAAAATATTAAACTTAGACAAACTGAGTTACGCAGGAAATTTACAGTCATTATCAATGATCGAGAACCACGTTAACTATTCGTTTGTTTGTGCTGATATTTGTGAGAAAGAACAGTTAGAAAAAATCATAACTAAATTCTCGCCAGATGTGGTGATGCATTTGGCGGCCGAGTCTCATGTAGATAACTCGATTGAAAACTCTAATGACTTTATTCAAACAAATATCGTGGGTACTTATAATTTATTAGAAGTGTGTCGTAAATATTGGTGTCAACTCTCAGCTGAGCGTAAATTAACATTTCGTTTTCATCATATATCAACTGATGAAGTCTTTGGCGAGCTAGGTTTAGCTGGCATGTTTTCCGAACAGAGCCCGTATCGGCCAAGTTCCCCCTACTCAGCTTCTAAAGCAAGTTCTGATCATTTAGTTAGGGCCTGGTATGTCACATATGGCTTACCGATCATAATCACCAATTGTTCAAATAATTATGGTGCGCATCAATTTTCTGAAAAATTAATTCCCAGAATGATTTTAAACGCTTTGGCTGGCTCACCTTTACCTGTTTATGGTAACGGTGAGCAAATAAGGGACTGGTTATATGTAGACGACCATGTTGAAGCATTATATAAAGTTGTGACTTCTGGGGTTGTTGGAGAAACCTATAATATCGGTGGTTCAACTGAAAAAAAGAATATTGAAGTAGTACAACTTATATGTCAGATACTAGAAGAGTTAGCACCAGACAAACCTGAAGGGCTTAAAAACTATTCTGATTTAATTCAATATGTAACAGACCGACCCGGTCATGATTTTCGCTATGCCATTGACGCATCAAAAATTAGTACACAACTAGGGTGGAAAGCCAAAGAAAGTTTTGAAAGCGGCCTAAAAAAGACAGTTCAATGGTACTTAGAAAACACAAAAAAGTGTGGGCTTGTACTATAAATACGTGAAATGTGTAGTTTATAAACGTCGTATAATGTGAATTAGAGGGAAATCAATTGAAAGGTATCGTACTAGCAGGAGGTGCAGGGACAAGGCTTTATCCTATTACTCAGGGTGTCTCTAAACAATTACTGCCGATCTATGATAAACCGATGATTTATTACCCTATATCTACATTAATGCTAGCTGGCATTCGGGAAATATTAATTATCTCAACTCCGGATGATTTATCCAATTTTCAAAAACTTCTTGGGACTGGAGAACAGTTTGGACTAGAGTTCACTTATATAGAACAACCGAAGCCAGATGGTTTGGCACAAGCTTTTATTATTGGCCAGTCTTTTATTGGTAATGATAGTGTTTGCTTAGTTCTAGGTGACAATGTCTTTTTTGGACAAGGGTTTTCACTAAAACTACAGCGAGCAGCCCAGTTATCCAAAGGTGCAACAATATTTGGTTATCGAGTGAAAGACCCTGAGCGCTTTGGCGTTATTGAATTTAATGGCCAAAACAAGGTCATTTCAATTGAAGAAAAACCATCGAAGCCTAAATCAAATTGCGCTGTAACCGGTTTATATTTTTTCGATAATGATGTCATTGAAATAGCGGCTAAAATACAACCTTCTAATCGCGGGGAATTAGAAATTACTGACGTGATTAAGGCTTATTTAGAACGTGGTGATTTAGAGGTTGAACTACTTGGACGTGGGTTTGCTTGGTTGGATACAGGTACGCATGATAGTTTAATTGAGGCGGGTCAATTCGTTAAAACTATTGAAGACCGTCAAGGTTATAAAATTGCTTGCTTAGAAGAAATTGCATTTAAGTGTGGTTGGCTTAGTAAAGATAAACTAGTTGAGAGAGGCCTTGAATTGGTTGGCACGAAATACGGTGAGTATCTATTGGAAACAGCTTTGGAAAAATAGAGCAGAATTTGGCTATATGCTTTAAATTATAAAAAAAGCTGGCAGAATTATTTCAAGAACATGGTATTTTTAATTTGAAAAAGTTCCAAGAATGAGTTTTACGCTATTTTTTGCGTTACTTTATTTTGCTAGCTATGGGCTGATTTTCTGGTTTAAGTTTGCCAGATAGCGGAATAAGATAGGTATTTTTTTAGTTTCTGAAGTTCGGCTATACCGGATTGATTCTGTTGTTTTTTCATTGATGTAGTCCATTTGTTTTGTGGAACTGTAATTTCCAAATCACTCATAATCTCATTGAATATATCGGTTTTATTTGAAGAGCTAAACTCTTCATAAGCGTACTCTTTGGTGATATGCCTTTTCATGTTGTTAATGTAATATTCTTCGCATTGGCTAAGATGTATCAATGATTGCAAAATATTCTGCCTTCCAACATCTCCTGTTAGTTCATTTGTTGCTTTCGTAGTTGATGACCATTGATCAGTTAATGATGCTTTAGCTAAAGAATAAGCCTGATCTATTTTTTCTAATCTATGAAGATAGTAACACTTATCAAAATTTAGGCTAAATGCATCAAATTTATGTTTTAGCATCTCAGTATACTGTTCAATATGAAAATTTATGGAGAAGATACCGTTGGATGATGTTGTTTTTCTAAGTATAAAATCTAAGTATTGTTCCATGTCTATGTTGTTAGACCTTGTATATTTCGCATAGGCATTCAGATATCTCATATTGATCCATTCTCGAGGAAAGCCAACTTTACCTGTTTGTCTGAGAATGTCACAGAACATAGATGACCCACATCTAGGGGTGGAAACAAAAGCGACTTTTTTTTGGATTTCGTTTATTGGAAAGTCTTGTTGTTTATCAAGTTCATAAAATACATCTAGTAGCCTTTCATCTGTGGTTTTCATTTCCATTTAGCTTTTTCCTTTAAAATGCCTTCTTAAGTTTGTAGTCATTTGTTAAGTGTTGCTTCCGTAAGTATGTTAAGTAGCATTGGGTTTTATCACTATTTTAAATAAATTCTATTTACTTACAGCCTGTTTGAATAAAACACTAGCTAATGTCGAAACTGTCTGCTCAATATCATTTGTGCTTAGTAAGCTGTAAAAAGGAAGGGCCAGACCATTACTTGAAATGTATTGGGCATTTTTGAAATTGATACTTGCATGTAATACATTGTTTCTAAATGCTGGAAAGCTTTGTATAAGAGGCCAATAGAGTCTTCGTGTTTCTATATTATTTTCCAGTAGTTTTTCAAAGACTTCACCTATGTTTGCTTGGTCGAGCACAAAGTACAATGAAGCTGGTACATGCTGGTTTA